>FUWD013230331.1_pt1 | contig 18800 bp, 20 predicted proteins | sample 1063281 | NCBI WGS metagenome assembly FUWD01 (sample SAMEA79048168, study PRJEB19326) | metagenome | biome: marine | reverse complement strand
GTGCCTCAGATTCATTGGCAGTAGTGATTGTTTCTATTTCTTTTGTCAGTGAAATTAATCTTTGAGTTCTAATCGCTAATCCAGAAGCGGAAGTGTAGTTGAGTAGTCTTTTTGGTAAATTTTTAGCTTTGCCAATATAAATAATTTTATTTTTTTCATCCAAAAATTTATAAATACCAGGGCTATTTGGTATGTTTTTAATTTTAGATTTTATTATTGCTTGCCCAGAATCTACCGTATTCACTATTTTTTTCTTTTGTTAATTTCAAACCCAACAGACCCACCTGTTTTTAAAATATCTAATTTCTCTATTTGCAATTCTATAGCTTCAATTTTTTCATTTTTTAATATTTCTTCAGCTATTAACTCACCCAAAATCTCTAAGAAATTAATTTTTCTATCTAAGATGCTATTTATTAATCTAATGATGTCATCGTAGTCTACAATGCTTTTTAGGTTATGGTCATCAAATGCTAATTTTTGATTTAATTCTAATTTAATATTAAACTTTAATTTTTGTGTTTTAATTTTTTCTTCAGGGTAATAACCAAAAATTTTTTCAACAATAAGATCTTTGATAAGAATTTTTTTTACAACTTCTTGAGTTATCTTTTTTTCAAAAATTTCTACCACATTATTTTTTATAAATGCTGTCATTCTATTCTTTTATATTAATTAGATCGGGAGTTTTCCATCCGAGGTTTTGACCGCTGTCCACAGGTATGGTTAGACCGGTAATAGAATCGTTATTGATAATAAATTCTAAAGTATTGCAAATATCTTTTGTTTTAACCTGTTTTTTAAAATAGTATTTTTAAATTGTTTTTTAAAGTGTGTTTTAGATTGTCTTTCGCCTTTCATGACGGGGCCAGGAGCAATAGCATTTACTCTAATATTTGGAGCAAATTTCATAGCAAGAACTGTTGTCAGAGTTTGAAGACCAGCTTTGCTGAGAGTGTAGGAAAGAAAATATGGAGTTAATTTAAAAACTCTCTGGTCAATAATATTTATAATATTTGCTATTTTTGTTTTTTTTTTGCTTGGAAAACTCAGAGGACAAAATAGCTGGTGCTTTTAAATTAATATTAAAATGTGACTGCCATTTTTCGTTATTAAAATTTGTTATGTCGTCATTTTCAAAAATGGAAGCGCAGTTTACTAGGCAGTTTATGGTTCCTATTTTTTTATTGGCAATTTTTACAATAGATTTTGCTTCCTTGTGTTTAGTTAAATCAGCTTTGATAATGCAGCATTTAACTCCGATTTTTACAATCTGCTTTTGTAGTAACAATGCTTCTTTTTTGGACTTATTAAAATGAATGGCAATATTCCACCCTTTATTTGCAAAAAATATTGATATTGCTTTGCCTATGCGTTGAGCGCCACCGGTGATGAGAATAGTTTTGTTCATTTATCTTTTTTTCTTAACTTTGGTTCCCGCTTTGCCTTGTGTAGATCTTCCGAACAGTGAATTGTTTGGTCCATATTTTTTTATACTAGAGTTAATTGCCAAACCTAAGTCTGAGTTTTCAAGCTTCTTAATTTCATCTCTTATTTTTGCAGCTTTTTCAAATTCTAGATTATCAGCCGAAGTAAACATATCTTTTTTTAAAGCTTTTAGATGTTTTTTTAAATTGTGTCCAATTTCAACATCTTTAGTAATATTTAAATAATCTTTTTCGTAAACGCTCTCTAATATGTCCCCAATATCTTTTTTTATACTTTGCGCAGTTATATTGTTTTTTTTATTAAATAATGTTTGCCTATCCCTTCGTCTATTGGTTTCTTCAATTGCCTTTTTTATACTATTGGTTTCTTTGTCTGCGTATAAAATAACTCTTCCCTCAATATTTCTAGCGGCTCTGCCAATAGTTTGAATTAGGGAAGTTTCCGATCGTAAAAATCCCTCCTTGTCAGCATCAAGAATTGCTACCAATGCGCATTCCGGTATATCAAGTCCTTCTCGTAATAAATTAATTCCGACTAAAACGTCAAACACTCCCAATCTCAAATCTCTAATGATTTCAATTCTTTCTAAAGTGTCTATTTCTGAGTGCATATATCTAACTTTAATTCCATTTTCATCGAGATATTCAGTAAGATCTTCAGCCATTTTTTTTAGTAAGCGTTGTAGCTAAAACTCTTTGATTTTTTTTTGCTTATTATCAAACATTCAGACAAAAGATCGTCCACTTGATTTTTTGCTGGTCGTATAAAAATATGTGGATCAATCAAACCAGTGGGTCTAATCACCTGTTCAGCAAAAACACCTTTTGCTTGATCCAGCTCCCAATCGCTAGGTGTTGCCGAAACAAATATAGTTTGTGGTCTCATCATATCCCATTCTTCAAATTTCATCGGTCTATTATCCATGCAAGAAGGTAATCTAAATCCATACTCAGAAAGCGTTTTCTTTCTTGTGTGGTCACCTTTGTACATTCCATTTAGCTGCGGAACTGTAACGTGACTCTCATCAACAAATACAATTGCATTATCTGGCAAGTATTCAAAAAGTGTTGGAGGTGGTTCACCCGATTTTCTGCCCGATAAAAATCTAGAGTAGTTTTCAATGCCGGCACATGTCCCAGTTGCCTCTATCATTTCCAAATCAAACCTTGTTCTTTCATCTAATCTTTGCGCTTCCAGTAGCTTATTCTCTTTTTGAAATTTTTTTAATGTTTGAGCCAATTCTAGTTTAATTTCTTTTATGGCCTGCTGAACAGTTGGTCTCGGAGTAATGTAGTGACTGTTAGCGTAAATTTTGACAATATTTAACTCCTCTGTTTTATCGCCCGTCAAAGGGTCAAATTCTTTTATCTCAGTTAACTTTCCATCCTCTAAAGAAATTCTCCAAGCACGGTCTTCTAAGTGAGACGGAAATATTTCAATATTTTCTCCACGAACTCTAAAAGTTCCCCTATGAAAATTTTGATCATTTCTTTTGTATTGCAATTCAACAAGACCTTTAATAATTTTTTCTCTTTCATAGGTATTATTTTTTTCAAAAATCATTGTCATTTTGGAATAGGAATCGGGAGACCCCAGTCCATAGATGCAGGATACGCTGGCTACAATAATAACATCATCTTTTTCCAGCAACGATCTGGTAGCTGAGTGCCTCATTCTATCTATCTGTTCGTTGATGGCAGATTCTTTTTCTATATAAGTGTCTGACCTTGGAACGTAAGCTTCTGGAGTGTAGTAATCATAGTAAGAAACAAAGTATTCAACAGAATTTTCTTTGAAAAAACTTTTCATTTCCCCATACAATTGTGCTGCTAATGTTTTGTTGGGAGCCAAGATAAGGGCCGGTCGATTTAACTCCTCAATTAATTTTGCCATAGTGAATGTTTTTCCGGACCCAGTTACCCCTAGCAAAACTTGATTTTTTTGATTATTTATCAGACCTTCTTTGAGCTGTTTTATGGCAGTAGGCTGATCGCCAGCAGGTGTGAATGCAGTTGTTAATTTAAATTTTTTCCCACCTTCCAGTTTGTCAAAAAAATTATCTTTTTTGTTTTTTCCTTCTGAGGTATGAACGGCTGATAAATTAGACATTTTTTTTATTATTTTAATGACCATACTATCAGCATCTCTATCCAGAATAAAACCATCTCCGACTATGGCTGTTGTTAAAAAAGCAACCGAGTTAAAAGCTGCAGGAAAAGATATAATATCACTAGGTGCGGGTGAGCCAGATTTTGACACTCCTGACAACGTGAAGCAGGCTGGAATTGATGCAATTAAAAGCGGTCAAACTAAATATACCATTGTTGATGGAACTATGGAGCTTAAGAGAGCAATTATTGCAAAATTCAAAAGAGAAAATAATTTAAGTTATAATGAAAAGCAGGTAACGGTAGGAGTGGGTGGCAAGCATGTTATTTTCAACGCAATTTTAGCAACCATCAACCCAGGAGACGAAGTAATTATTCCAGCTCCTTATTGGGTTTCTTATCCAGACATAGTCCTGTTAGCAGGAGGTACTCCAAAAATAATAGAGTGCGATGAGAGCAATGATTTTAAAGTTTCTCCAGAGCAAATAGAAAAAAAGTATCACCAAAAATACTAAATGGATTATTTTGAATTCGCCATCAAATCCAACAGGATCAGTTTACTCGGAACAAGAATTGATAAGTATTGGAAAAGTATTGGAAAAGTTTCCGCAAGTCTTAATTATGTCAGACGATATTTACGAGCATGTTCTTTATGATGATTTCAAATTTTTTACAATTGCACAAGTTCCAGAGTTGTTTTCTCGAACTTTGACTATTAACGGATTGAGCAAAGCCTACGCCATGACTGGATGGAGAGTAGGTTATGCGGGTGGTCCAGAAGATCTAATACAAGCAATCGGAAAAATTCAATCTCAATCTACAACCAACACTTCCTCTATTAGTCAAGCTGCAGCAGTAGAGGCTTTAAATGGAGTGCAAGATTTCATTAAGCCCAGATCAGATGCCTTCAAAGAAAGAAGGGATTTTGTTGTGAAAAAATTAAACACAATAAAAGGATTGTCCTGCAAAAATCCGCAAGGAGCTTTTTACGTTTTTCCAAATTGCAAAGATTGTATTGGAAAAAAAGACAAAGTGGGAAAAGAAATTTTAAATGATACAGATTTTGTAACTTCTTTATTGGAAAATACAGGAGTGGCAGTTGTGCAGGGTTCAGCATTTGGTTCGGAAGGGTATTTTAGAATTTCTTACGCCACCTCAATGGACAATCTTGTTAAAGCATTAGATAAAATCGAATCTTATTGCAAAGAGCTAGTTTAGTTATTTATTTCCAGATAAAAATTTTTCGGCCTCTAAAGCAGCCATACAGCCCATACCAGCGGCAGTAACTGCCTGTCTGTAGGTTTTGTCTTTCACATCTCCAGCTGCAAAAATTCCCTTGATATTAGTTTTGGTAGAATCTGCCTCTGTAAGAATATAACCTTCTTTATCCATTGTAATTTGGTTTGTAAAAATTTTAGTTGCTGGATCGTGTCCAATAGCTACAAAAATACCATGGGTATCAACTTTGGTTGTGCTTTTGTTTTTTGTGTTTTCCAGTATCACTCCCGTAACCCCCTTTGGGTTTTCTGTTCCAAGAACTTCTTTCACAGCGCTATCCCATATAATTTTGATTTTCGGATGAGAGAGAATTTTTTGTTGCAAAAGTTTTTCGGCCCTTAAAGAATCTCTTCGATGAACCAAAGTAACTTTGGATGCAAATTTAGTTAAAAACAAGGCTTCTTCAACAGCAGCATTTCCGCCGCCAACTACTATCACTTCTTTTTCTTTGTAAAAAAAACCATCACATGTTGCGCAAGCTGAAACGCCAAACCCTCTATATTTAGTCTCTGTCTCTAAATTGAGCCAACGAGCTTGAGCGCCTGTAGAAATAATAACAGAGTCTGCTGTATATTTTTCTCCACTCTCTCCAAGAAGTTCAAACGGGCTATTTTTAAAATTAACTTCTTTGATCATATCATTCTTAAATATAGTACCAACTGCTTCGGCTTGTTTTCTCATCTCTTCCATTAGCCAAGGGCCTTGAATTACGTCTGCAAATCCAGGATAGTTTTCTACATCTGTAGTCGTGGTTAGCTGTCCACCAGGTTCCATTCCAGATATAAGAACTGGATTTAGCATTGCTCTTGCAGCATAAATTGCAGCAGTATAGCCAGCTGGGCCAGAACCAATTATTATAACTTTAGAATGCATCTCTTTTTTTTGACTCATTTATTAAGTTTATTATCAGCAAAATTAATTTAGGTATATATATCATAATGAATAAAATTGATGCTTGGCTATTAACAGAAGGAGCACATGGCATGATTAGCCAGGTAGAAGGATTGGCCAAAGCTTTAAATGCAAACTATCAACATAAAAAAATAATTTATAATTCATTTTGGAACTTTTTCCCTCCCGCCTTATCTCCTAAAAAAAGCATAGTCTTTAATTTTGAAGAAATCATAAATGAGAAAACTGAAATTCAAAGACCGGCCCTTATAATTTCTTGCGGAAGAAAAAGCGTTATTCCGTCCATTGTTCTTAAAAATTTCTTTGAAAAAAAAATTATAAAAAATTTTCAATATTCACATACAAGATCCAAAAATTTCCCCTATTAACTTTGATTTTATTATTACCCCAGAACACGATTCCTTAAAGGGAGAGAATATTATTAAATCCAAAGGCGCTATTCATTATATATCAAACGAAGAAATTGAAATTGCGAGACAAAATACAAAATCTAAAAATTCGGTAACAGTTGTTCTCGGAGGTCCTAATCAATATTATTCTTTTTCTTTAGAAGAGCTTAAAGCTATCTTTCATAGAATAGATAAGTTTTTTTAGATACCGTGGACGAGGTAAAAATCATTTCCTCCAGGAGAACGCCAGAAGAAGTTATTAATTTTTTAAAAGAAAAGTATTTAAATAATTCAAAAATTGTTGTCGACAGTTCTTTGTCTCGTCAAAATTACGTTCAAGCTTTGGCTGAAGCAAAAAAATTATCATGACTTCAGATTCTATTTCCATGATATCGGAAGCGGCAACCACCGGAACACCAATTTATTTAGCCCAGCTGAAAGCAAAAAAAAATGATTATCGCTTTAATAAGTTTGTAGAATTGTTCAAAAGTTTAAATATTACCAAGGATTTAGACACTAATGAAGAGCACTGGACTTATGATAAGCTTTATGAGACTAAAAGAATCGCAGAAATGTTAAAAACTAAAATTATATAACAATGAATTTTTTAAATTCTCTTAAAAATAAGTGCAATTCTTTGCAAGATCCGTTCCCGCACTGGGAGTTTAAAGACCCATTAACAGAGAAGATGATAGACGAAATATACAATACTCAAATTGACGATCCTGCTCGTTATGAAATAAACTATGACGGTACTAGAGCAATAGATGGAGGTGAGGGAAAGTTTAGAGAGGGTATAGCTGACGGAGGCAAGGCACTTAAATTTAGATGTTTTTTAGAAAAACATAATGCCAAACAATTCCCCGAATTGCTTACATTGGTTCAGGAACTTCAGTCAAAAAATACCCATGAGTATGTTGGCTCATTAATCAAAAAAGATCTTTCTAAGTCCTATGTTCGTTTGGAGATTATTTGCGATAGAAAAGGATTTTGGCTTAAGCCACACTGTGATATTAAAGAGAAACTTCTTTCCTGCCTGCTTTTTGTTAACCGCCTTGGTGAATCTGAGGAGTTAGGAACTGATTTTTATAATGCCAAGTTAGAAAGAGTTAAGACGGTCCCTTATAGAAATAACTATGGTTACTTTTTCAGTAGTGATGAAAATAGTTGGCATGGAATGGAAAAAAAAGAAATTAAAAAAGATAGAAGGTGTATTCAAATAAATTACGTTACCTTTAAAACTGACTGGCCAGTTTTGTAAAGCTACAAGTCCTGAATAGGCATAATGCCCATTTTTTTATTTTTCATTGAAGCGATAGCTTCTGTACATGCGATGGCTCCAGCAAGTGTAGTAAAGTATGGAATGCCGTTATTTAGAGCCGATCTTCTTAAAGATTTAGATTCCTCAATAGATTTTTTTCCTGAAGTTGTATTAATTACAATAGCAATTTTTTTATCGTCCAGATATTCAACGACATGAGGAGATCCCTGAGTTACTTTGTTGATTTTGGTACACGTAATATTTTCTTTATTTAAAATATCGGCAGTTCTTCCTGTGGCTAAAATTTCAAATCCCAAGTTTGATAATTTTTTTGCAAAATTTTTAATTAGAGGTTTGTCCTTGTCATTTACAGAAATAAAAACAACACCTTCTTTAGGTAGAGTGTTTCCCGCAGAGATCTGACTTTTTGCGTAAGCCATACCAAAATCCAAATCTATTCCCATAGATTCTCCAGTCGACTTCATTTCCGGTCCTAGCAAGGTATCAACTTCTGGAAATTTATTAAAAGGGAATACAGCTTCTTTTACTGAAAAAGTTTTTAATTTTTTATTAGGAACGTCAAGATCTTTGAGCTTTAAACCAGTCATTACTTTGGTGGCAATTTTTGCTACAGAGATATTAGATGCTTTAGAAACAAAAGGCACCGTTCTGCTTGCTCTCGGGTTAACTTCAAGTACATAAATATTTGTACCTTGCACTGCAAATTGAATATTGATCAATCCAACTACACCGATTGTAATTGCAAGAGTTTTGGTTTGCTTTTCGATTTCTTGAATAATCTCTTTTGATAGAGAGTAGGGAGGTATGCAGCAGGCGGAATCCCCAGAGTGAATTCCAGCTTCTTCAATATGCTCCATAATTCCAGAAACAAATACATTCTCACCATCGCATATAGCGTCAACATCCACTTCAATAGCGTCATTTAAAAATCTATCTAGTAAGACAGGATTGTTGCCAGAAACCTTTACGGCTTCTTCAATGTAGGTTTTGAGTTGATCGTCATCATGAATAATCTCCATAGCCCTGCCACCAAGAACATAGGAAGGTCTAATAACAAGTGGGTATTTAATATTTTTTGCAATTTCATAAGCCTCTTCTTTAGATCTGGCCAAACCATTTTCGGCTTGCTTTAAATTAAGCTTGTTAATTAAATTACTAAATCTTTCTCTATCCTCTGTTAAATCAATAGAATCCAAAGAAGTTCCAAGTATGGGATAACCATTGTCATGAATAGCTTTTGCTAATTTTAGAGGAGTTTGACCACCAAATTGAACAATAACTCCTTTTAATTTTCCTTTAGAGCTTTCTTTTTTTAAAATTTCCAAAACATATTCCTCAATCAAAGGTTCAAAGTATAATCGGTCACTCGTATCATAATCTGTAGACACTGTTTCAGGATTGCAGTTGACCATGACTGTTTCGTAGCCAATTTCACTTAAAGCATAACTTGCTTGGCAACAACAATAGTCAAATTCTATTCCTTGACCAATTCTATTGGGACCTCCTCCAATAATCACAACCTTCTCTTTTTCCGTTGGATTAGATTCGCATTCTCTTATGTCGGATAGCCCAACGTCGTACGTTGAATACATATAAGGTGTCTGTGAGCTAAATTCTGCAGCACAAGTGTCTACTTTTTTATAAACAGGAACAATTCCAAATTCATTCCTTCTTTTAACAATATCGGATAGTGGCCTGTTAATAAGTGAAGATAATTTTTTATCACTAAAACCAGATGATTTTACAAAGTTAAAAACTGTTTATTTTCTAAAATATTTTTTTCATTTATTTCTTTTTCAATATTTACAATTTCTTTTACTTGATTCAAAAACCACGGATCAATTTTTGTTTTTTCATAAACCTCTTCCATAGAAAAATTCATTCTAAAAGCTTCTGCTACATAAAGTATTTTTTGAGGTATGCTCTCACCAAGTTTTTTCTGAAGCTCTTCTTTGCTCATTGAAATTGAATCTAGACCATCCAATCCAACTTCTAGTGACACTAGTGCTTTCTGAAGAGATTCTTTAAAATTTCTTCCAATCGCCATAGTTTCACCAACTGACTGCATGGCAGTTCCAAGTATTGCTTTAGAATTTTTAAACTTTTCAAATGCAAATCTTGGAATTTTAGTCACTACATAATCGATAGTAGGCTCAAAAGACGCTGGGGTATTGCCGGTAATGTCATTAGTAATCTCATCCAAAGTATAACCAACCGCTAATTTTGCTGCAACTTTTGCAATTGGAAATCCGGTAGCTTTTGAAGCTAAAGCAGAAGATCTGGAAACTCTTGGATTCATTTCTATAACAATCATTCTTCCATCTTCCGGATTGATTGCGAATTGCACATTGGACCCACCTGTTTCAACTCCAATTTTTCTTAAACAGTTAATAGATGCGTTTCTCATTACTTGGTATTCTTTATCAGTCAAAGTTAAAGCTGGAGCCACAGTCATAGAATCTCCGGTATGAATTCCCATAGGATCTATATTCTCGATACTGCAAACAATTATGCAGTTATCTTTTTTGTCTCGGACAACTTCCATTTCAAATTCTTTCCACCCAACCAAAGACTCTTCAATAAGCACCTTCATTAGTAGGAGATAGAGCCAATCCATTTTTCACTATTTTTAAATACTCTTCTTCTGTATGCGCAACTCCGCCACCAGTTCCACCCAAGGTAAAAGAAGGTCTAATAATATTTGGTAAATTTATTTCTTTAAGAATATTTAGTGCTTGATCTATGGAGGTGCAAATTGCGGATCTTGCAGACTCCAGACCTATTTCATTCATGTGCTTTTTAAATTTTTGTCTATCTTCCGCCCTGTCTATTGCTTCTGCATTAGCTCCAATTAATTCAATATTGTATTTTTTTAATATTCCGTTTTTGTGCAATAGCATTGCAGCATTCAGGCCCGTTTGACCACCCATGGTAGGAAGAATTGCGTCTGGTTTTTCAACTTTTATTATTTCTTCTAAAATTTCAGATGTAATGGGTTCAATATATGTTTTGTCAGCAACATTTGGGTCAGTCATGATGGTTGCGGGATTAGAATTGATTAAAATGACTTTGTAACCTTCTTCTCTCAAGGCTTTGCACGCCTGTGTTCCAGAATAATCAAATTCACATGCCTGTCCAATAACTATAGGGCCAGCCCCAATAATTAATATGGTTTTAAGGTCAGTTCTTTTTGGCATTTAATTTTATAGTTTCTACAAATTGTTTAAAAAGATAATTGCTATCATGCGGACCTGGGCTAGCCTCAGGATGATACTGCACAGAAAAAGCAGAATTGTTTTTTGAAGATATTCCTTCAATACTTCCGTCAAATAAAGACACATGAGTTACCTCTATGTCACTAGGCATCGTTTGTTTATCAATTTCAAATCCATGATTCTGAGATGTGATTTCAACTTTGCTTGATAAAATATTTTTCACAGGATGGTTTGCTCCTCTATGTCCTTGATGCATTTTTTTAGTCGAACAACCCAATGCATGACCAAGCAATTGATGTCCTAGGCATATTCCAAAAATAGGTATTTTTTTATTTAGAATTTTTTGTATGCAGGGTTTCGCAAATTTAGATGTAGCCGCAGGATCTCCCGGTCCATTAGACAGAAATACACCATCTGGATTAAGCTTTTCTATTGTTTCAAAATCCGTATCAGCAGGAACTACTGTTACTTTGCATCCTAAATTAGAAAAATTTCTTAAAATATTTTTTTTAATTCCAAAATCGATCGCTACTATATGTAATAAATGTTCACTATTTTTTTCATAGCCTGTTTTCTTGTTCCATAAAGAGATGTCTTCCCATTGATAAATATTTTTGGAAGAAACTTTGAGCGTGAGATCCAATCCATTTAAGCCACTCCATTTTTTACACTCTTCTATATAAAAATCTTTGCTTTTTGAATTAGATGGGTCATTTACTACAGTTCCTTTAAGAGCGCCTTTTTCCCTAATTAGATTTGTTAGGGCTCTAGAATCTATTCCACAAAGCCCAACTATATTATTTTTTTTAAGCCAATCATTTAGATGTTTCAAAGATCTATAATTTGAAGGTTCAGTTATTTCTTTGCTGAAAACCACACCTTTGAGCCAAATTTTATCCGATTCAACATCTTCTAAATTGGTACCGACATTTCCTATGTGTGGAAATGTAAAATTAATGATTTGATCTGAATAAGATGGGTCAGTAATAATTTCTTGATAGCCAGTCATGGAGGTATTGAAGCACACTTCCCCAACAGCATAAGATTCTGCTCCGAGACCAAAGCCATTAAAGACTGTTCCGTCTTCTAAAATTAAAATACCTGTGGATTGTTGATTGTCTAAATATTCAGAACCTGCAATTATTTCTTTATTTAACAAAAATACAACTCATGGGTTAAAGAATCATTTGCTTAAAAAAACTTTGGCGGAACATATGAAAAAGATTTAAACTCGTCAAGCAACTAAAGTAAAATAATGTATAAAAAAACCTATGTCTGAACTATTTAAAAAAATAAACCTTTCACTTAACGAAGCTATCAAGGGAAAGAACGCCGAAAGAGTTTTAACCTTAAGGTTAATCGTATCTCAAAAAAAAGATAAGGAAATAGAGCTAAGAACAGGTGAGCAAAAAGATATTTTAGATTCTGACATAACAAACATCCTAAATAAAATGATGAAGCAAAGAAAAGAATCTATTGAGATGTATGAAAGGGGAGGACGAGCCGATCTAGTAGAAAAAGAAAGGTTAGAAATTAATATAATTGAGGAATTTTTGCCAAAGCAAATGGATGATGATGAAATACTCAAATCCTGCAAGGAAGCCATTTCAGAGTCTGGGGCCGCAAGTATTAAAGACATGGGAAAAGCAATGAAAGTTTTAAAGGACAAGTATCTTGGCACTATGGATTTTGCAAAAGCAGGAAAGATTTTGAAAGAGCAGCTGCAAGGATGATGAAGTACCCAAAGTCTTATCTTGAAGAAATTAATCAGAGACTCAAAGTGTCCGATATAGTTGGCTCAGTAGTTAAGTTAACCAAAAGAGGAAAAGAGTTTGTTGGCTTGTCACCATTTACCAATGAAAAAACCCCCTCCTTTACAGTAAATGATGAAAAAGGATTTTATCACTGCTTTAGTAGTGGTGAACACGGAGGAATGTTTGATTTTTTAATAAAAGTTGAAAAACTTACATTCGGTGATGCGGTTAGAAAATTGGCTGCCAAGGCTGGAATGCAAGAATATAAATTTTCAAAAGAAAGCGTAGAACAGGAAAAAAAAATTAAGAGGTCTGAAAAAATTTTTCAGTTATTTTTTAATTATTGTTATAAAAATATTTTTACAGAAGAGAATAAGTTGCATCTTGACTATTTGCTAAATAGGTCTTTGAAAAAATCTACACTAGAACATTTTCAGGTGGGTTTTTGCGATGATAGCAATCGCGCTAGTGATCAATTTTTTAAAGCTTGGCTACACAGATAAGGAGCTAATCGAAACGGGTCTCTTTTATTTAAACGAACAAAAAAAAACTTTAGTACCTAGATTTAAAAATAGAATTGTTTTTCCAATAAAAAACTTATTTGGTGAGTTCATAGGATGTGGCGGAAGAACAGTTTTGTCTAGCGTACCTGCAAAATATATCAATTCACCAGAAACTGTTTTTTTTAAAAAAGGTAATAATTTGTATAATTTTAACAATGCTAAGAATGAAAATAAAAACGCAGATTATCTCTTGATAGTCGAAGGCTACATGGATGTAGTTAGTTTATACAATCATGATATTAAAAATGTTTGCGCTTCCCTAGGAACAGCCATCACCGATAACCAAATTAATTTAGCATGGAGAAACTTTAAAAATATTATTATTTGTTTTGATGGTGACAGTAGTGGTTCTGCAGCTGCTTACCGTGCTGCAGAAAAGCTTATAAAAATATCAAAACCAAATCATACAGTTTCTTTTATGATTATGCCCCAAGGTTTAGATCCTGACGATTATGTTAACAAATTTGGAAAAGAAGGTTTTGATCAAATGATTAATAGAAAAAAGGATATAACAGAATTTGTATTTGACTATAACACCAGACAATTAAAAGATTACAGCCCATCATCCTTGGCCGAGCTAGAAAAGAAGCTCGTGGATATAGCTGACACCATAGAAGATATGATTATAAAAAAATATTATAGAAATTTTTTTAAAAATAAGATTTTTGAAAATCTAATTAAAAAAAATAAGAGTAAATTAAGCAAATTTCAAATCACTAACAGCTTTGATATGACCAGACTTGATATGTTGGAGTTAGAAATAAAAGAGTTTTCCCTTTGTCAGCTGCTTATCAAGTTTCCAGAATTTTCTGCAATAAATATAGAAAAAATATCCGAGATCAGCCTTAGTCTAGAGCTGACTAAAAATATTAGATCTAAAATTATAGATGTATTAATTGGTAACGAAAATTTTAATTTAAGCCAAATAAATGAATATCTGGCCTCAGAAAAAATTAAGAATATTGATGCCTTTTTCTAAATTCTCAAGCACCAATACTTTAATGGAAGATATTGATCAGGATACATTCATTAATTTGATCGATGATTATGAGGAGCAATTGAGCAAAATCCACAAAACCAGAAAAATAGAAGAATTGGAAAAATCATTCTCTTCAAATATGAGCGAACAGGCTTTTAATGAGTTAATTTCATTAAAAAACAGCAATAATTTGTAAATTTATCTGTTCAAATTTTGAAAAAAAATATAAGTTCTCACAGGTTTAAAAGTGGAAAAATTTATATCCAAATCATTTGAAAGACTAATAGAAAAGGGCCTTAGCAGGGGCTTTATTACCTATGAAGAATTGCAAAAATCTTTAGGTAAGCGAAATGCTAATGTCGAGAGTTTAGAAAAATCAGTTTTATATATATTCGATCAAGCAATTACTTTTGTAAAAAAGAAATCTGATTTTAAAGTTAAAAAAACAGAATCCGAAACTGCAAAACAACCTAGAAATCAAGATAGAAGTGATGATCCTATTCGTATGTATTTGCGAGAAATGGGCGGCGTTGAATTGCTTTCGAGAGAAGGGGAGATTGCGATTGCAAAAAGAATAGAGTCTGGAAAATATGTGATGGTCAGTTCTCTTTCCGAGAGTCCGGTTACTGCCAAAAAGATATTTGAGTGGGAAAATAAACTTATTAATAACGAGATGTTAGTTAGGGATATTATTGATCTTGACACTAACTTTTTAGATGATGAAAAATTAAGCAAGTCCATTAAAGAAAAAGCTAAAAAAGAAGCAAAAGAAGCAAAAGAAGCAAAGACAGGGAAAAAAGAAGAAAAAGATGAAAATGAAAAAACTGAAGAGGTGGTCGCTGATGATGATGAGGATGAGTATAATATTTCATTAGCATCTTTAGAAATTGAATTAAAACCAAGAATTTTAAAAACTTTTGCTGGCATTTCTAAAAACTACAAAAAATTAATCGCTTATCAAAACGAAAGCTTAGAGTGTATTCTTCAAGGTCAAAAATTTAGCGATAGTAAGAAAAAAAATTACGAAAAGATTAAAAAAGAAATCATGGTGGAGATGCTTGGTTTGCAATTCAATCAAGTAACCCAAGAAGAGTTAGTGGGTCTGAACTATAACGAAAATAAGAAAGCTATAAATTTAGATGGTGATTTAATGCGTGCTGCTCTTAAATATACAATTTCAAGAGATGATTTTATAAAATATTATGTAGGCAATGAGCTAAATCCTAATTTTGAAAGTTTTTTAAGTGGAGATAAGAATTGGTCCAAGTTTTTTAAAAATGAACAAAAACTATTTAAAGAATCCAGAGAAAAACTTATTAAGTTAAGTAGAGAAATTGGAATATCTATTTCTGATTTTAAAATTTTAGTAAATAAAATCAAAAAAGGAGAAAGAGAATCTCGAATCGCTAAAAAAGAAATGATCGAGGCAAATTTGCGCTTAGTTATCTCTATAGCCAAGAAGTATACCAATCGAGGTCTTCAATTTTTAGATTTAATTCAAGAAGGTAATATCGGACTTATGAAAGCGGTAGACAAGTTTGAGTATAGAAGAGGATACAAATTTTCTACATATGCGACTTGGTGGATCAGACAAGCGATTACAAGATCTATCGCAGATCAGGCAAGAACAATCAGAATCCCAGTTCATATGATCGAGACTATTAACAAGATAGTTAGAACGTCTAGGCAGATGATGAGCGAATACGGAAGAGAACCAACGCCAGAAGAGCTGTCTAAAAAATTAGCCATGCCTTTAGAGAAAGTTAGAAAAGTTCTTAAAATAGCAAAAGAACCAATATCTTTAGAAACTCCAGTGGGAGATGAAGACGATAGTAGTCTGGGTGATTTTATTGAAGATACAAATGCCTTAATTCCTGTGGATGCTGCAATCCAAACGGGTCTAAAAAATTCTACAACTAAAGTATTAGCGACTCTAACTCCAAGAGAAGAAAGAGTTCTAAGAATGCGATTTGGAATTGGTATGAATACAGATCATACTTTAGAAGAAGTGGGCCAGCAATTTTCAGTTACTAGAGAGCGTATTAGACAGATTGAAGCAAAAGCATTAAGGAAACTTAAGCATCCAAGTAGATCAAGACAGTTAAAAAGTTTCTTAGACAACTAATCTATTTTTCTTTTATTTTAATAGGTGGTATATAAAAAATTAAGGGCCTGTAGCTCAGTTGGTTAGAGCCCCCCGCTCATAACGGGGTTGTCCGGGGTTCAAATCCCTGCGGGCCCACCAAGCACTTATACAAAAACCCAATTTTCAAAGTTACTCATCTTTACTATTGTTAGGAGCTATTTGGGGTTCTGCTTTTTTTAACTATAAAATTATATTAAAAAGTTTTGATGCTTTAACTCTTGCCGGCGGAAGACTTGTTTTTGCAAGTATGTTTTTTCTCATCATCGCTATTTTTTTTATACCTTCATTTAACGGGCGTAATTTTTTTTCAAAAGACTGGTATATTTTTTTGATTATAGGATTGGTTAATTACGTTCTTCCTTTTACTCTGATAGCTTTTGGTATTGATAATATGAGTAGCGGACTAGCAGCTTTATTGCAATCTGCGGCACCTTTTTATGCAATTTTATTTTCTCATATTTTCACTCATGACGATAAATTTAACAAATTTAAATTTATAGGAACTTGTCTTGGTTTTGCCGGTGTTTTAATTCTTATCTACGATCAAATTCATGTTACAAAAACTACCAATATTATATCCGTACTTTTAGTCATGTTAGCTTCCATATTTTATATGATTGGAGGGTTAATTGTTGGAGAAGTAAAAAAATATAACAATGAAACCGTGACCTGTTTTAGTTTGATATGGGGAGCTATTCTTTTACTCCCACTAGCTCTATATTTTTATGACAACTCTAGTTCCAAAGCATTTCATATAGAGAGCTTGTGCAGTCTTGTTTATCTCGGGCTTGTCTCTACAGCGATAGCTTTTTACTTAAGATCAAAAATTATTTTAAGAAATGGAATAGTTTTTATGTCCCAGGTAACTTTTTTAATACCTGTATTTGGTGTTTTGTTTAGTTATTTTTTTCTACAAGAAAAATTATACTTAAGTATGTTTCTGTCTTTAGGATTGTTAATGATGGGACTAATTATATTGCAAAAAGGGTATAAAAAAAAGGTTACTTAATTTTTAGAGATATATTCTTTTAAGCTTTGAATAAGTGCTGCAAAACCTTTGTTTGCAATGATGGAGGAAAACTCTTCTCTCTGTGTTCTCGCTAAACTTAAACCCTCAACTACTAAGTCTCTAATTATTAACTTGTTATCAATAAGAAACACTCTCCATTCAACTGAAATCTCTTGCTTATCTTTAGTCGAAACAATTTTAGAATCTACCAAAACATAGTTTTCACTTATTTTTTTAGAACCGACAACCTTCACATTTTGATCAGAATAGTCTTTTAGTTTGTTAGATATATTTTTAGAGAAGAAAATTTTAAAAGTACTTACAAACTCAGATATTTGTTTGTCTGAAAGGTTTTTGGCTTCTTCGCCAAGTTGTGTACCTTGCCAATCCAGCAACATCTACAGCATCGAGTGCCAATTTTTCTAACTTAGTTCTTTTTTGATTTTCATTTAGACCCGAGTCTAAAATAATATTTTTTGCATTTTTGGTTGTTTCTAAAACAAAAGTCTCAGCCTTTTTTTCAAAAGCAAAAACACTTGTTGAGAAAATTGTTATTATTAAAAATAGAAATGTTATAATTTTTTTCATTAGCATGAACTAGAAATAATTATTTGAAATCTTTCCACTCATCTTTAGAAGTGGACTTGTTCGAGATTAGGTTCTCTCTTCTTTGCAAATAAAGACTTCTAACACTAGCATATAGATCTACAGAACCTTTTTTCAAACTATCAAAACTTTTTAAGTTTTGAGATCTAAAGTCAACAGTATCAAATCCTTTTTCAATATAGTATGTGCTGTCTCCAAAATTATTACTTAATACAGAAGAATCTCCAACGGTTACCATATAAAAAGGATCTAGTAATGTGTTTGCCACTTTTCCAACCGCATCTCTAGTTGTGCTCGGACCAAAAATGGGAAGCATCACATAGCATCCTGGTCCCACACCCCAAACACCCAAAGTTTGTCCGTAATCTTCATGTTCTAATTTGTTAAGACCAACACGTGCAGCTGGATCAAAAATTCCAAGTATTCCAAAAGTAGTATTTATTAAGAATCTTCCACTATCATGTGCAAAATCTTTAAAATTTCCCTGAAGCAGATGGTTTGGAATTGTTACGGTATAAGAAATATTTGAAGTTACATTTCTAACCCCAGCTTGAATTGGGCTTGGCAAGTAGGAGTAGCCTTTAGCAATTGGTTTAAATATTAATCCATCCAATCCCTCATTAAAGGAAAAGACTGCTCTGTTAACTTTTTCAAAGCAATCTTTTGTTTCTCCAAATGCAGTGGATGAAAATAAAAACGATACTATAATTAGTATTTTTAGAGAAAATTTCATATTTTTTTTGATTTGTTCAATTATATATTGAAAATTAACAAATAATGCATCATTAATATTTTGTGATATTCAAAAAAATAAATTCTTCCAATTTTGACAAAAGCATAAAAAGATCAATAAAATACATCATTATTCATTATACTGGAATGGAAAATCAAAAAGTTGCCATAAAAAGATTACAATCTAAAGTTGCAAAAGTTAGCACTCACTACGTGATATCAAAAAATGGAATTGTTTATCAGATGGTAGATGATTTGAATATTGCTTGGCATGCCGGAAAATCTAAATGGGGAAGGGATGTAAACCTTAATTCAAAAATCCATAGGCATTGAGCTTGTTAATAAGGGAAATGAGAATTTTCCTTTAAAGCAGATAAG
>FUWD013183859.1_pt1 | contig 18807 bp, 22 predicted proteins | sample 1063281 | NCBI WGS metagenome assembly FUWD01 (sample SAMEA79048168, study PRJEB19326) | metagenome | biome: marine | reverse complement strand
ACTGCAAGAATTTCATATTGTTCTGAATTACGAATCAGACCAAATGCAGTCTTTGCGTTATGAGAATCAAACAATCCACTGGTGAGAATAATTGCTTCTTCTTTCAAGGGAAATCTTTTTAAATAAGAGTTATGATGGTTTCGTTATAAGTCTTAAATCCACAATTTGTCGTTTCAACCGTAGGGATAAAATTCAATGATATTAGCGTAGTAGCATATGCAAGATTTCTCACTTCGCTCAAAATGACAAGGATTTAGAACTTATTACAGGTTCATCAGTTATAGTTATTTGATTATAGTATTATCGGACACTCCGTTTATTGCGCGGCCTGTTTGTCATCATACTTCAAGATTTTTTTTAGTAAAAGTGCATCTCCAAAAGGATTTATAAAATAATTTTTTCGGATGCCTGTATCTTGATAACCTTGTTTGTAATACAATGCAGTTGCAGCTTTGTTTGCAGAATTGACTTCGAGACAGAGTGATTCCAGATTTGCTGATTTCGCTACTATTTCCAACTGCTCTAACATAAATTGAGCCAACCCTTGTTTCCTCCAATCCGGCAGAACTGCTAATCTGAGGATTTGCAGTTCCGGAGGTACTGACTGGAAAGACAGCATTCCTACTTGAGTTGCAGTTGGAACTTGCAGCAACCAATTTGAGAAAGTAGGCTGCTCCTGCATTTCCCGATAATCTTGTTCGCTCCATGCAGCACTGAAGCAGAGGGAGTCCATTTTCATCATTTCTTTTGGCGAAGGCTGCAAACAGAAACTGATGCCCTGGATATGATGAGCTGAATACGGAATCATCACTTCTTCTACTATTTTCTTGAAAAATAACTTGTAAACTACCAGAAGATCAGTTACAAATATAGGGTTTATTTAGAATAATATTAAAAGAAACGGAATCTGTCTGTCAGGGGATGAGGACAACAGAGCCGATTCTTTATGATTCACTTCAGAGCCAGTTCGTCCGATTACATCCCGCGGACATTTAACCAAGCCATCATAAGGAGATTTTATGGCTGTCATTTCAATGAAGCAATTTTTAGAAGCTGGAGTCCACTTCGGGCACCAGACAAAACGTTGGCACCCCAACATGGCGCCGTACATATACGGCATAAAAAACGGTGTTCACGTCATCGATCTGCGTCAGTCACTGACCAAGCTCAAAGAAGCTTACGAATACGTTAAAGCCTCTGCAGAAGAAGGACGGGTACCACTATTCGTCGGCACAAAAATCCAATTACAACGTATCGTTAAAGAAGAAGCCGACCGGTGTGGGTGCCCCTACATCAATTTTCGCTGGCTGGGAGGTTTGTTAACAAACTTTGGTACTGTAAAGCAGTCAATCGCACGAATGAAAACCTTTGAAGAAGTTGCTGGAGAAGACGGCAGTTACGAGGGTGTGATCAAAAAAGAAGCTCTGATGATGGAGCGAAAACGCGTGAAGTTAGAGCGTTCACTCGGCGGAGTGCGGAATATGAAAAGTGTACCATCGATGCTTTTCATTACAGATTGTCATAAAGAACAGCTTGCATTGAAAGAGGCACAAAAGTTGGGAATACCAGTTGTTGGTATTGCTGATACAAATTGTGATCCTACCGGTATAGACTTCGTTATTCCTGGGAATGACGATTCCCCACGTGCAGTTGCCCTTTATGCAAACGTAATTGCTACTGCAGTCATGGAAGGTCTTGCTGCTCGAAAACAAACTAGAATAGAATCGATTACTGAAGAAAAAGCTGCTGCTAAAAAAGCAAAACCTGCAGCGAAAGCAAAGGAGAAAGAAACTGATGTTGTTTCTGAGGCAAAAGCCGAAGAAGAGAAAAAAACTAAAGTAAAAGCAAAGGAGACAAAAGCTGAAGAAACTCCTGCCAAAATAAAAGAGGTGAAGACCGAAGCTGCTCCGGGACCAAAGCCTGCTGAAACAAAAGTGGCTGCCGAAAAAGCAAAGCCTGAAGTGAAAGCAAAGGAGAAAAAAGCTGAAGTTGTTACCGAAGCCAAATCTGCAGTGAAAAAAACACCAGCTAAAAAAACTGCTGCTACTGCAAAAAAAGCCGAAACTGCTTCCGGGGAAAAAGTTCCCGTAGCAAAAGCGACTAAGGCTAAAAAATCGGAAACAAAAATATAAACAGTACCTACCAGATAATCTTTCCGGATTTACAACTTATAAGTCCGGAAACCACATAAAAACTTAATAAGCATTGGAAGTATAAACTAGATGGCAGCAATTACAGCAGCAGCAGTAAAAGAGTTGCGGGAAATCACCGGAGTTGCAATGATGGATTGCAAGAAGGCCCTCGTTGAAGCAGACGGAGATCTGGAAGCAGCACAAGATTATCTGCGGAAAAAAGGACAGGCAAAAGCCCTGAAAAAATCTTCACGGGAAACCAGTGAAGGTGCGGTAAGCTTTACAGTCAGTACAGATGGGAAACGTGCCGGTTTGGTAAAAGTTGCCTGCGAAACTGATTTTGTAGCACGTAACGACATATTTCAGGATTTTATCAGCAAACTTGCAAATCAAGTGTCTGAGCAAGGCGGGGAAAATGTTTTACAACAGACATTAGTCGAAGGTGAAGGCAGTGTTGAAAGTTTGTTGACAGAAAAAATTGCTGAATTAGGTGAGAACATGCAGATTCTTGACTGCAGAAAAATGGAAATAAGTAATGGTGTTCATGGAGGATATATCCACAGCAATGGCAAGATCGGAGTTGCGGTACCACTGGAAACGGACAAACCTTGTGACGATGAACGCCTGAAGACATTGGCCCGTGACATTGCCATGCACATTGCAGCATTTCCTGCAGAAGCAGTAAATGCTGATCAGGTTTCAAAAGAGGTGCTTGAAAAAGAAAAAGAGGTTTTTACGGCCCAGGCACGAGAATCCGGAAAACCTGAAAATATCATTGAAAAAATGATTGAAGGACGGTTAAAAAAATTCCTCAAAGAAATTTGTGTTGAAAGTCAACCTTTTGTCAAAGATCCGCAACTTTCTGTGAGTCAATTGGTTGAAAATACTGCAAAGGAACTTGGAGTTAAAATTAATTTCAACAACTTTGCTAAATTCCAGTTCTAGACTACCTGTATGAGTCCTAAATACAAACGTATTCTACTTAAACTGAGCGGAGAAACTCTGGGTGGGAAACGCGGTACCGGGTTTGATTATGATACTATTAGGGCACTGGCTGAAAGTGTAATCTCCATTCACAACCTTGGTGTAGAAGTTGGGATTGTGATTGGAGGAGGAAACATTTTTCGTGGATCCAAATCTGCTGAAGGTAATGTTGGCCGAGTTGCCGGAGATCATATGGGAATGCTGGCTACAGTGATCAACAGTATCTGTCTGCAGGAAATACTGGAACAGCGAGGTATTTTAACTCGCGTCTTATCAGCCATTGAGCTGAACGCAATTGCGGAACCTTACATCAAACGCAGAGCTGACCGGCATTTGGAAAAAAAACGAGTAGTGATTTTTGCCGCCGGAACGGGAAATCCATTTTTTACTACAGATACAGCTGCAGTATTACGTGCTTCTGAGGTGGGTGCCGAAATTGTCATAAAAGCAACAAAAATTGATGGAGTTTATGACAAAGATCCCAAGCTCCACTCTGATGCGGTTCGTTACGATGTGTTAAATTACGACGAAGTTCTCAAAAAACATCTGAAAGTGATGGACGCAACGGCCATTGCTTTTTGCAGAGATAATCAACTCCCCATTTTGGTCCTGGACTACCAGGAACCTGACGCAATCCTCAGGGCTGTTTGTGGAGAAACCGTTGGAACACTGATCAAGCAAAGAGGCTCATGACTATGGAAAACACACAGGAAGTTGAAGAAATGGTTGATCATAAGATGGATATTACCATTGAGAGTCTTAAAGTGGATCTCAGCGGTATTCATGCAGGGCGTGTTTCACCTTCAATGTTAGATACAGTCAAGGTTGAATATTACGGAAATCCAACTCCTGTTAATCAGGTGGCAAACATATCTACTCCTGAACCACAGATGTTGGCAATCAGTCCCTGGGAAAAAACTATGATCAAAGAAATTGAGCGTAGTTTGCAGGCCGCAAACCTTGGTTTCAGTATCTCCAATGATGGAAATATCATTCGTGCGGTTACTCCACCTTTCACTGAAGAGAGACGAAAGGATTACGTAAAACAGATCAAAATAATTGGAGAGGACTCGAAAATTGCAGTACGCAATGTTCGCAGAGAAGGGAATGACAACTTGAAACAAATGGAAAAGGATAAGCTCATTTCACAGGACGAAGAAAAAGTAGCGCAGGATCACGTCCAGAAAGTTACAGATAAGCATACTAACATGGTAGATGAGTTAGTCACTGCAAAGGAAAAAGAACTTATGACATTTTAGGACTGAAATGCTAGCTGCACTTCTGCATTCAATTTGGCAATATCAGATTTTTAAGTCTGTCGTTTTTCGCGGTGGTATGGCTTTTTTGACTGCCTATTTTTTAATAGTGTGGGTGATGCCGAGTGTAATCAGGGCTTTCAGGAAACGAGGAATTACTTCTGATTTTATCACAACTCCTGCTGATATAAAGCCTTACACGGGAGCACCTCCCATCATGGGCGGCGGCGTTTTGATTATAGGCATTTTGCTAGGAGCATTACTCTGGTGCAATCTGAATCAATACGTTCTGGCTCTGTTGGTGATCATGCTTTCGTTTGGCATTATTGGAGCAGTTGACGATATAGCAAAAGTCATCAACAAGCGGCGCGTTGAGTCCGGACATGAAACCAGAAAAGCATTTAGTGAAAAAGCAGATGGAATTAGCGGACGATGGCGACTGACTGCTCAATTTGCTGTTTCACTGCTGGTAGTTACCGGTTTATATTTGTTTGTCGATATTGATGGACATTTAACAGTACCACTCGTACCGCTGAAAACAGCATATCCTTACTTGCCAAAATATCTTTTTATTCCATTCATGACCATCATCATCGTTGGTGGAGCAAATGCAGTTAACTTGACAGACGGCATGGACTCTCTGGCAACTGTACCCTTGATGACTTGTGCCATGTTTGTCGGACTTGTGGCCTACATAGGAGGAGACCCAGAATTTGCGGCAAGGCTGAAGATCCCAAGTCTTTCACATGATATCAAGGAATTAGCAGTTCTCTCTGCCCTGGTCATTAGTGCAGGTGTTGCTTTTCTAAAATACAATTCTCCGCCAGCATTGATTTACATGGGCGACTTGGGGGCACTTGCATTGGGCAGCATGGTTTCAGCTATGTTCATTTTTGTAAAAGCAGAATTATTTTTACCGATTGTAGGTGGAGTTTTTGTATTTTCAGTACTTTCCTCTATCATTCAACGTGCATTTTTCAGGTTCATAGTGTGGCGGAAAGGCAGGCCTACTGCTGAGCGATATCGCTTTTTTTTACGCTCACCATACCATCATCATCTTCAACGCCTGTGGACTTATTCTGAAAAGAAACAAGAAGTTGTCTCTGTTTGGATAATGTTGCAGAATAAACTTGGAATAGATCCTGTTCCTGAAGAGAATAAGCTGTTAAATCCTCAGGAAGTTAACAGCCGCGTTATTTGGCACATGCATCTCAAATCAATTTGGCTGTTTGTATTTACGCTGATTATTTATTTTAAAATCCGCTGATGTATCTTTGTCAGAAAGAAAATCTGCAACAATTACATCTGCTCAACAGAAGAGTTTAACTGTCAATAAAACTACAGAAACTGCCATGAATTTTGAAGGCCAGACTGCACTTATAACTGGAGCTGGAAGGGGTATTGGTAAAACTATTGCCTTAAAATTAGCAGGGTCCGGAGCAGATATCGTGTTGGCGGATATGAGTCCGGATGTTGCGGAAGTGCGTGGAGAAGTGGAAGCATTGGGCCGTAAATGCATGACTTTTGAGGTAGATGTAACAAATATTGAAACCATTGATGCGATGGTTAAAAATATAACTGATGAACTGAGTGGAATTCATATTTTAGTCAACAATGCAGGAATAACGCAGGACAATCTGTTTCTGCGAATGAAATCGGAGCAGTGGTCAAAAGTAATTGATGTTAATCTCAATGGAGTGTTCAATGTTACCAAAGCAGTGATCCGGCTAATGGTAAAGCAGCGTATTGGGAAAATTATTAATATTTCTTCTGTGGTCGGCTTTACTGGAAACCCGGGACAAGTCAATTATAGTTCAACTAAATCTGCTCTGGTTGGTTTTACCAAGTCACTGGCCCGTGAAGTTGGTGTCCGGGGAATTACAGTCAATGCTGTTGCCCCGGGATTTATAGATACAGCAATGACGCAAGCTCTCAATGAAAGTCAGCAGGAAGTAATCCTGCAGCAAATTCCTTTGGGCCGGATGGGAGATGCAGAAGATATTGCTAATGCAGTTGCTTTTTTGGCCTCAAAAGAGGCTTCGTACATTACCGGAACTATTCTGCATGTGAATGGAGGAATGTACTAAACATTAGTACTTGCAAAAACAGGGTTGATTTTTTTTCATACCTGACAAAAAATAAACCTCGTTTAATTAATTTTTCAAACCTTTAATCAAAAAATATAATGGAAGAAATACAAGCTAAGGTCATCCAAATCATAAGTGAGCAATTAGGTAAGGATGTATCAGAAATCAAAATGAGTTCACATTTCATTGAAGATTTAGATGCAGACTCATTGGATACTGTAGAACTTGTGATGGCTCTGGAGGAGGAGTTTGAGGTAGATATTCCTGATGAGGCTGCAGAAAAAATTACCTACCGTTCAGTCTGCAGTGGATTTCATAGCTGAATCCAAAGCCTGAGTAACGATAAAAAACTTTAAATGAAGACGTGGCACAGTTAACAAATAATCGTGCTTGTCATCATTTCACGTAATCAATCTGAAAGAGCATGGGAAACCGCGTTGTAGTGACGGGACTCGGGTGCATGTCCCCTCTCGGAAATGATGTCTCCTCTTCCTGGGAGGCCTGCACCAATGGACAATCTGGAATAGACCGGATCACTCATTTTGATCCTGAATTATTCCGTTGTCAGATTGCAGGTGAAATAAAAAATTTCCAGCTGCCTGAAATCATTCCGATCAAAGAAGCCAAAAAAATGGACCTGTTCATTCAGTATTCAATTGGTGCCACACAGGAAGCTTTGCTTGACGCAAACTTGGAGATCACTGAAGATCTTGAAGAAGAAGTAGGTGTTTCAATGGGCGTCGGAATTGGTGGACTGGGCTGTATAGAACGATACTCCAAAATTATTGAAGAGCGCGGCCCCAAACGTGTCAGCCCGTTTTTCATCCCGATGACTTTAAGTAATTTGGCACCGGGATATGTCTCACTTCTTTTTCGAGCCAAAAGTTACACCGCCTGCACCGTTTCAGCTTGTGCATCTTCCAATCACGCAATTGGCACTGCAGCCCGAACTATTGAACGTGGTGATGCAAAAGTTGTAATTTCAGGCGGTGCGGAATCAAGTGTGACACCACTCGGTATTGCAGGTTTTGCGTCAATGCATGCTCTAAGTACCAGAAATGATGATCCACAGAAAGCAAGCCGGCCTTTCGACAAAGACCGTGACGGGTTTGTCATGGGCGAAGGTTCAGGGATGCTAATTCTTGAAGAATACGAATTTGCCAAAGCACGGGGAGCACGTATTTACTGTGAAATAACAGGATACGGTTTCAGTTCAGACGCACACCATGTGACATCTCCCTCATCAGAAGGCCCCGCGCGAGCCATGAAAATGACCCTCAAAGATTCCGGTTTGGCTCCAGAGGAAATTGATTATGTCAATGCTCATGGTACATCAACCCCAGTCGGTGACCTTAACGAACTAAGAGCCATAAAAATGGCCTTGGGAGAAAAAGCCGCCCAGCAACTTTCTATCAGTTCAACCAAATCCATGACTGGACATCTTCTCGGAGCTGCAGCAGCAATTGAAGCAATCTTTTCTATTAAAGCTTTACACCATAATTTTATTCCGCCAACTATCAATATCGAAAATTTGGATCCGGAATGTGATTTGGATGTGACACCGAATACCGGAAAGTCAAAAGAAATGCGCGTTGCAATGTCAAATGCCTTTGGTTTCGGTGGTACAAATGCCTCAATTATATTTCAGAAAATAGACTGATTCCTTTTTAGTCAGTCAATAACCGGAACATCAGACAGATCAAAATATGAATCTCAAAACCGATCCTCTCCTCTCTTAAACTCAAAAACATCATGAGCAGCACCGAATATCTAGTCGACCGCAGAGAGCTTCAATTCGTGGTTAACGAAACTTTGAAAGCCGGAAAATTGTGTGAACTTCCGGACTTTGCTGAATTTGACGAAGAGATGTTTACAATGATTATCAACGAGGCCAGTACTTTTTCGGAACAGGTACTTGGCCCCCTCAACGAAAATGGAGACCGCCAGGGTTGTAGAATAGAAAATGGCTCTGTGGTAACTCCAGATGGTTTTGCAAATGCCTGGAAACAACTTGGCGAGGGTGGTTGGTTGAGCATGAATATGCCTCCCGAATATGGAGGACAGGGACTTCCGGAAGTGATTTCTATGATTGCTAAAGAAACCCAATTGGCGGCAAACCAAGGATTTACCATCGGCGCATCACTCACATCCGGGTCGGCAAACCTGATTTACACTTTTGGTTCAGAAGAACAAAAAATCACCTTTTGCGAAAAAATGTTCGGCGGCAAGTGGTCCGGATCGATGTGTCTGACAGAACCTCAGGCCGGAAGTGCAGTCGGCGATGCTGCCACCAGTGCTACAAAACAGGAAGATGGACACTACCTGATAAAAGGTACAAAACAGTTTATCACAAACGGTGACCATGATATGGCGGAAAACATCATCCATCTGCTGCTGGCACGCACCACAGATGCCCCTGAAGGAACTAAAGGCATCAGCCTTTTTATAGTTCCTAAAATTCGAATGGATGGAACACCGAATGATGTGAAGGTGATCAGCATTGAACATAAAATGGGGATCAACGGATCACCAACTTGCTTACTCTCATTTGGAGATAATGCAAATTGTCACGGCTATTTGCTGAAAGCCGAAAATATCGGTATGGCGCAAATGTTCCAGCTGATGAATGAAGCCCGCTTACTCGTCGGTTTGCAGGGACTTGCCGGAGCAGGTGCAGCTGTGCAAAATGCATGGGCATATGCAAAAGAACGTACTCAGGGACCATCTGCAATTCATCCTGGTGAAAAAGCTGCAATCATTGAGTTCCCGGATGTGCGCAGAATGCTGATGCAGATGAAAGCCGTAACGGAAGGACTGCGTGCCCTGATTTACACGACAGCATGGTACACGGACATGGCGCATCATGGTCCGGAAGAATCACGCGAAAAATATCAAGACTTGCTTGACCTACATATTCCAGTCTGCAAAGCATTCGGTACTGATCAGGGATTTGACGTGGCGCGGATCGGCATTCAGGTTTTGGGTGGTGTTGGATTTACACAGGATTTTCCGCTTGAGCAAAATGCACGTGACCAGAAAATCGCCTCGATTTATGAAGGCACAAATGGAATTCAGGCTCTTGATCTAGTTAGCAGAAAATTTTCTGCCAAAAAAGGACAGTTGCTCAAAGTTCTTCAACAGGAATTGAGCTGGTTTGACAATCATGCTCCAGAAGATGAACTCGCCGGATGGGTTGCAGAATGGGAAAGTTACCGGACATTGATGCAGGAAAGCATTGCCGGTTTGAAAAAAATTGGAGAAGAACAGGGTAAAGACGGTTATGTCCTTTATGCAGTCAATATGCTGGATTTGATGGGCGATGTACTGTGTTGTTTTTATCTGCTCAAACAGGCTGATTCAGCTCAGCAAAAATGGAAAGCCTTGCTTGCTGAAGCACCTTCTCAGGCAGAATTGCTGGAGGAAAATGAAGAAGCTCAGTTTTACTGGAATAAGCTGCGTACCACCGAATTTTACGTTTGGAGTGTTCTACCCCGTGCTTTGTCAAATGCAAAAACCATTAAAAACGCAAACCTCGCACCTCTAAATGCTTGTTTGTAGAATCCATTATTTGCAGTAAATCTGTCAAAGAACTCATTTCTCAGTTTAAATACAAACGAACCGTCCGTTACACCGCTCTGGCCTAATTTTCTCTTGAATCTCCACTTTGCAACCTCAAATCCCAATAAACTAAGTGAGTTATCTGAGTTATTGGAATACCGGTTAACTCCATTAGAGCTGGATTTACAGGAAATCCAAACTACTGATCTCCAGGAACTGGTAAAACATAAACTGAAGCAGGCATACGAACACATTCATGCTCCAGTGATCGTTGAAGACACATCACTGTATTTTAAAGCATGGAATGAACTTCCCGGACCACTCGTCAAGTGGTTTATAGAGAACCTTGGTTTGGCGGGAATGGTAAGTGCTTTATCTCAATTTAAAGATAAGTCCGCTCAGGCCGTTTGTTGTTTAGGATATACCAATAATGGTAAATCTATGTATTTGTTTGAAGGAAAAGTGAAAGGTGTAATCGTCAAACCAAGAGGCTCACTTAATTTTGGTTGGGACGCAATTTTTCAGCCTTCAGAGCATGAGCAGACTTTTGGTGAAATGGATCCGGAAGATAAAAATCGCATTTCACCTCGGGGAAAAGCGGCCACCAAATTTAAGCATTTCTTAACACAGTCGGCAAAGCAAACGTAACATCCTCTTGAACTATTTCAAGATCACGGACACTGCTTGAAGATGACATCTTACTGATTTCTGCAACTATGCCCTGCACGATATCCTCAGGCGCGGATGCTCCTGCAGTAATACCAACGTTCCGGACCTCTTCCAACCATTCCGGATCCAATTCTGCTGCAGATTCAATGCGGCGGGCCTTAACTCCTGTTGCTTCCGCTACTTCCAGTAAACGCACCGAATTTGAGCTGTTCTGTGCCCCCACTACCAGTACCAAATCAACTTCCTTACTCAAAGCCTTCACTGCATTTTGGCGATTTTGTGTAGCATAACAAATATCATCTTTAGCCGGACCCTTTATTTCCGGGAAGCGCTCTTTAAGCGTAATGATAATTTCTGCAGTATCATCCAAAGATAAAGTGGTTTGAGTGATATAACCCACCTTTTTCTCATCCGGAATCTTCAGATCCGATACTTCTTCTACTGTTCCAACTACAAAAATATGTTCGGGAGCTTCTCCAACAGTCCCTTTAACCTCAACATGGTTATGATGTCCTATAAGGATAATGGTGTGCTCTTTTTGGGCATAGCGCTGAGCTTCTCTATGAACTTTTGTAACCAGAGGACAGGTCGCATCCAGTACCTGTAATTTACGTTTCTCTGCTCTTTTTCGAACTTCCGGAGAAACTCCATGAGCAGAAAAATTGCATGTGAACCTTCAGGGATTTCATCAATATTTTCCACAAAAACGGCACCCTCGTTCCGAAGGCGCTGAACAACATGCTTGTTATGGACAATTTCATGCTGAACATAAATCGGAGCACCATACATTTCCAAAGCTTTTTCAACAATAGTGATCGCACGATCTACTCCGGCACAAAATCCACGAGGACTGGCCAATACCAGGTTAAGTGGAGCACCTGCGCTGTTTGTATTCATAGACAAAGTAAAATTATGAAGATGGTTTGCATTTTGCTCTAATTAGTTTATAAGGGTACTAACAACATTTCAATCTTTCAGTAAAAACTGAGAATACCACCAGAACGAAATCCAAGTCATGAGTGAAGAAGATAAACGCCGCAAGGCGAGCTGGAAGCGCTTGAAAGGTACCACCAATTTTTATCCCACTTATGTTGACGGGAACCTTGACAAGGTCACTCCTGCTGCTGCGACACACAGCACACAATTTCAAACCGTCATTCCACGTTACGATCTCTCCATGTCTGAAACCCGCAACGCAGGGACTGGTCCAACTTTTTTGGAAACAGCTTACCAACCTCCCTCCGAGAATCCGGATCCTGAAAAACAATCCACGGGCACCCCTCCAGAATCATCGGAACGAAAACTTAAACGGCCCCGTCACAAGAAAAAGAAAATCCGTACCGATTTTTGGGAATAAAACAACTCATCCAAACTTCTAAAAAAGCAAATATAACTGCCACAAATAAATACCAGTTTGATATACTAAACTTATATCATTTATTTGCAGGCAATAGAAGCAGAAAGTTGAGTAAAAAAAGGAATTCCTTTCGCTAGCCCGGACAGTATATTTGTTGATCCCCAAGCATAAACTGCAAAACAGCTTGACAAAAACACTATAAATTTGATCTAATGTTGTGTTAATCACTTTTCAATAAGCCTATGTTTGAGACCCTGTCAGGCAAATTAAGCGGTTCGTTACGTAAGGTACGTGGACGGGGTCGTTTGACGGAAGAAAATGTGAGTAAAACTCTAAATGAGGTCAAAATGGCCCTTTTGGAGGCGGATGTTAATTTTAGAGTTGTTAAGGCTTTTTTACGCTCAGTTAACTCCAGAGCGGTTGGTGAAGAGGTACAGGGCAGTCTTACTCCGGGTCAGCAGTTCATTAAAATTGTCAACGAGGAACTGACAGAGATGATGGGCGGAGCTAATTCTGGATTAACCGAACCAGAAACTGCTCCATTGGTCACAATGCTGGTTGGCCTCCAGGGATCAGGTAAAACCTCATCCGCAGGAAAGTTAGCACGACTTTACAAAACTGAAGGGAAGCGCCCTTATTTAATACCCGCTGACATCTACCGGCCGGCTGCTATCCAGCAACTGCAAGTCTTGGCGGACACATTGGGAATTTCATGCTACCCTTCCCGTACAGATCAAAATCCACTGGATATAGTCCAGAATGGACTCGAGGCTGCAAAGCAGGAAGAAGCCGATGCCGTCTTTATCGACACTGCAGGACGGTTGCACATAGACCAGGAATTGATGGAGGAATTGAGTCGGATCAAAGATTCCGTCATGCCTCATGAAATTCTGTTTGTCGCTGATGCAATGACAGGTCAGGAAGCAGTCAGTGTGGCAAAAGGCTTCAATGATTTGCTTGACATTACGGGTGTGATGTTGACGAAAATGGATGGAGATGCCCGCGGTGGCGCAGCACTTTCTATCCGGGCCATTACGCAAAAACCGATTAAGTTTATTGCGGTAGGCGAAAAACTCGAAAATTTGGAAGCATTCCATCCAGAAAGAATTGCTTCCAGAATTTTAGGTATGGGCGATATGCTCTCACTGATCGAAAAGGTTGAAGACTCTTTCAGTGAACGTGAAGCCCTGCAGATACAGAAAAAGCTGAGGCGTAACGAATTTACGCTTGAGGATTTTAGAGATCAGTTGCGTTCGATGCGAAAAATGGGATCAATAAAAGACGTAATTGGAATGCTGCCCGGCATGAATGCTTCTTCTGTTAACGATGCAAATATTGACGACAATAAACTGATTCATATTGATGCCATCATTTCATCGATGACTATTAAAGAAAGAATTAATCACAAACTGATGAATGGCTCACGGAGAATAAGGATCGCAAAAGGCAGCGGCACAACCGTCAGCGAAATAAATAGACTGCTTAAGCAATTTATCCAAATGCGTAAAATGATGCAAAAGCTCACAAAAGTTTCCAATCCGGGCAAAGCCATGCGCATGATGCAGGATATGATGCCTAATTGAAGGGTCCGGGTGCTGGATTCAGGGCACCGGCAGGTCAAACTGAAAACTGAAAACTGAAAACTTATTATTATGGTTAAAATACGTCTCGCCAGGGGTGGTACAAAAAAGAAACCTTACTACCGTGTTGTAGTTGCAGATCAACGTTGTAAACGCGACGGTCGTTATCTTGAACACATTGGATTTTACAATCCAATGGTCTCAGAAAACCGCTTTGGAATTGATGAAGAGCGAGTCAAGCACTGGCTTTCCGTGGGTGCACAACCGACGGAACGAGTCAGCAAATTGATGAAGCAGGCAAAAATCAAAGTCTGATAAGCTTTCGGGGTTAATCGTTTTTTTCGATAAGTACCGCGATGAGTGTTTTTAATGATTATGATGAGCTGACTTGGGTTGCCACAATTGTTGGTGCTCACGGGATCAAAGGAGCAGTTAGAGTAAAATACTTTACAGATACTCCTGATTATTATCTGAATGTAGAGCTTTTCTTTTTAGAATCTGAAAGACAGTTACAAAGCTTAAATGTTCTGCAGATTCGACCGACAAAAAGTGGCTGGATCGTTCTCTTTGAAGAAATTGATTCCCGTACTGCTGCTGAAAAGCTTAAAAGCTGCCGCTTATTATTGCCGGATGATCAGTTAAGGCCTTTGGAATCCAGCGAAGTCTTCGTGCATCAGCTTATAGGGTGCAGTGTAGAAGATAAAAACGGACGTTTTTTGGGAGAAATTTCAGATGTTCTGGAAACCGGAGCAAACAACGTTTATGAGGTGCGTAACGGTAAAAGCAGTTTCATGATTCCGGATGTTCCGCATGTAGTACTTGAACTGGATGTTGAGTCCCGGCGGATGAAAATCGACCCGTTACCTGGATTGATTGAAGAAACAGCACCGGAGAGTAATGTTACGCTTTGAAGTTTTAACATTATTCCCGGATATTTTTACTTCTTTTCTGGAAGAAAGCCTGATTAAACGGGCAATTGAGAAGCAGTACCTGAATGTAAGTCTGGTTAATTTTCGCAAGCACGGACACGGGAAACATCTACAGGTAGATGATACACCTTACGGAGGCGGACCGGGAATGGTCTTGCGGATTGAACCGATTGCTCAGACACTTAAGGAGCAAAAAGAGTTTCACCACAGCAGTGGCCGGGAAACTCACACAATTTTAGTGACTCCGCAGGGACGACCTTTTTCACAGGAAAAAGCAAGAGAGTTAAGTGGGAAAAAAGCAGTCTTGACACTGATCTGCGGCCGTTACGAAGGATTCGACGAGCGGTTACGATGTTTGGTGGATGAGGAAATTTCAGGTGGAGATTTCATCTGTATGGGAGGTGAGGTCATTACTATGACAATGATTGAAACCATCAGTCGACTTATTCCCGACGTTCTTGGTAACCAAGAATCAGCTGTACATGAATCTTTCACGCAGCCCATGCTGGAATTTCCGCAATACACACGACCTGCAAGTTTTGAGGGTATGGAAGTTCCGGAAGAATTAAAGTCAGGAAACCATAAAATTATCGCCCAGTGGCGTGAAGAACAAGCTTTAGAACGGACAAAAAATCGCCGTCCGGACTTGCTTCAATGCAAAACTAAAAGTTAAAATTAAATAATACAGACAACTAATTATTCACCTTAGCAAACGAGAAAAAATGTCTACTGTAATGGAAAAGATTGAGCAATCACAATTACGCAGTGGGTTGCCGGAACTAAGAGTCGGATCCAACGTCCGGGTTAATTACCGAATTACTGAAGGAACCAAAGAACGCATACAGGCATTTGAGGGTGTCATCATTGGTAAGCACTGCGGTGCAAGTAACAACAAAGCCACTTTCACTGTACGAAAAGTAACCCAGGGATATGGTGTTGAACGAATTTTTCCGCTGCACTCTCCCCGGATTGAGAGTATTGATGTCATTAAAGTCGGGAAAGTGCGCCAGGCAAAACTTTATTACCTGAGAGCGCGTCGTGGGAAGGCAGCCAGGATCAAAGAACGCATCACGGCACGGCCATCAGCATAACTTCAGTCCAACACTTGAACTTGAAACAGCGGCCCAAGACCGTGGTTTTCAGCAAGTTGCTGGTGTAGATGAAGCAGGACGAGGCCCACTGGCCGGACCAGTGATGGTTGCAGCAGTTATTTTAGGAAAAGATTGGAATGCCGAGCATCCGCTGAACGATTCTAAAAAGCTTTCTTCAACAAAACGGGAACAGTTATTTGACGTTATTTGTTCTGAGGCTCTGGCTTTCAAAATCGTCTCAATTTCTGCAGAAGAAATTGACAGGCTGAATATTTTGCAGGCTACGCTTCATGGAATGTTACGCTGCCTGACTGAAATAGAACCTGCTCCGGATTATGCTCTTGTTGACGGAAACAGGTTCCCGCAAACTACAATTCGGGGTGAAGCAGTAGTTAAGGGAGATGCTCGTTCCAAAAGCATTGCTGCAGCTTCAATTTTGGCCAAAGTTACACGGGACCGAGTAATGGTCGAAAATGCAAAACGTTATCCTGAATGGGGCTTTGAAGGTCACAAAGGATATCCGACAAAACGACATAGGGCAGCCATTGAGAAATATGGATTGTCACCCTTACATAGACGATCTTTCAGGCTCAAATCCCTGTCAAAGCTGGACAGATCGTCTACTGCTCAATCGAATTTGCTGTGACAAAGGCACGACAGCTGACTGGAGCAGCAGGAGAGCAAATTGCCTGTAATTTTTTGCAAGAGCAAGGATATCGAATTATTGAACGGAATCACCGTTCCAGACTTGGTGAACTTGATATTATTGCAGCTTACGGGGAGTTCCTTATATTTTGTGAAGTAAAAACCCGCAGGGGCAGCAGTGGACCGCATCCGTCTTTATCGGTAACTGCGAAAAAAATTGGAAAGTTGCGCCAACTGGGTGAGCTTTATCTCAGCCGGAAGCATCTAACGTACCTGCAACCGCGTTTTGACGTGATTGCTGTACAACTGGCGGATGGAAAACCGCCGAACATTGATCATTTTATCAACGCTTTTTAAGAAAAAAGGAAACCACTTATGGCCCATCACAAGTCAGCGCTTAAGCGTGTTCGACAAACAATAAAACGTACTGCACAAAAGCGTTCTCAGCGAGCAGATCTGCGTACAGTCATCAAAAAATTCCGACTGATTCTGGATGGAGGAAATATGGATCAGGCACGTGAAGCTTATTCCGGAGTTCAAAAAAATATCGATAAAGCTGTCACTAAAGGAATCCTGCACAAACGTACCGGCGCACGTTACAAGTCGCGCCTTGGACTGTCCATTTCAAAAACTGTCGCAAGCTGACTTTTCTGTCGCTTTCATAATTGCATTAGATCGTTCTGATCCGATAGTCACAGAAATAACCACTTTCTAATTTTCTGCCTTTCGTGCTAAATTAAATTCAGGTTTTCTGCGGTTTATTTAACGTATGTATTTTAGTTAAGGGTGATTTATGGACTCACATTTTCTAATGCGGCGCATTCACAGTTTGACGGGTGTTGTGCCGGTGGGTCTGTTTTTGGTGTATCATCTCTATTTGCAATTGTATCTGCATTCAGGGGCAGAAACATACAATACTGCAGTCAACAGTTTCTATGACAGTCCCTTGGCGATTTGGACCCTAGTCATAGTTGTTTATATTCCTCTCTTCTTTCATGCCTTCCTTGGTGTTCGCCTGATTTTTGAATCCACCGTACAACCTTCTTACACATATTTTTCACACCTGTTGTATTGGCTGCAGCGAATCAGCGGCATCGGCGTACTCCTTTTCATTCTCGCACATGTTTGGAACACCCAGTTTGGGCCTTGGATATCCGGGACCTGGGGAACTCATTTTGAGCATCTATCCAGCGGATTTAGTGATCCTGAATCGGGTATAATAACCAAGACGGTTTACCTGCTTGGTGTCCTGGGAGCAGTCTTTCATTTTGCAAACGGCCTCAACACCTTTTGCATGACCTGGGGTATCGCCCTCACTCCAAAATCCCAAATAAAGGTTCGTATTTTTAGCATTCTTCTTTTCTTCATTTTATCGGCAAGTGCCCTGTATGCACTGTCTGCAATTTGGTAAACAGATCTTTTCAGATGAGCAAACAACGAGTAATTGTAATTGGAGGAGGTTTAGCCGGATTGGCCGCAACCATGAAAATGGCGGAACTGGGCATGTCAGTTTTGCTGGTTTCGTTTCTGCCGGTAAAACGCTCGCATTCAGTTTGTGCCCAGGGAGGCATCAACGGGGCAGTCAATATCAAAGGCGAGGGAGATTCTCCGGACATTCATTTTTATGATACCGTGAAGGGCGGTGATTTTTTAGCACACCAGCCACTTTGCAAAGATATGTGCCATCATGCACCGTATATCATCAACCTGATGGACAGGCTCGGAGTAACTTTCAACCGAACTCCTGAAGGCAATCTTGATTTTCGTAGATTTGGAGGAACGCTCTATCACCGCACTGCATTCGCCGGTGCAACTACAGGCCAGCAGCTTTTGTATGCACTCGACGAACAGGTACGCCATTACGAAGTACAGGGCCTGGTCGAAAAAATGGAGTGGCATGAATATCTCGGCGCTGTACTAAACGGTGATGGACGCTGCGTTGGTGCGGTCATCCACAATTTGCGTTCAGGCGAAATTAGCACCGAAAAAGGCGATGCCGTTATTTTAGCCACCGGAGGTCCGGGACTGGTTTACGGACGTTCCACCAATTCCATGGTTTGCACAGGAACTGCAGTTACTTCTGCATATTTACAGGGCGCAAAATATGGAAACGGTGAATTTATCCAAATCCATCCATCAGCCATTCCCGGTCGTGATAAATTACGTTTGATGAGTGAATCCGCACGGGGAGAGGGCGGAAGAGTATGGGTACCGCGAAAGGCCGGGGATTCGCGCAAGCCGAAAGATATACCTGAAACAGAACGTTTTTATTTCCTTGAGGAACGCTATCCGCTTTTTGGGAATTTGGTTCCGCGTGATGTGGGAGCAAGGGAAATTTACGACATTTGCGTTAACGACAAATTAGGCGTTCACGGTGAAATGAAAGTTTACCTGGATTTAACGCATCACACCCGCGAATTTCTGGATCGGCGTTTGGGAGGTATTTTGGAGATTTACGAAAAATTTACCGGAGTCGATCCCCGTGAAGAACCAATGGAAATTTTTCCGGCAGTGCATTA
>FUWD013184512.1_pt1 | contig 18826 bp, 18 predicted proteins | sample 1063281 | NCBI WGS metagenome assembly FUWD01 (sample SAMEA79048168, study PRJEB19326) | metagenome | biome: marine | reverse complement strand
GGTCGCCCATACGTAATCGCCTTCGGTTCGTTCGATTTTCCCGCCCATTGAAGAAACAACCTGCTGCAAACGATGCCACGCCGCCTCAGGATCATCAAGGCACGCCAGCGGTTCTACATGGTCGCCGCCGCTTCCCTCCTCGCTGCACAGGCAGTTCGGAGTACCGGGGCATGGCCGCAGCCTGCCATCTACCAGTCGGGGTGTTTCTTCAGGCGTTGGCCATAGTGCTGACACCGTATTGGTCACAGCGCCGAGAAATTCGTTGATGATATCCATATCTGTCTTGTTGGGGATACAAATTATTCCGGTTCAGGCAAATTCCTCTTCATGCTGAGCCATGAAAGAACCCTAACCAGTATCGATCGTTATGAGTTTCAGGGAGTTCAATACAACCATGCTATTATAGTCACCGCGACAATCCTGAAATACCTTCCCATTAACAAACAGGCGCCTGTTTTGAACGGTAAAACCAGGCAAACCAGGCGCCAATTCGTGTAAATCCGTGGAAATTCGTGGGCAAACCTCCCCCTATTCAATCTTTTCCTCCTTTCTTCATCACCTCTCACCACTCCCTCATCGCCTGGCCCTGGATTATAAACGCATCATTGAAACAGAATTGGAGTTACTGCGGAGGAACGATTTTCGAACCGGCAATTCAAAGGCGGACAGGAACGTCCGCCCTCCAGGTAATAACCCTCTGTTTCAGCTGAAAAAGAGGCTCTTGATATTGGTGAATTCCTTTATGCCGTAGCTTGAAAGTTCACGCCCATATCCGGACTGTTTGACGCCGCCGAAGGGCAAACGGGGGTCGGATTTTACCATTGCGTTGATGAAACAGTTGCCGGTTTCGAGACGTGAGGCAATCGATGCGGCGCGGACGGGATCGGCGGAGAAAACTGCGGAGCCGAGGCCGTACTCGCTGTCGTTGGCTATTGCAACGGCTTCATCGTCGTCGGCGGCTTCGATCACAGTGGCTACAGGACCGAAAATCTCTTCGCCGTAAGCGACCATGCCTTTCTTTACATCGGCAAGTATGGTAGGCGGATAAAAGTACCCCTTGCCGTCAGGAATTGCTCCACCGCAAAGAAGCTTCGCTCCGGCGCGTACGCTCTCTTCGACCTGATGATGCACTCCTTCGCGGAGATCCGCACGGGCTATCGGGCCGACTTCGATAGCAGGATCGAAAGGGTCTCCGGTTTTTGCGCCGAGCATCCTCTCCAGAAGCATCTCTTCAAAACGGCTCCTGATCGAACGATGCACAATAAAACGTTTTGCGGCAATGCAGCTCTGCCCGCTGTTCAGAAGACGCGAAGCCGCACAGACCGTTACCGCTTTTTCGAGATCGGCATCATCAAGTACTATATAGGGATCATTACCGCCAAGTTCCATCACGCTTCGCTTCAGCGCCCGGCCGGCCCTTGCGGCAACGGCACGCCCTGCGGCTGTGCTTCCCGTAACCGAAACGGCTTTTACAAACTGATGCTCGATAACGACACCGGTAAGGCGATCGACATCCTGCAGCTCGATATGCAGCGTACGATAAAGATTGTCGGGAAAACCTGCGTCACGAAACACCTGTTCGATTGCGGCAGCACAGCCGGTAACATTGGGGGCATGTTTGACAATCACTCCGTTTCCGGCCATCAAAGCCGGAACGGCAAAACGGAAAACCTGCCAATACGGAAAATTCCAGGGCATCACCCCGAGAACAAGACCGAGCGGCTCGAACACCACCATGCCTTTTCCTCCGTCCATGTCGATAGCCTCCGGCTTCAGATACTCTTCGGCATGAGCGGCATAAAAATCGCACACCCATGCGGATTTTTCTACTTCAGCAGCAGCCTGAGCAAAAGGTTTGCCCATTTCACGGGTAGCGAGAGCTCCATACTCCGATTTCCGCTCGCGCAGCAGTTCGGCGACACGCCGCATGAGCCGCGCACGTTCGGGCATTGAAACATGGCGCCAACGGGTAAAATCAAGGTATGCCGCGTTGAGAGCCGCATTGATGTCGCCATGCGACATTGCCGGATATTCGGCTAACACCTCTTCGGTAGCCGGATTGATGGTTACGATCATAAATTTTTCTGTAACTGTCATTATGAAATTCTGTAAAACAGCCGTTCTCAGCGTTCATCGTCGAGAGCGTAAAACAGAGCCAGATAGCTCTCATACCGTCCGGCGTCGATCACGCCATTCCCGACAGCCTTCCTGACGGCGCAATCCGGTTCAACGGTATGCGTGCACGATGAAAAACCGCACTCCGGCATAACCTGCAGAAACTCCCTGAAATAAAACCTGAGATTCTCCCTTGTAATATCTGCCAGACTGAACTCCCTGATACCGGGAGTATCGATAACATAACCTCCTGCCGGAAGCGGAAGCATCGTCGCATTGCTCGTCGTATGCACGCCTTTGCCGCTCTTCCAGCTGGTTCTGGAGGTTTTCAGCCTTACGCCGGTCAGCAGGTTGATTATGGTGGACTTCCCTACCCCCGAGTGTCCGCTGAATGCCGAAATCTTTCCGCCAAGAGCTTCGATAAGTTCATCGATGCCGCTCTGCCTGTAGATACTCACATAACAGATTCGGTAACCGAGATCATGATAGACCTGCATGAGTTTGCGTACTTCGACTCCGTCGTCGAGATCCATTTTGTTGACCACCAGCAGCACCGGAAGTTGTTCCGATTCGGCAAAAACCAGATAGCGGTCGATAAGACGGGTCGTCAGCGGCGGCTCGTACGCCGAAACGACAGGCACAAGCAGTTCTATATTGGCTGCGATCACCTGCTGTTTTTCACGACTTCGGTTACGGCGGGGATCTCTTTTACGGATAAGCGCACTGCGCCTCGGCTGCACCTGCATGATAATCCCCTCGAGCGCGTCGGTTCCGCTCAGGGTAACCTGTACCTCCACCTGATCGCCGACGGCTGCGAGCGAAGATTCCGGATTTCCGCTCTGTGTCCCCGGAAAGGTTCTGCAGCGAAACACCCTGCCGTCATCCGTCGTCACCATATACCCCGCACCGAAAGCTCCGGTTATCCGACCTTCATAATATACTTCATTTGTTTTTTTTCTTTCATTCCTGAATACCGTGTTAACTCTGCTTCAACCGCAACTCACCCTATATCGGCAAGTGTCGAACGGTCATGATAATAGCGTAAATAACAACTTCTGATCATAGCGTGTTCCCGCCCTCTCAGTTCGGCATCCTCTGCGGCAAGCGCAAAGGCTGCCTTGCGGGCCGACTGCATGAGCGGAGCGTCGAGAAGCGGATCGGCAAGCTTCAAGCCGCTCACCATACCGGCCTGCTCCCGGCCGAGCACGTTGCCTGCCCCCCTTATAGCCGCGTCGATCTCCGAAATCCTGAACCCGTCGGGAGTGGACTCCATAGCCCGAAGCCGCTCACCCGCATCGCCGGAAAAGGGAGCATGAACCAGAAAACAGCTCGAAGCGTGCCGACCGCGCCCGACCCGCCCCCTCAACTGATGAAGCTGCGCAAGCCCGAACCGTTCGGCATGCTCGATCACCATCACCGTTGCATTTGGCACATCGACACCAACCTCGATGACCGTCGTGCCGACAAGCACGTCAATTTCTCCGGCCCTGAACCGATCCATGGCAGACTCTTTCTCTTCCGGAGTCATCTGGCCGTGAATGAGGCCAAGACGCAGATCGCCGAGCGTCGTAGCGGCAAGCTCCGCATAGCTCTCGACCGCCGCACGAAGATCGATTTTTTCAGACTCCTCCACAAGAGGATAAACAATATAAGCCTGCCTTCCCGATGCAACCTCACGACGAAGCAGTTCATAAACCCGGTTTTTCGAATTTTCCGGAACAAGCTGCGTCCTTATCGGCACTCTTCCCGCCGGCATCGCATCGATAATGGAAACATCGAGATCTCCGAATCCGGCCATGGTGAGGGTTCTCGGGATCGGCGTGGCCGTCATAAGCAGCACATGCGGACTCGCAGCCTTATCCTGCAGGGCTTTACGCTGCAAAACGCCGAACCGGTGCTGTTCATCGATAATTACCAGACCAAGCCTGGAAAACGAAACCCCCTTCTCGATCATGGCATGCGTACCCACGGCGACCGTCACCGAACCGTCTGCAAGGCCGGCAAGCGTAACGTCACGTTCTTTTTTTCTCTGACGTCCCGCAAGCAGAGCCACATCGATGCCGAGCGGATGCAGAGAGCGTTTCAGAGAAAGAAAGTGCTGTACCGCAAGGATTTCCGTCGGCGCCATGAATGCCGACTGCCGTCCGTTATCGGCGGCAAGAGCCATGGAAAACATCGCCACCATCGTTTTGCCCGATCCCACATCTCCCTGCAGCAAGCGGTTCATGGGCCGGGAACGTTTCAGATCGCGATAGATCTCCCTGATCACCTGTTTTTGTGCATCCGTCAACTCAAACGGCAATCCGGCATAAAACCGCCGGGTAACCTCACCTGAATGGGTAAAAGATGGCGCGGTACGATTCCTTTCAAGATGCGCGTGCTTCAGCGCAAAAAGCAGCTGCGTGTAAAACAGCTCCGTCCATTTCATACGGGTTCTTGCCTCCTCGAGCTTTTCAGGAGACGAGGGAAAATGCATTTCGCGATAGGCCTCGGCAAGCGGAAGCAGCCCGTACTCCCTGATGATCCCCGGAGTGAGATTCTCCTCCCGTCCAGGCGGAAACCGCTCGAAAGCTCCGGCAATGATAGTGCGCAACTGGCGAGAGTGCAAACCGCCCTGTTTCATGGCCGCACTGGTAGTATAAAGCGGTATGATCCGGCCGGTATGAAACAGTTCGTAATCAGAACCCCCCTCCTGGTTTTCATGCACCGAGGTTCTGCCGAGATGCTCGAAATCCGGATGCTGCATCTGCATCTGACGTCCGAAAACCCCGACCTTACCATTCACCGCAAGCGCATCACCCGGCGCAACGCTCGAAGCGAAATACCGTACTCCCTTGAACCATGTCAGCTCAATCGATCCGGTGCCGTCGGCAAGAACGGCCTTGAAGCGCATCCGGCCCGGCTGGGTTCCTTCAAGACGTGCCTGCAGAACCGTTCCCACCACCGTCACCGCTTCGCCGGCGCGGAGTTCCCCGATACTCCTGATCGTTCTGCGATCAATATAGCGGCGGGGAAAATAATCGAACAGATTCTCTGGCGTTGCAATGCCGGCCTGTTCGAGAATGGCCGCCCGCTTCGGCCCGACCCCTTTCAGCGTGGTTAATGACGACAATGCGGCCATAGGAAAGCAGTTGTATATCGATAGTATTTCTTGTATATTAGCAACCTTATTATTTTATTGCAGGTCAAATCAATTTTCTGCACGAGAAAGCACAGAAATCACATGAAACAGGATATTCACCCAAAGTATACGAAAGTTACCGTCAACTGCGCCAACTGCGGCAACGCTTTTGAAACACGCTCAACCCGCAACACCATCAAGGTTGACATCTGCAACAACTGCCATCCGTTCTACACCGGCAAGCAGATGCTCGTCGATACCGCCGGCCGCGTTGAACGCTTCAACAAACGGTTCGCAAAATCAACCGCATCTCAGGCGAAAGCTCAATAACGGTATCCGCTCTTCAAGCAATCTGTATCAACCTATCGGAAAACGCTATGAAAGTAAAAGAGGTCGCACAGAAGATCGAGCCGAAAATGAAAAAAACCATCGAGGCGTTTCAGCACGAAATCGCTTCGATCCGTACGGGTAAAGCCACGACAACCCTGCTCGACCGGGTAAAGGTTGAAGCATACGGTCAGTTGATGCCGCTCAAGCAGGTCGGAAACATCGGAGTCATGGATGTGCACACCCTTATCGTGCAGGTCTGGGATAAATCGATGGTATCGGCAACCGAAAGGGCTATCCGCGACGCCAACCTCGGCCTGAACCCTTCGGCTGACGGTCAGAACATCAGGGTCTCCATTCCGCCGCTTACCGAAGAGAGAAGAAAAGAATTCGTGAAGCTTACAAAAAAATTCGGAGAGGATTCGAAAGTATCGCTTCGAAACCTGCGTCGCGACATGATTCACGACATCGAGAAACTCGAAAAGGACAAAGCAATCAGCGAGGACGATAAAAACCGCGGCAAAAAAGAGGCAGACGACCTCCTGCACAAATTCGAAAAACAGCTCTCCGACCTGATCGCACACAAAGAGAAAGAGATCATGGAGGTCTAAGAATATCCTTCCTGGTTATTGCAAGAAAAAGCCGGAATTCCCGGCTTTTTCTGTTCCGGAAAACCATCCGGAGGCTACAACTATAGCGCGTTCACCCACTCACGAAGCTTCTCCTGCAACTCGTCCCTGACTGACCGGAATACCGCAAGCTGTTCTTCAAAGCCGCCGGATACCGCAGCAGGATCGTCGAGCGGCCAGTAATACCGGTTGCCATCCATCAGGCCGGGCCAGATGCGGGGGCAGGTCGCCTGCGCCCTGTTGCATACCACGATGAGATAGTGCACGGGGACCCTGCCGAGATAGACATCAACCGTTTTCGGCTTCTGTGCTCCGATATCGATACCGATTTCACGCATGACCTCGACGGCAAGGGGATGCACCTCGTCTTTGGGTTCGAGTCCGGCGCTCATCGCATCGAAGCGGTCGTCAGCCATCTTGCGAAGCAACCCTTCTGCCATCTGGCTGCGGGCCGAATTGCCGGTACAGAGAAAGAGCACGTTCTTTTTCCTTTCCATAATCCTCAAAAATAATAGTGAATTAGCGGGTTATCGAATTCGAGAAATTCAATTTACGAGTGAATTCAGCAGCTTGTCGTAGGCGCTATCCTTTTCACGGCCTTTCTCTCCGGTTACCAGATATACAACCTCGCGGGCTATTTTCGTGGCATGGTCGGCTATGCGCTCCAGATAACGGGATATGCTCAGAACGGCAATAAGCTGATCGATATCCGCAGAGGGCTCCTTCATGGATGCCATTGCTTTTTTGAATATCAACCTGTGCATGAGGTCGATCTCCTCTTCAAGTTGGTTGATCTGCCTGGCGAGAGCCTCATCTTTGTAAGCAAATGCATCGACGGCTTTTTTAACCATTTCGCCGACCTTTATACCCATGGAATCGAAATCGTACGCCCGTTGCAATCCGGAACCGATTTCCGGAAGCCGTTCGACGATATGGACCGACAGATCGCCGATACGTTCGAGATTGTCGTTGATTTTCATGATGGCCACAATCGTCCTGAAATCTTTAGCCACCGGCTGCTGCAGGGCAAGAAAGGAGAGACATTGCGATTCAAGCTGAATTTCGGCTTCGTCTATCTCCCGGTCGGAGTTCTTCACCTGCCAGGCCTTATCGTTATCGAGCGACTGAAGAACATCGATGGCAAGCAGAAAATTCCGGAGTACGGCTTCGGATAACGCCGTAAGTGAATCAGACAGCTCCCTGATGTGTTCGTGAACAGGACGTTCAGCCATGATTGCAAACATTAAAATGGTTATTCAAACGAAAAAGCCTGCACTTCCCTGCCTCATTATCACATCCCTGATTTTTCTCCAGCGGAAAATCCTGACAGCTCAAGAGCTTCAGGTTGCAACCCGCTCCGGTGAAGCTATAACCCGCGACGGCGGTTTCGAGGAGATGCAGAGTGCCATGATTGCCTAATGGTTTACGTAAGCGCAGGAACAGGCCAACGGAACAGGTATCATGCGTATAATCATAGTTGTCGTCCAAGATACGTGCTGAAGTATTGAGGAATTGTTACGGAGTGGTTACGGAACAGTTAAATGAGAAATTTCAAAACCTGCCTCAAAAAGACGACAGCTCGGAAAAACCGGACCAGCGGAAATTTCCGCATTCCGCGACTATTCGTTATATTCTATTATACCTAACGAAAACGACCTCTGCACAACTCTCCTTCAGGTGACGGATGTAAAGCCGTTTCAACAAAGATGTAAGAATTTACTGATAGCAAAAAAGAATAAATCTTAAATTATTAGGATTATTTGTTTTTTTAACTAAAAATCATCACATTTAACCCATAAATAACGAAATTAAAGCGGTTGACTCGAAGAGATGCTGATGAGGAGGCCAAAGAAGCGCCTCTCTGTTATCAGAAGAAATAACTGTCATATTTCGTCTTTCAGCAGAAGAATGCTCTCTTTTTTTACTGATCGGAATAGAGTCGATGTTATAACGAATAAAAAAACCATGATACTGTACCAATTGCCGGATTCGGATATCGAACGCTTCATCGAGGAAGATGTGCCATACGGCGACCTCACCACCTCGCTGCTCGGCATCGGTGAGCAGCAGGGAACCATTACCTTTACAAGCCGACACCATACCGTGCTTTCGTGTACCGAAGAGGCTGGCCGGGTGCTGGAAAAATGCGGAGCCACGGTAATCTCCCGCCTGCCGAGCGGTACGGAGGTGGAGGCAGGTACGGCTTTCCTTGCTGCGAGCGGGAGCGCGATGAGTCTGCATGCAGGATGGAAAGTCGCCATGAACATTCTGGAGTACGCTTCGGGCATCGCCACCCGAACCGCAAATGTGGTTCGGGCCGCACGCTCGGCCAATCCGGGCATCTCGATCGTAACCACCAGAAAATCATTTCCGGGAACGAAGAAGGTGGCAATCAAGTCCATCATGGCCGGAGGCGCGCTGCCCCACCGGCTCGGTATTTCTGAAACCATCCTCGTGTTCCGTCAGCATACCGCCTTCCTCGGCGGACTGGAACAGTTTCTCGATCAGCTTGTTCAGCTGAAAGCTCGTGCACCGGAAAACAAGGTCATCGTCGAGGCCGATACGACCGAAGAAGCCATGATAATCGCCTCTGCGGGAGCCGATGTCGTGCAGGTGGACAAGATGCCGCCCGATCAGCTCACAGTATTGGCCAGCGAAATTCATCGCAAGTTCCCGGGTGTCAGGGTCTCGGCCGCCGGCGGCATCAATGCCGACAATGCCGCCCTCTACGCAGGCACAGGAGTGGATATACTGGTGCTCTCGTCTGTCTATTTCGGCAAACCTGCGGATATCGGTGTCGTCATACAACCCTAACAAAATAAAAACCCTTACTGCCATGTTACAACCCATCAGACGTTCAGCAATCCTGCTCATGCTCCTGTTGCTCGGAGCCATTCCGGCAATGGCCGGGGAGGTGAACCTCTCCGTGGCCGCAAGCCTTAAAGAGGTGATCAACGAGCTCACGGCCAAGTATGAAAAAACTCATCCAGGCAGCGTATTTGTGAAAAATTACGGCGCGTCAGGTGCTCTCGCCGGTCAGATCGAGAATGGCGCTCCCGCAGACCTGTTCATTTCGGCAAACACCAAATGGATGGACCACCTGAAAGGAAAAAAGCTCGTCGAGGAAACGAGTATCGGTACCTTTGCGAAAAACACCCTGGTTTTTACCGGCTCGACCGGAAAAAAGGTAACTGGCATGAAAGATCTTGCAAAGCTCGACAAGATCGGCATAGGAAGCCCGAAAAGCGTTCCTGCCGGGGAATACGCACAAACCGCCATCAAAAATGCAGGTATGGAACAGCAACTCCAGGGAAAGCTGGTGATGGCCAAGGATGTCCGGGAGTGCCTGATGTATGCGGAACTGGGCGAAGTTGACGGCTCCTTCGTCTATCGTACCGACGCGCTTCAGGGCAATAAAACGAAACTGCTCTTCACCGTACCGCAGAAACTCTATCCTGAAGTGGTTTATCCGATTGCCCTGACGGCATCAGCTGCAAAGAACAGCGATGCGAAAGGGTTCTTCACCTATCTTAAAGGTCGTGAAGCGAAATCGGTATTGAAAAAATACGGTTTCGTCCTGTAACAACCGGCTAAATACCAATCAGCCATGCTGTCGCTCACACCCGAAGACATACAGGCCATCCTGCTCTCGCTGAAGGTGGCGCTTACGGCAACGCTTCTGTCGCTGCCGCTGGGGTTCGCAACGGCGTGGCTTATGGTGTTCCGCCCGTTCAGGGGAAAGATGCTGCTGGAAGTACTCGTGAACCTTCCGCTCACCCTCCCTCCTGTCGTTATCGGCTACTTTCTGCTGCTGCTGCTCGGCAGGAACGGATGGGCAGGAAAGTTCCTCGATGCATGGGGCATGCATCTTGTCTTTACCTGGAAAGCCGCCGTGATCGCCTCGGCCACCGTTGGATTCCCTCTTCTCGTTCGCTCGATCAGGCTCGGCATGGAGTCGATCGACCGACAGCTCATCCAGGCATCGCGCAGCCTTGGAGCCAGCTGGCTCGATACGCTCCTGACGGTCGTGCTGCCGCTCTCTGTACGGGGAATTCTTGCAGGTTCTTCGCTGATGTTCGCCCGAAGCCTGGGGGAGTTCGGGGCAACCATTATCGTTGCAGGTAACATTCCCGGCCTGACCCAGACCATTCCTCTCGCTATTTACGACTATGCAAGCTCTCCGTCGAGCACCATGATGGCGCTTTCGCTCTGCATCGTTTCCGTTGTGATTTCAGTTTCAGTACTTTTCATGCATGAGATGCTGGGACGCAACCTCGAAAGGAAGGAGTCGCTGTGAAACTGCAGATCGATGTCATAAAAACCCAGGGAAACTTTACCCTTCAGGCCGCTGCTGCGGTGGAAGGGCAGCGAATCGGCATTTTTGGCCAATCGGGTTGCGGCAAATCAACGCTGGTACATCTGGTTTCCGGACTGTTGCAACCCGACAGAGGCGAAATCACCATTGACGGCGAGACACTGTTCAGCAGCGCGAAAAACATTTCGCTTCCTCCCGAACAGCGCCGCATCGCCATCGTGTTCCAGCAGGCCATGCTCTTTCCGCACCTTGGCGTAAAAGCGAACCTTCTGTACGGCTACAAACGGTGCCGCACGGCTAACAGGCGTATCGACCCGACAGCCATCATAGAGGTGCTGCAGCTCGAACCGCTGCTGAAGCGGGGGGTTAACCGTCTTTCCGGCGGCGAAAAACAGCGCGTGGCGTTGGGGCGGGCAGTGCTTTCTAACCCGCGCCTGCTCCTGATGGATGAACCGCTCTCGGCACTCGACGACGCCCTGCGCTTCCAGATCATTCCTTATCTGAAAAGCGTGAGCGCGGAGTTCGGCATACCCTATCTCTTCATTTCGCACTCGGTGCTTGAAATGCAGCTGATGACCGACCGGATTCTCGTCATGAAAGAGGGAAAAGTCACCGAAGAGACCACTCCCGATCAGCTTGCCCGAAACAGGATGGCAGCAAGCCAGACCGGATACCTCAACCTGCTCCACCTGCATCGCCCTTCCATGCAAAACGGACTCTACTCTTATCCCTGGGGCACAGGGAGCCTGCTCGTTTCGGATGGAATTCCAGAAAAGACATCGCTGTTCGAACTCTCGTCGCGCGACATTATTCTCTTCAAACAGCACCCGGAAGCCATCAGCGCCCGCAATCTGCTTGAATGCACCGTTATGGAACTGTTCCGCTCTGATGGACGCGTCGGAGTCGTTCTCTCGACTTTCGGAGAAAAACTCATTGCCGAAATCGTACGTTCAGCTGCAGACGAACTCGATATCACCGAAGGGTCAACCATTTTTGCCGCCATCAAGGCTTCATCGTTCAGAAGACTCGACTGAACCATGAACTGCTTTTCAGCAATAATCACCGGCATTGAAACCGATGAATCCGGCTCACTTTTTCTGCTTGAACTCGATGCATCAGGTCTTCAGCTTTCCATGCTGCTCTTCGATCTCAAACCGGCATTCACTGAAGGCTCGTCTGTAAACCTGCTTTTTAAAGAAACCGGAATGGCTATCGCCAGGAATCTCACTGGAGAAATCAGCTTCAGCAACCAGTTTTCAGCCACAGTAACCGCCATACGATCAGGCAACATCCTTGCCGATATCACACTTGCCTCTCCTGCCGGTGAGTGCACGGTCATCGTTACAATCCGGAGCGTCCAGCGTATGAAACTCGACATCGGTGATTCCGTGACCGTACTGCTTCACGCAAGCCAGATATCCCTTGAAGCTCCCCGGATGATCACGGAAAACTGATGTACGAATGATCCGTATTACCGTAGAGAAAAAACTTTCCGGGGCTGAAGGACCATTCACGCTCTCGATTGACCTGCAGATGAAGCCGCAATCGATCCTGACGCTCTACGGCAAGTCTGGCACCGGCAAAACAACGCTGCTTCGCATGCTGGCAGGTCTGGTAAAGCCAGACAGCGGGCGTATAGAGGTCAACGGCGAAATCTGGTTCGATAGCAGTAACGGAGTATGCCTGCCGCCTCAGAAACGTCGGGTAGGCATGGTATTTCAGGACTACGCGCTCTTTCCCACCATGACGGTACGGCAGAACCTGCTCTTCGCCCAGGAGAAAAAAGAGCCCCGCAAGGTGGAAGAGATGCTCGAACTGACCGGGCTTCTCGCACTGCGCGACCGCTACCCCGGCTCGCTTTCAGGCGGTCAGCAGCAGCGGGTGGCGCTTGCTCGGGCAATTCTGCGCGCTCCCGACATTCTCCTGCTCGACGAACCGCTTTCGGCACTCGACCAGAACACAAGAGGACAGCTGCAGGATGAGATACTCAAGGTTCACCAACGCTTCGGGCTTTCGACGCTGCTTGTTTCACACGACAAGCAGGAGGTGTTCAAGCTCTCGGACAGCGTCGCCGTCATCAAAAACGGATGCATCACGAGAACGGGCACGCCTCACGATGTCTTTCTCGACCGGATCACCTCGAACAAGTTTTCGTTCGTCAGTACCATCCTCTCGATCCGCAAGGTTGACTGCATCTACCTTGCGGTAATAGGTGCCGGCAACGAGCTGGTCGAGGTTGTACTGTGCGAAAGCGACGCGGCAAACCTGAAGCCGGGCGACGAGGTGCTCGTAGCTTCGAAAGCCTTCAACCCGATAGTCATGAAACTGAAAGAGGCGACAGAACCTGAAGATGAAATTCCGCCAATCTGATGCCTCCGCTGTTTCTTGCCGAATATCTCCATTGCTTATTTACAGTTGCCTGGTGTCCTGAAAGAAGGATCGTACTGATCCCAGAACCATTCCGAAACCAGTTTCAGATCATCCGGACTCATTGCCATGGCAGGCATGAGGCCGAATCGTTTGACGGCCGCAGGTTCAAGTTTCGAGTGCGATGCATCCGGCTTCTGCATGAACCTGACCATGTGTTCGACAGCTTTTTGTTTATCGGTAAAAGCTTCCCGATAGTGCAGGGCAATACCCAGCACCGGAGGTGCTGTTTTCGGAGGCGGTTTCATGGAGTGACATACACCGCAGTTGCGCAGGAAAATCTCTTCTCCACCGGTTTTCTCCTGCGATGCATGGCCGGGAGATGAAATGCCCGAAACAAGAGCGACAAGAGTTAAGCAGGTTATAATATTGTTTTTCATAGTTTTTTTTGATCTGTATGGTTTCAGAAATGTCGGTATCTGCCTGACAAGCCAACTAAACCTTACGTTTCCGACACCCTGCCCGACGGTACGGTAAGGCGCCGAAGCGAAAATCGTTGTTAAAGATTGAACGTCACACCGCCGTAGAGATAGGTGCCTGTCGCCCCCGATCCGCCGATATTGCCATAGACATCTGGCTCCACATCTAAAATATTGTCCACACCGAGGAAGAGGCCTGCAACGTCGCTGACCTGTCTGGATGCGTAAACGTGCACCAGCGTATATCCATCGGCTCGCTCTCCTCCCTCGATCCACTGTTTTCCGGCTGTGACAACCCTGATATTTCCCCTGAAACCCGATTGGCTGCTGCCGTATGCAAGCTTGAAGGTATTGGAGACATCAGGAACATAAAACAGGCTCTCTCCGGTGCTGCCGTCCTCGGTATCGATGAAGCTCAACTCGTCGGAAACCGTGAACCCGTACGGCAACTTCAGGCTTGCCGTAAGTTCGATACCTCTGGTCATTGCTTCGGATATATTCTGTAATTCGTACGCAGGGATGTTGTTCTTTCCCTCCTTGACATAGCCGACGAACACTTCATGAATCATATCCCGCATATCGTTGCGGAATACCGTGGCCCCTAAGGAGAATCCTTTCCAGGCAAGGTCGGCACCGACTTCGTACGAACGGGAACGCTCAGCGTCGAGATTGGCACTGGCATAGACGATCTTCTTTTTTGTATAGAGTGATCCGGTGTACAGTTCATACAGGGTCGGGGCACGGAATCCCTCTCCATAAGAGGCTCTCAAACGCAACAGGTCGCTGACCCTGTACGAGAGAGCGGCCTTCGGGCTTATTGCCGAACCGAAATCGGAGTGGTTGTCGTATCTTGCTCCAAGCACGATACCGGCCCGCTCGCCGATCTGCACTTCGTCCTGAATAAATGCCCCGACATTCCGGGCATCATGCTCAACCTCTCCGTCGGCACGTTCGTCATGCCGGTAATCCATCCCCGCGGTAACGCGATGAATTCCGGCCGTTTTACCTGTCCAGCGGGCTTCGGCCTGCCTGCTTGTCTGCTCAAGTTTTGTCGTGGATGCAGTTCCGCCGGCAACAGGAATCATGTCAGAAGTCCAGTCATACGAAGATTGCCAGGCACGAAGATGCAATGACGACTCCTGCCCTGTTGCAGCATCGAAGCCAACATAGGCCGAAACCCTTTCGGCATCGACGTAACGCTCGAAGTCGCCGCCTGTCTGGGTGCGGTACCCTTCAAGCTCGGTGTCGGCATAGTTGAATCCGAAAGAGAGTGATGCGGAGGGTGACAAATCATAGGTCAGTGCAGTCAGCGCCGAACCGAGAATCCGGTCGTCTCCGTCGGTCATCAGATCGGACTCATCCCGGTCATACCTGTCCTTGTTGTTATAGCCTCCTGAAACCACATACCCGAGGTTTCCGGTCCTGCCGCTCATCCAGCCGTCGGTCACGATCGTTGCCGCGTCGCCATGACGGCTCTCTCCTCCGCGCAGAGTCGCTCCTGCACGAAACGTCTCCGAAGGTTTTCTGGTGATGATATTGATGACGCCGGCAACGGCGTCACTTCCATACAGCGCGGAAGCTGAACCGCGCACCACTTCGACTCGCTCGATCATACCGGCAGGAATTTCGGAGAGATCGACAAAATCCTGAAACCCGGAGGTAAGGCGCATGCCGTCGATGAGTACCAGCGTATGCCTGCTGCCAAGCCCCCTCATCCGCGCGACGCTCTGCCGGCCGCTGGCCGGTTCGAGACTCACGCTCTGCACCTCGGTCAGCACATCCGCAACGGTTTTCGCGCCACTCTCGGCTATCTCTGCCTTGCTGATCACTTCAATCGCTGCAGGAATCTGTGATACCTGCGTTTCGCTGAGCGTAGCCGTTACAACGACCTCTCCGGTTTCGTAATATCCCGGCTCTGCCGTTGCGGAAGCAGGAATCAGAAAACTGCCGATACAACCAGCCAGTACCGGTATTCGTAAAATCTTATTTTCATTTGGTGTAAAATTGTTGTCGTTGATGTACTGAAAAAACTGCACATAAAAAAGTTCAGGAATCCCGGAGTCGTCCCCGCACTTAACCACATAAGAAAGAACAGGTTAAGGAATTACTGAACGCGCATGAATGATGAAGCCGCTCGCGTGTCGCAACCATGGCCGCAGCGATACGTTATGGGGGATATCGTAAAAACGAGGAAACAGATCAGTAGAACATGTTTCTTCATTGATAGTATGGCTTTCGTTATAACTTAAATAACATAACGGTAATCAAAAAAAATTCAGGTGCTTGAACACCTGGATAAGACCTCTGCCGGAGGCAGTTTTTCAATCGGCAGATTTCTGATGACAAGATGCTGACCGACAAAATAAACGACAGGTTCCCTGAGCTTTCCCGATGCCCGGAGAGTACTGGCCTCTCCAATAGTCGCCACTGCGTATGCCTCGTCGGGCCATCCCGATTTCGACACGGCAACGATGGGCATTGCGGCTGAAACTCCCTCTTGAAGGAAAGCATGTACTATGCCCTCAAGATTTCCTGTCGCCATATAGAGAACAATGGCAGACCCATGCCTGAGCAGCTTGGCCGCATCACGGACAAGAGCGAAATTATCGACAATTTCATCGGCGATAAGGCAGGTAACCGAATTGCTCTGGTATTTTTCACTCAGCGGCAGCGCATAGGTGCATGCCGCTGCCGCTCCAGCAGTAACCCCGGGAACGACCTCGTAAGGTATATGCTGCCGCTCAAGTGCCCGACAATCGTCATTGGCGCCGCCAAACATCATGGGATCTCCTGCTCTCAACCGCACTACCCGGAGCCCCTCGTTATAATATGCCTCGATAAGCTCAACCATCCGGGAGTTCCTTGCAGACACTCCTGCCTGAACACTCTCTTTTGCTCGCTCCACAAACCGGATGGTAGCTGTTATCGACGCGACAGAAAGCGCCGATTCCGCAGTATGGCAATCGTAAAGAATGACATCCGCATTCCTGATGATCCGGGCCGCCCTGACGGTCAACAGATCCGGATCGCCCGGACCGGTACCAACAATGGAAACAGGATACAAGACAAGTTCATCGATCATTTTTTCCATACCCACGCTTTTCGTTATATAATAACGGTAATAACGATCAAAAAGACAACCCCCTGATTGTAAAAATCAAGATCACACTCTAAACCTGATTTTCAAAGAAAAACTTACAATATCTCCTAATTTATTAAATAAATAAGAACATATATACTTAAATATTAATAATTATAGCGATGTTTGACTATCGTCTGAAGGTTTTCGACGCGGTCGCCCGTCGGCTGAGCTTTACAAAAGCCGCAGAAGAGTTGTGTATAAGTCAGCCGGCCGTCACGAAACACATCAAGGAACTTGAAAAACAGTTCAGGGCGCAACTCTTCGAGCGCAAAGGCAACAGAGTGGCCCTGACCGAAGGAGGTCTTCTGATACTGAAACATACCGGATTGCTTCGGGAGATAACCCGACAACTCGAGTATGAGATTCACAGGCTCCATGACGCACATCAGGGACTGCTGAAACTGGGAGCGAGCACGACAGTTGCCCAGTACGTACTGCCGCCACTGCTTGCAAAATTTCACCGGGTTTACCATGACGTGAATCTGCAGATGCTTACAGCCAATACCGAGCAGGTAGAACAGGCTCTGATCGGTAATAAAATCGAACTGGGCATCATCGAGGGGGATTCGAAGCGAAAGGACATCATCTATACCCCGCTTGCCGACGATGATATCGTACTGGTAAGCGGAGCAAAAAATCCCCGCGCAAAAAAAGAGGAAATCAGGATCGAAGATCTTGTCGCTATCCCCCTGCTGTTAAGGGAGCCTGGTTCCGGAACGCTTGAGGTCATTACCCATGCCCTTAAAAGCTCGAACCTGCGGATAGCGGATCTTGCTGTCGAAATGTATCTCGGAAGTTCGGAAGCCATAAAATCCTATCTGCTGCATTCGCAATGTATGGCTTTCATTTCACGACATGCCATCATGCATGAGGTTGCAAATGGATTGCTGAAAGTCGTAACCATCAGAAAATTCTCGATCCGCCGAAGGTTCTTCTTCATCACACTGGAGGGTCAGATCGGAGGACTTCCGGAAGTGTTCATGCGATTTGCCTCCGACCATTACAGCGATCTGCTTCCCGCTCCATTCTGAACTGCAGTCCTGTGTTTACAGGGCTCCCATAACCTGCCGTTATGCCGGATCACGTAATACGATTGGCCTGATAACATTTTTTCGGCAATCTTGACCCATAACCTCAAGTAACGCAAAACAGATGCAATGAGACCCTGTGAACATGGAAAGACCCAGGGAATCTTCAACGCTTAAAAGGAGCCTTATGGATAACAACAGCAACAACGAAAACATGGCTACCGGCAATGCTACCCATCGTGTCGAAACGGAATTACCAACCGGGGAACTGATCCGCGAAGCTGAACGGTGCGGGTTCCGATGCCAGGCAAAAACAGCGAAACATACCATTGATTCATTGTTTCCGGGGGTTCTGGCGTCCATCACCGTAGCGGCTGCAGCAACATTTCTTTCCGATCATTACGGCGCACCGACCATGCTTTTCGCACTCCTGATCGGCATGGCTTTCCGTTTCCTTTCCGAAGATAAAGGAAAGGCTCTTCCGGGCATCCAGTTCACTTCAAAAACCATTCTGCGTATCGGAGTAGCTCTTCTCGGCATGCGCATTACTTTCGCAGAGATTCAGCAACTTGGTATCAAGCCGATCTCCATCGTCATATGTTCGGTTCTGCTGACCATCCTGTTCGGTCTTTTTCTCTCAAAATTCATGGGTCGCGGCAAACGGTTCGGCGTACTTACCGGGGGAAGCGTCGGTATCTGCGGAGCCTCGGCAGCACTTGCAATTGCGGCCATACTGCCCAAAGATGAATACATCGAACGCAACACTATTTTCACGGTCATCAGCGTCACCGCCCTGAGCACTCTTGCAATGATCCTGTACCCGGTAATTGCAGTTCAGCTTGGGCTCGATCCGCAGGCATCCGGAATTTTCCTCGGGGGCACCATTCATGATGTCGCCCAGGTTGTCGGTGCCGGATATTCCATGTCGGACGAGACGGGAGATATCGCTACGGTTATCAAGCTGCTCAGGGTAGCCATGCTTGTTCCTGTAGTCTTCACTCTCTCGCTGATATTTCACAGCAGGAACACAACAGAAGGCAGCGAGGCAAAGAGTTTTTTCCTGCCTCCGTTCATCATCCTTTTCATTCTGCTGGTAGGTCTGAACAGCACAGGAATCGTATCAGAGCCGGTACGCACCTTTATCGGAGATATCTCTCGCTGGTGCCTGGTTGCGGCAATCGGCGCTCTTGGTATGAAAACATCCCTGAAATCACTTTTCGAGGTCGGCTGGAAACCTGTTTCGATTATCGTTATCGAAACGGTTTTTCTTGCGGTTATTGTCCTTGCCGCAATACAATGGCAG
>FUWD013429934.1_pt4 | contig 18835 bp, 22 predicted proteins | sample 1063281 | NCBI WGS metagenome assembly FUWD01 (sample SAMEA79048168, study PRJEB19326) | metagenome | biome: marine | reverse complement strand
GGCTTTTATTTGTGTTATAATCTTTTTTGCACTTTCTTGATCTATACCTTCTTGTAACTCACTTGTTTGTCTCTTTGAATTTCCAGTCGCATCCTCAACATTTTTAATTTTTACAATTCTTGGATCCAATTTTCTTCTAACCAAATGGCTTATGAACAGATCATTTATTTGATTTAACTTCATATTATCAGGAGCTAAAACAATAATTTGCTTCTCCTTTTCTTTAAATTCAATAGCTATATTTAAACCTTTAAAATCATATCTAGTGTTTATTTCTCTTAAACAATTAGATAAAGCGTTATTCAGTTCTTGAAAACTCACTTTGCTTACTACATCAAAGGTTGGCATAGGTTTTAGATAACATGTTTTTAAAAAAAATGAAAATATTAGAGTATTATTGTTAAAGACTCAGTCCAAATTTTTTAAATTTTGGTCTAAAGCTATAAAACAAAGAATTGTGATTACCTGTATCTTTTTTGACTGTTTGTTGCCAAAGATGAATCATCTCGTGCCCAAGAGTAGTAAGAAATTCTTTTTTATTTTCATAATTTGGTTGCATCTCTAAACAAAAAAATCTTGTACCTTTTCTAACAGAATAATCTTCCACGCATTGACCCCAACAACCATTCATCTTTTTTATTTGGATATCATTGAAAGGATTAAGCACATCTTTAAACAAAGCTTTATTAAAAATTTTAAAATATTTTTTTATATCTTTGTAAGTAGTTTTGTAATTTGTTTTTAAATTACAAGACTCTTTTAAAATGCGTTTTTTAATATTTACTATTTTTTCTAGTTTTTTTGCTTTTTCTTTGCTAGTCATTTTTTTCTATCTATTGGACGGTGGGTTATACGCTTTATAGATCACAAAGCTATTGTTTATTTATGACAAATTATTGGTCAAAATAAGCAATAGAAATTTAATTTTGAGATTAAAGAGATTTTCTTTTTTTTTCGCTGTCTGTTTTAAGCTGACCGCAGGCTCCAAGTATATCTTCACCTCTAGATTTTCTCAATGTTACTATGTGTCCAGATTTTTTTATTTTTTCGTAAAACTTTTGAACAGTTTCACTGTCAGATGGCTCATAACCAACTCCGGGCCACGCATTAAATTCTATGAGATTTAATTTGCTAGGAAATTTACTCATTAGTTTAACCAATTGTTGAGCACAACTATCGGTATCGTTAATATCCTTCAACAAGACATATTCTAAAAATATTTTTTCTTTATTAATTTTGCTATAATAAGAACAGCTTTCAATTAAATCTTTAATTTTAAATTTTTTATTAATTGGCATAATTTTCTCTCTTAATTCATCTGTTGGTGCATGCAGAGAAAGAGCAAGATATGTTCCAATTTCATCGGCAGCTTTCATAATTTCATTTGAGATTCCTGCAGTAGAAACGGTTATTTTTTTTGCTGAATAATCTAGCCCATTACGTTCTCTAAGAATAGAAATAGACTTTTTAACATTATCATAATTATAAAAAGGCTCTCCCATTCCCATATAAACAATATTAGTTATTTTTTTTTGAGACCCCCAATCATTTAGCTCGTCTTTAGCTACAAGAATTTGATTAATAATTTCGTGTGTAGTTAAATTTTTAACCATCAATTGAGTTCCTGTATGACAAAACTTACAATTCAATGTACACCCAACTTGTGAAGAAACGCACAGCGTTCCTCTTTTTCCCGAAGGAATAAAAACGGTTTCTACTAAATTATTGTCTGAAAGTTTTAGCAACCACTTAATAGTTCCATCTTTTGAAATTTTTTTTTCCGCTATATTTGTTCTGTTAAAATTAAAACTTTTTTCTATGTTGTATTTTAGCTCAGAAGATATGTTGGAAAATTTAGATGTTTCTCTTAATCCTTTTTTATAAACAAATTTCCAAATTTGGTTAGTTCTCATGCTAGTTTTTTTTTTCTCTAGTGAAAAATTACTAGAAATAAAATCACTTAAGTCAGAATAGCTGAGATCATAGAAGTTTGAAAAATTCATAAATAATTTATTGTTTTCGGTTAAGATTATGCTCTTACCAACTAATTATACTACCGTTCCAATCAAAAAATAAACCAGAATTACTCACTTTTAAACCTACTATCACCCCAGTGATGTTTTTTGCAGATTCTTCATTGGATTGAATTTTTAAATTATCTTTCTGAAATGGCTTAGAAAGCTTACTGGTTACAGTCCCTGGATGAATAGCAACGCAGATTGCTTTTTTATTTTTCATTTTCAGTTCAATAGAAGCTGTCTTGATCATTTGATTTAATGCCGCTTTAGATGCGCGGTATGAATACCATCCACCATATCGATTGTCAGAAATAGAACCAACTTTGGCAGACAGGGTTGCAAAAATAGATTTTTGATCTTTATCTAATAGAGGTAAAAAGTGTTTCATAATTAGGGCAGGACCCATAACGTTAATTTCAAAATTTTTCTTCATAAAAACTAAATCAATATTTTTATATGTTTTTTCTGGCATTTGATTTTGATCCTCATCATGTAAAATTCCAGTAGCATCAAATAATAAACACAATGATTTTTTTTGGCTTTTGATAAAACCAGCAGCCTTTTCAATGCTAGGCTCGTCAAGCAAGTCTAATGGAGGATTGGATGATCTGCTTAAGCTTATAATATTAGTAAATTTTTGATTTTTTAGTTCATTTACAATAGCTGAACCAATGGATCCTGTTCCGCCAATAACTAGAGCAATATTCTCTTTATTCATGTGGTGCTATAATACATAAAAAAAATGAGCCGCAAAGCTAATCACGGCTCATTTAACTTTATAAACTTACTTATGCGTTTAACGCTTGATCAATATCAGCAATAATATCATCAGCATGTTCGATACCAATGGATAGTCTTACATAACCAGGAGTCACACCGGCAGCTAGCAAGTCCTTTTCACTAAGCTGAGAGTGTGTAGTGCTTGCCGGATGAATAGCTAAAGATCTAGCATCACCAATATTTGCAACATGGTATAAAAGTTTCAAACTATCGATAAACTTTTTCCCCGCTTCTTTGCCACCTTTCACCTCAATACCCATTAAGGCTCCATTACCACCTTTGAAATATTTTTTAGTTCTTTCCCCAATTTCACCCTCGTGAAGAGTTGAGTAAATTACTTTTTCTATTTTTTTGTGTTTTAATAAAAAGTTTTTTACTTTTTCAGCATTTTCACAGTGTTGTTTCATTCTCAAGGTAACAGTTTCCAACCCTTGAATAATCTGCCAAGCGCTTGTAGGACTAATCGCAGAACCTAAATCACGCAATAAGACTACACGAGCTCTTATGATGTAGGGAATATTTGCTCCTGTTAGTACCGGCACAGCATCTCCCCATACAGCTCCATGGTAAGAAGCATCGGGTTGCCAAATGTTAGGTTGCCTTTCTTTATCTATAGACCAATCAAAGTTTCCAGCGTCTACTATAATTCCTCCAATAGTAGTTCCATGGCCACCAATAAATTTTGTCAAAGAATGCATGACTATTGCAGCACCATGATCTATGGGTTTGCAAATCACGGGACAGGCTGTGTTGTCCATCACCAAAGGTATACCTAGCTTTCTTCCAATATCTGAAACCTCTTTAATTGGAAATACTCTTAAAGATGGATTGGGCAAAGTTTCCGCATAATACAATCTTGTTTTCTTATCAGTAGCTTTAGCAAAGCTTTCAGGATCTTTTGGGTCTGCATATCTTACCTCAATACCCATTGACTTAAGAGTATTGTTAAAAAGATTTACCGTTCCTCCATAAAGGTCTGTAGACGCAACTATATTATCACCTGTACTACATAGATTTTGTACAACAAATGCAGAAGCTGCCTGACCCGAACTTACACAAACAGCAGCCACCCCGCCCTCAAGAGCCGCTACTCTTTCTTCCAAAACGTTAGTAGTTGGATTTCCTATTCTAGTATAGATATTTCCAAATTCCTTTAATCCAAATAAATTTTCTGCATGCTCTGCTGAATTAAACTGATATGAAGTCGTTTGATATATTGGCACGGCTACAGCAGTTGTGCTTTCATCTCTTCTGTAAGTTCCACCATGTAGAGATATTGTTTCTGGGTGTTTGCTCGTGGTTGTCATGTTATTCTCCTTTGTAGTCGGTTAATCGACTTTAAGAACAGACCTTTGTTTGGAAGTTCCGCTTAGCTGATAATTAGTCCGCAAGCTGTATCAAATCGACATTATCATTATATGCAAAGTAGTTATTTTTTGCAAGATACAAAGAAATAAACATAACTGGTGCGTCAGTTGGTTTGTTTTAAATATAGGGTAAAAAAGCTATGAGTAGCCATGAAAAAAATCATTTTAACATTATTAATTACTGTAATGGCATTTTCAGCAAATGCCGAATCTAGACTTAACAAAATACTTAAATCAGGTGAACTGAGAGTTGGCACAACAGGGGACTGGGATCCCATGAGCTTAAAAGATCCAGCTACTAACAAATATAGAGGTTTTGATATTGATGTTAGCACAGAGTTGGCAAAGGATATGGGTGTAAAAGTTAAATATGTACCAACAGATTGGAAAACGATTGTTTCAGGAATTACTTCTGATAGGTACGACATTTCAACAAGTGCTACGAAAACTGCGAAAAGAGCACTGGTAGCTGGATTTACAAATTCTTATTATAAATATGGAACTGTAGCCCTAGTCTTGAAAAAAAATATTAAGAAGTTCCCGACTTGGGAATCTCTAAATAATAAAAATGTCACTATCGCAACAACCTTAGGAACCTCTCAAGAGGAGATGGCAAAAAAAATATTTGTTAAATCAAAATTAAAGTCCATTGAAGCTCCTGCTAGAGATTTTCAGGAAGTCTTATCAGGAAGAGCTGATGGTCATATTACTAGTTCGACTGAGGCTAATAAATTAGTTATTACATATCCTCAGTTAGCAATTGTTCCAGATGGCGGCAAAAATCCTGCGGTTTTGGCTATACTTATCGATCAAAGCGATCAAGTTTGGTTGAATTATGTCAATCACTGGATTGAAATTAAAAAGGCCGTTGGCTTCTTTGATGTTTTGCTAAAAAAATATGGAATGAAAAGCTTATAATAGGTTAGAGTTTTTAATTTAAATCTTTATAATTTTAAAAGTGAAAAGATATTTTTTTTTACTTTTGTTCCTGCCTTTAGCTAGTTGTAATGATTATGAGTGGGGCTGGTTTATTTTGTCCCCATCCAATGCTACTGGACTTACAAATCTAAAGTTTCTGATTAGCGGAATCACAACCACAATTTATATTTCCACAATATCTATAGTGATTGCTATGGTTGTGGGTTTGCTTATCGCAATACCTGCAATAACTAAGAATAAATATCTTAGTTATGTAAATGTATTTTATGTAGAGGTGGTACGATCGGTTCCATTGCTAGTTTTAATATTGTGGGTCTACTATGGCCTTCCTATTCTAACAGGGCTAAGCTTTAGCCCTTTTGTTTCAGGAATCATCGCGCTTTCTATTAGTGAGAGTGCTTTTATGGCAGAGATATTTAGGGGTGGAATTAATGCAATTAAAAAAACACAGTGGGAGGCAGCTACTTCCTTAGGGTTAAATTTTTCTAAAAAACTAAAACTTGTAATTTTACCACAGGCATTCAAGGTAATTTTGCCTGCATTGGGAAACCAATTTGTCTATGTTTTAAAAATGTCTTCCTTGGTTTCAATTATTGGAATTTCAGATTTAACAAGAAAGGCAAATGAACTGGTAGTGAGTACCTATAGGCCATTAGAGATATATACATTTCTAATCTTAGAGTATCTTGTTCTGATATTAATTGTTTCTTATTTTGTAAGAAGATTAGAAAAAAAATTAAAAAAAAATAATGACTAACTCACTAGTTTTCTTAAAAAAATATATTTAACAATTATTATTACAAAGATTCCAAATATCCAATTAATCACAAGCAAGCCTAAAAACAAATCTACAAATCCCCCATTAAAATAATTAAGAATTAGCCACATGGTTGCAAAAGGTAAAATAACAATTCTAAAAAGATTTATATAAGTGGAATAGATAGGTCTTTTAATTCCCTGAAAAAAAGCATTGGTAATAAAAAAAATAGGATAAACTGGGCCAATTAATGCCGCAATCTTTAAGTATTGAACCCCAAAATAAATAACCTCTGGATCGTTAGTAAATAATTGAATTAAGAAATTTCCACTAAAAAATATAAATAGCCCAGCAACTAACATCGTAAACACACCATAAAAAATAGCCTTAAAATAAACTTCTCCAATTCGCCCATATTTCTTTGCGCCAAAATTTTGACCTGTTATAGAAAGTACTGCTGTATTTAAGCCAATTGTGGGAAGTAGCAAAAGTTGTTCGATACGCAATGCCACTCCATATCCTGCAGTTGCAATATCTCCAAACTTAGAAACAAAAAATAAAATATTATAAATACCGAGACCAATTAGCATTAAGCTAACGGTTATTGGCATTCCTTGCTTTAATAAATCTAAAATTAAATTTATTTTTATTAAAAAAAATTTTAAACTTATTAATCGAATAATATCTGATTTTAATACTTTAGCCAAAATATAAACCAAGCTTATGAATTGAGATATGATAGTTGCAATCGCTAATCCTGAAACACCAAAAGCAGGAATAATTCCAAATCCAAAAACAAACAGTGGATTTAAAATAATATTTAGAAAAAAACTGATTATCAGTATATTACGATAAGACTTAGTATCACCCTGAGCATTAAGTACAGAATTTAAAGAAACTTGTAAAAAAAAGAAAATAGATCCTAGAAAAATAATTTCAATATATTCTAGAGTTAAAAGAATATTTACTTCTTCGGTTCCCATGAAACTAAGAGTGCTGGATGCAAAATTAAGTCCTATAAAAGCAACTAAGATGTAAATTAAAAAAGAGTAAATAACCGATTGAGCCAGATAAGTAGCTGCTTTGTAATCATCTTTTTCACCTAAAGTATTAGCAATTAAAGAAGTGGTTCCCGCTAAAATTCCAACACCAAATGCTATGATAACAAAAGTAATAGGAAAAGCTTTAGATAGGGCGATTAGAGCATTGGCAGATATTTTTCCTGCATAAAATGTATCTACCAAAGTATAGAGGCTTTGAAATAGAGTTCCTGTAGCAGCAGGTATTGCTATCTTTTTTAAGAGGTAGGATATTTTATCTTTAGTAAAATTTATCTTTTGTTCCAATGCAACTGTTTATTCTAAGAAACGTTTTGTTTTAAAGTCGTATAATTGTGATTAGGTTTTATAGTGATCTCAATATCAAATTTGTTATGTTTAGATACCAGTAAATTTTTAGTAATTCTTTCATAGAAACTGATAAAATGTTTGAGCTGACTGTCAGTCATTCTCTTATTCTTGGGAATACCTAACTCCTGTTTTTTTCTATACTGAAATACATATTGAAAGCTTGGAATCTTCAAGAAAATAGAACAATTTGATTTTTGATAAATAGCCCTGAAGTATTCTTTGCTTTTTTTATTTACATATTTTCTCCATTGCAAATTCTTATCTAACTTTTTTTCCATGGCATTAATTGGTTTTTTTAAGGAAACAAGAGGTTCTCCTTGATAGTTAATACACCAACCTTCCAATATAAAAATATCATAAGGAAATGTTAGCTTATGGTATTTTGACTTTAAAATATCATCTTCTGCTTTAGAAAATTGGGGTAATAGATAGGTCTGTTTTTTTTTGCTAAAGAAAATTTTTAAAACTTTTTTTAAGTGTTGTAAATTGTGAGTTCCCGGGACGCCCCTGATGGTGAGTAAAGGGGAAACAGTTTTAGATAATTTATTTCGATCTTTTTTACTAAAATAAAAATCATCGATTGATAATACTAAAACTTTTAATTTTTTCTTACTAAGTTTTTTTTTTATCTCACTTGTAAAAGTAGTCTTACCAGATCCTTGAGGCCCAGAAACTAAACAAAATAAATTTTTTTTTTTCATTTGTCGCAAAGTCAATTGTTGACAAACTTTTTCTACTATATTTCTATATTTTGTATTGAACACTTATTTAATACAATTTTTGCTATTAAATTTTTCTACTAAATCAGTTTTAGGATTAATGAAAAACTCTCTTGTACATTTGATAAGTAGGTTTTTCTTAAAATAGATATATGTTTTGTAAGGAACTTCAAAATTAATTAGATCCGGCTCTCCAAGTTTTGTTTTTATAGTAGAGCTTTTTTTTCCTAGAAACTTAGATAACATCTTAGTTTCTTCTTTCATTGTCTCGTCAATTTTTTTATCTATAGTTTCGCAAGCAGTAAATAAAATAATAAAAAGCATACAGCTAAATATTTTTATCATTTTTCTTTGCAAGGTAATTTATTAGCTTTCCATCCTGGTTCATTAATAACCATAGAGCCTTCAAAACCGTCGGATATATTCAAAGTTTTATAGCCACATTTTTCTATAATCATTGCGGCTTTTAGAGAACGAATTCCACTTCTGCACAAAATTAAAAATTTTATTTTTTCAATATTTAATTTAAAAATCTTTTCAAAATTTTCATTGAGAATTCTGTCTGGGCCTTTTGATAAGAAATAAAGTAAGTAGTCATGCTGATAGAATCTCCGTCTGGTTTTCCAATAGTGTCCCATTCTTCTTGTGTTCGCACATCTGCTAGAACAGAATCTGGATGATTTTGTAAAAAATCTTGGACTTGCTTTGATGGTAATTCTTCTACTTCACTCATTTTAATAAACAGTATAACAGATAAAGGATAGATATATGAAGTATGATTTTATTATTGTTGGTAGCGGTATTATTGGCCTTACCTTAGCCTATAAGTTAAAAAAAAAATTTAATAACAGTAAAATTTTAGTTTTAGAAAAAGAAAAGAACTCCATTCAACATGGGTCTGGAAGAAATAGTGGCGTTATACATAGCGGTATTTACTATGAGCCGGGATCTTTAAGGGCCACTCTTGGAGTTCAGGGCGGTCGGGAACTCAAGGAATACATTAAGACAAAGAGACTATGGATAGATGAGTGCGGAAAAATACTCGTTCCTACCTCACAAAACTCCTATGAAAATACAGAGCAGCTCTTTGCGAGAGGAATAGAAAATGGAGTTGTTATAAAAAAACTTAGTGGCGAGCAGATTGCCAATCTGGAACCAAACATAAACAACAAGTATAACATTGGATTGCACGTTCCCTTCACATCGATTGCAGATCCAAAAGAAGTGTCCAAATCCTTAATTGGAGATCTAATAGATTTAGGAGTTGAGATCCAATATCAAGTGGCGGTCACAAAAATAGAAGAGGAAGGCTGTAAAATTCATACTGTTAATTCTACGTACGAATGTGCTCATTCCTTTAATTGTAGTGGACTGCATTCAGACGCTATTGCCAAAAAATCAGGACTAGAATTTAGGTATAGTTTTTTACCATTTAAAGGAAAATATTGGAAAATATTAGACTCTAACTTTTCATTAAAACATTTAGTGTATCCTGTTCCAGATCTTCAATATCCTTTTTTAGGTTTGCACACTTCTCATAAAAAGAACGGAGATTTTTTTATTGGACCTAGCTCCACGCCAGTATTTGGTAGAGAACAATATGACTGGAATACAAATTTCAGTATATCGGAGGCTATTACTATAGGTTTCAGTTTTATAAAAAAAATTATTAGCAATGAAAATAAGCTGAGAACTTTAGCTCTCCAAGAATCTAGATTGCTCACTAAGGGTGGATTTTTAAAAGAAATTAATAAGCTTATCACTGGAATAAACAAAAAAAATATTACTGCTTCCAATGAAAAAGTGGGAATACGATCACAAATTTTTGATCCGCAGTCTAAGACCCTGGTAAATGATTTTGTCGTCATTAATCAAAAACATTGTACGCACGTACTCAATGCCATCAGTCCTGCCTGGACAGCGTCCTTTTCATTTGCAGAATATTTAATAAAATTTTCTAAAATTTAATTTAAAATTTATTGAATTGTAATACGGTGCATTACCCGATGAACACCTGTAAAGTCATTGACTGGATTGTGTAACATCACATGGTTAGACCATATGGCAAGACAGTGAGGTTCCCACTCAAACCCGTATACAAAATCAGGTTTGGATTGGTGTTCAAACAAATATTTTAATAATTCTTTACTTTCTTCCTTATCCATACCTACAATTTCGGTTACATGTCCTGGAGACAAATAAAGAGATTTTTTTTATTATTAGCGTTAGTCTTTACTATAGAGTGTACCGCTGACATTGATTTAGGGTCAATTCCAGTACCTTTTTCTGCAACTCTATTATTTCTAGTTTTGGATATGGGACCATCGGCACTAAACACTGCTTTTAAACTTTGAATTTTTTCTTTTAATTCACTAGGAAGTTTTTGATAACTTTCATATTGAGACGCAAATAAAGTATTACCCTTACCTTTAGGCGGACTTTTAATAGAATAGAGCATGGTATATTGGGGAGGCTCAGGGGTATAGGTAGAGTCTGTGTGCCAACCTTCTCCAAACATAATTTGTTCTTCCGGCTTTTTTTCTACCACTGTAATTTCTGGAAACTTGTTCAGGCCTTCTAACATAGGATAGTCAGCGGGTGTTCCAAATTGTTTTGCAAAGCCAACATAGGCACTAGAATCTAAGTTTTGCTTTCTAAAAAAAACAACTCCAAATTCATCTAATGCAATCTTAATTTCATTAATACATTCAGGATCTGCTGATTGAATATCAGTATCAATGATAGCACCAACATTATTTTTACATGGTTGAATTTTAATAGATTTAAACATAATCTAATTTTAATTTTTAAATGTTATAAGAGTCAACATCTATTTAGTTTATGAAATTACTTAAAATTATTGTTTTGCTTAGTTTAATAACCTTACCCCAGTTGAGTGCTGCTGTAGAACGATTATCTGCCAAAGATTACGATAAGCTTGTAGGCTTAGGGTACAATAAGCTAGATGCATATTCAGATGACTACTCCAATGTAAAAACCTATTGGTATACTTTAGAAGAACATTTGAAATTAAAACCAAAATTTTTAGGTCTGTTATCACAAGAAATGCAAATTAATGGAAAACTGCAAATCAATTCACATGTCTATAATAGCAAACACCATGTGTTTGCATCCAGAAATGAGAAATGCGGAAACGATACTAAAAAATTATTTCAAGTGTTAAAAAAATGCAAAGAATTAAAAATGCCTGTTATTGAAGACAATAATATCAGTGTGGATAATTTTGTAAGAACTATTTTAGACCACTGTAATGAAACTAAAGTAAAAAATTTAAAAACACAAAAAGGAGTAGAGTTAAAAATATCAGAAGAAAAAAAATGTAGGATTAAGTACATAAACTTTAAAAGATATGAATTTGCAAAAGTGTTAAAAGAAGTAGGAAGTAAAAATTCAGAGACAACTAATAAACCTAAAAAAACGAATGCCTCCAAGACAGAGATCAACAATCTAGATGTATTTAAAGAACAGTGTGAAGATCTTGGATTTAAACCCAAAACAGAAAAATTTGGAGATTGTGTTTTGCGATTAGTTGAATCTTCTAAAAAATAATTAGAATTGTGCTTTAACTATTTGTTAATATAGTTTTTAAGTTCAGCGTATTCTTCACATTTACAATTTTCTAGCTTTTTTAAAGTTGCATTTGCCAAATCCATTCTTTTGGTATCGACATAAAGTTCTCCAATATATTCAAGAGCTCCTCGGTGGCTAGGTTCAATAGATAATGCTTTTTGATAGAACTCTTCTGCTTTGGTTAAGTTGTTAGTTTTCCTTAAAGAAAAAGCATAGTGATTTAAAATATCGGCGTCTTTGTTATATTTTTTATTTTCTAAAATTTTTCCAAACCTTGAACCGCCTCTGCGTATTGTTCATTTTTAATTAGCTTTAACATTTTAGAATAAGAAGAAGGTTTAACCACTTCATTGGCAGAATCATTGCCTGCGGCAAAGGAGTTACTTAGTGTTAATAATAAAGCAGTACCTATGGCGATAAAATATTTCATAATTTAAAAAGTTATTTTACTTAATTTTAACAATTATCTATAACAAAAAGATAAAAATGGAAAGTATATACAAATCAGATGTAGTCGTAGTTGGTTCTGGAATTTCAGGACTGATGCTTGCTATCTCCCTATTTCCAAGAAAAGTTACCCTGGTGACTAAAAAAAAATTAGGAGAAGTTTCTTCTAGTGCCTGGGCACAAGGAGGAATTGCGGCAGCAGTGGGTAATGATGACCACCCAGATATTCACTTTGCTGATACTATCAGGGCCAGTTCTGGATTGAGCAATAATGAAGCAGTTAAGCTAATCACTTCAGAAGCTTTAGAGATTGTTCAATTTTTAGAAAAGATAAATATTCAGTTTGATAGAGACGAGAAAAAAAATTTTTGTTTATCCATTGAGGCCGCACACTCAAAAAGAAGAGTATTAAAAATTAACGGAGATCAGTCAGGAAAATTCATCATAGAAAAATTAATCAAACATGCCAAAAAACAAAATCATATTACCTTTGTAGAGGATATATCAGTCGATCATATTGTTCAAAACGATAATGATTGTGAAGGAATTGTTGGTCATATGAATAAGCCGGGAGTAGTAGATAATTTTATATTTCTACAAGCACCCAATGTAGTTTTGGCAACAGGCGGTATAGGAAGTATTTATGCTTATACGACCAATCCAAGAGATATTTATGGAGAAGGAGTTGCTATGGCAGCTCGTGCGGGAGCCAAGCTTAGTGACATGGAATTTGTTCAATTTCATCCTACTGCTTTGGATATAGGATTGGATCCAGCGCCACTGTTAACAGAGGCAATACGTGGAGAAGGAGCTCATATAGTAGATGAAAATTATAATCGATTTATGCAAACGGTTCATCCAGACCAAGAGTTGGCCCCTCGCGATGTGGTTGCCAGAGCTATTTTTAGAGAAAGAGAAAACGGTAGATCTACTTTTTTAGATTGTAGGCATTTTAAGCAAAACAGCTTTCAGAGCTTGTTTCCAACCGCATATGAATTCTTAAAAAAAACTAAAATAGATTCTACCAAAGATCTAATACCCATCATTCCAGCAGCTCATTATCACATGGGCGGTGTTAAGGTAGATTTAACCGGACAAACATCGGTCAAAGGATTGTGGGCGTGTGGAGAAACTAGCTCTACAGGAGCCCATGGAGCAAATCGTTTGGCAAGTAATTCTTTGTTAGAAGCTTTTGTATTTGCCAAAAAAATAGCGGAAGCAATTAATTCTAAAGCAATCGATCCAACTAAATTAAAAAAAATTAATATTGAAAACTATTTTCCAAAAGAAAAAACAATAAGCAAAATAAGAGCTAAAAAATACATATGGCAATTACGATCCAGTATGACAAGAAACGTTGGTTTAGAAAGAAACAATCAAAGCTTAAACCAAGCTTTTATAGAATTTGATAGAATAGAAAGAGAATCAAAACATTTGTCGGCAAAATTAAAAGATATGATTTTAATTTCTAGGTTAATAACATATGCTGCCATTATGAGGCAAGAGAGCAGAGGAACTCATTATAGAAATGATTATGCAAAAATTAATAATTCATTTGCTTTTAGCAATGTGTTTACCATCAAGGATATGAATCAATATTTATTAAATAAAAATTTTTTAGAAGAAGAGAATATAGCTTAAAGAAAGTATCAAATTATGAGAACAGCGTATGTGAATGGAGAGTTTATTGCAGAGCAGGACGCAAAAGTTTCCATTTTTGATAGAGCATTTTTATTTGCAGACGGAGTATATGAAGTGACTTCTGTCTTGAATGGAAAGTTAGTTGATTTTGATAATCATATAAAGCGACTTAAAAGATCTATGAAAGAATTAGATTTTGGTCCTACCATTAATGAAGAAGAATTTTTAACATTTCATAGAAAACTAGTGGAACTTAATGAAATTAAAGAAGGAATTGTTTATTTGCAAGTAAGCAGAGGCATTGCAGAGAGAGATTTTACTTTTCCAGATTCTAAAACAAAGTTGACTATTACTGCATTTACTCAAAAAAAAGATTTAATAGATAATCCTAGCGTACACAATGGAATTTCTATTATTACTATTGATGACTTAAGATGGAAACGTTGCGATATTAAAACTATACAACTTCTTTATCCATCTATGGCAAAAACTGAAGCCATGAAGCAGGGCGCTGATGATGCTTGGATGATACAAAACGGTTATGTGATGGAGGGATCTTCTAATAATGCATGGATTATTAAAGGAAAGAATATTTACACAAGAGAAGCTGACAATTTAATTTTAAAAGGCATTACCAGAGAAGCGGTCATGAAGGTTGCAGAGGAGTTAGGATATAAAGTAACCCCCAAGCAATTTACAGTCACAGAGGCAGAGAATGCAGATGAGGCATTCATTACGTCTGCCACCACTTTCGTTACAGGAGTAGTAAAAATCAATGGAAGCAAAATAAGTTCTGGAAAACCAGGTATTTTTACGAAAGCTTTGAGAGAGGCTTATATAAAACAGGCCTTAAAGCACCTCAAATAGATCAAGAATCGTTTTACGCGATTCCCCTCATGGTTGGTTTTCAAATGGAGCAAATTATAATACCGATTCATAAGTGTGCTTTGGTTTTTTCATACAATCCCCTGTTAGTTAAATTAAAGCACACCCCAATCAGAGCTTCATAGCTGATATTCCATTTTTAGATATCTACAAATTACATGGCAGTAAAGCAGTCTTAACCATCCTTGTTTTTTTTTAAACCAGTATGTTTGAAGCTTAATAATTAAAAGGAGATAAATAATGAAAATAAAAAATTTATTGCTTGTAGCAATATTTTCATTACTTTTTGTAAATCCATCCTTTGCTGCCGAATCGACAGTAAATGCAGAAACTCAATTCGTATTTAATACGCTATTGTTTTTAATTTGTGGTTTTCTAGTAATGTTTATGGCGCCAGGATTTGCCATGTTGGAATGTGGACTTGTAACATCAAAGAGTGTTTCTTCGATTGCTGCAAAAAATATTGGTTTATATTCTATAGCTGGAATTATGTTTTGGCTTTGCGGATATAATGTAGCTTATGGAATTTCTGAAGGTGGTTTTATAGGTAACTTCTCTGCATGGTCAGATGGTACAGATATTAAAAAAGATAGTTATGCGGCAGGATCCGACTGGTATTTCCAAATGGTGTTTGCTGCAACAACTGCATCAATTGTATCTGGAACTTTGGCTGAAAGAATTAAAATTTGGCCTTTCTTTTTGTTCGTTGCTATTTTAACTGGGGTTTTGTACCCAATTGAAATGGGATGGCAGTGGGGCGGAGGATGGTTAGCTAAAAAAGGATTCTCAGATTTTGCAGGTTCTACCTTAGTTCATGCCGCAGGTGGAGCAGCAGCTCTTGCAGGTGCAATCATTTTAGGACCAAGACTGGGACGATTTACTAATGGAAAAAATCTTCTTCCATTTGCAGCATCTTCCATTCCTTTAGCAACCCTTGGGACTTTTGTTCTTTGGTTTGGTTGGTTTGGTTTTAATGGTGGATCTCAATTAGCACTAGGAACGTTTGCTGATGCTTCTGCAATCTCTACTATTTTTATTAACACAAACTTAGCAGCAGCAGCTGGAGTTCTAGTAAATGCATTAATCACAAGATTCGTTGGTGGAAAAACCGATGTAATCATGATGCTTAATGGAGCATTAGGTGGTTTAGTTGCAATTACTGCAGAACCATTAGCGCCATCTCCAATTGCAGCTATTTGTATCGGTGGTATCGGTGCAGCAGTGGTTGTGGTTGGTGCAGCATTACTTGAAAAACTAAAAGTTGATGATGTGGTTGGAGCTATTCCAGTTCACTTATTCGCAGGAATTTGGGGAACTTTAGCAGTACCTATCACCAACAAAGACGCATCATTTGCTACTCAGTTCTTAGGAACTTTCTCAGTAGTGGTGTTTATGTTTGTTGCATCCATTATTGTCTGGTCCATCTTGAAAGCTACGGTGGGTATCAGAATTAGTGATGAAGCTCAGAAAAAAGGAACCGATGTTTCTGAAATCGGAGTACGAGCATACGCTATCAGAGATTAACTCCCTCTTTAGTTAGTTACAAGACAAGGCCCGTATAAATTACGGGCCTTGTTTTTTTTAGATATACATTTCGAACATATCTCTTCTGCTAAAGAAACAATTACTTAGAAATTTTATAAAAGATATTATTCAGATATGGACTGGAGAAGAATACAAATTTTCAATTTAATTGCTTCCCACGTCAGCTTCACGGCTGCCTCTAAAAAACTTAAAAAATCTCAATCAACGTTAAGTAGAGATATTATTAATTTAGAAAAAAAAATTGGCTTCAAAGTATTTAAAAGAAGTATTCGAGGAATAAAGTTAACAGAAGAAGGGCAAAAACTTTTAACCATTACAAAAGAATTTAATTCTAAATTAACATTACTTAATTTACCAAAAATTTAGATATGCGTTTTCTAGATATCCATTTTAAACATTACTGACAACTTTTCTTAGCATGATACATAAATTTTTTTTTGTTACATTATGGTGACAACTTAAAAATAAAGGAAAATAAAAAAATGAAAAAAAATAGATTAAATATTGTTGCCTCTGGTTTTTTTGCAATCTTGTTAAGTATTTCTTTAGCATCTAACGTTCAAGCAAAAGAAGCTTTAAAGTTAGGACCAGCAGAAATAAGTTTTAACGCAGGTTATGTGAGTCAATACGTATGGAGGGGTGAAGATCAAAATGGTAGTTCAGGTGCAGCTTCTTATGGTGTGGACGCAGCTCTACCAGGAGATCTTTATTTAGGAGCATGGTCCTCAGCAGCTAGTTGGGCAACAGGCATTAATCAAGAGTTAGATGTTTATGCTGGTTTCGCACCATCTTTTGGAGATGTATCTTTAGACATCGGTTATGTAGAGTATCGTTATCCCGGTGCTGACGCAAACAACTTTGGAGAATTTTATTATGGAGTTTCATACGCACCCAAAGATAAACCGTATTCGTTTGGCATAAAATATTCAGATAATGATACCAATGACACAGGCCTTTCAGAAAATATAGAATATACAGCTTCTTATGATATGTTTTCAATAGCTTATGGTGATTTTGATACATCAAGAACTTATACAAATGTTTCTGTTGCAAAAGAATATGCAGGAATTGAATTTGCACTAACCTACACAGATGTAGACTGGGATGCAGCTTCAACAGCAAGAAGCAATTTTACAGTTTTGTCACTATCCAAAGGATTTTAATTAATCTTAAATAAAATCGATTAAGCCTCTAAAAACCCCGGGTTTTAAATCTGGGGTTTTTTTAATTCCCAAACTATTTGACTACTATTCAATAATAATATTTTTCTAATTTTTTGTCATGCGAACTTATAATTTAAGTCTTGCTTTATTTTTTTTTGATTCACTTTTTGCTTTGACTCTCACAAGTTAGTTTTTTTGTTTACTAGAGCCCATATGTTTTTGCATGTGGGATCTACTTTGCTATTAGGATAACAATAACACCAATCGCAAATACTATAATTCCAATTATTTCAATTAATCTAATTTTTTCTTTAAAATAATATCTGGAGGATATATAGCTAAACAATAATTCAACTTGTCCAACCGCACGCACAATCGCCGCTTGCATTAAAGTAAATACATAAAACCACGATAGCGTTGTTATGAATCCACAAAATCCTGTTGCAATACATTGTTTTTTATTTTGATATATTTTTTTAAACTGTTCTTTTTCAAAAAGAAAAATATAAATTGTTAAAATAAAAGTTTGAATCGAGACCCCAAAAAACAAAGTACTTAAAGCCATTTCAAAACTAGACTTTAGGTCTATTAAGCTTAATGCTGCTGCTCTGAAAGCCACTACACTTAAAGCTAATAAAAAACCGCAGGCCAATCCCACTAAAGTAGATTTTGATAATAGATTTTTAAAAATAACATTACGATCTTTAGTGGAAAATATAAATACTCCAATTGTAGAAATAACAATACCTACAATAGTCCAAAAATTAAATCTATCATGCAAAATAATAATTTCGAGGATTGCAATTTGAACCACTTCCGTTTTACTCAAAGTTGTTCCAATTATAAAATTAGAAAATTGAAAAGAATACAAAAGAAGAAAAGTAAAAAAAATTTGTGAGACCGCAGCTAAAAAAATATAAAATAAAAAATTATCTTGCTGAATCGTAAAACGCATCATCTCAAAGTTTTGAAAATAAGAAAAATATAAAATGGCAGCAAACGGTAGGCAAAAAGCAAATCGTACGTAAGTGGATGCAACCAGGGATATGTCTTTATTGAGATTTTTTTGTAGACCCGATCTTAAATTTTGAAAAAAAGCCGCAAATATTGTGATTAATATCCAGTTCATCTATTTTGCCTATTGAGCTTTCATTACTTAAGACTTAAAATTTATTAAAATATATAATCTTTATTTATGAGCTCGGATATAAAAAATTTTTCTAAAAAAAATATTTCCAAAATGGATCCACAAGAAATCGAGGAGTGGATCCAGTCTCTAGAAGGAGTGGTGCAAAGAGAGGGTAAGGAAGGTGCTAAAGAAATTTTAGAGGCAATTGAGCAAAGAGCAAAAGAGTTAAGGATTTTATATGAGCCACTTCCTTATTCTCTTTACCGAAATACAGTAGCTTTAGAAGAGCAGGGAATTTATCCAGGCGATCTTGAGATTGAGGAAAAAATAACCGCAATCCTAAGGTGGAATGCTCTAGCAATGGTAATGCGAGCGAATGAAAAATATGGAGAAGTAGGAGGCCATATAGCAAGCTATGCATCCTGTGCAGAAATATTTGAAGTAG
>FUWD013230950.1_pt1 | contig 18838 bp, 19 predicted proteins | sample 1063281 | NCBI WGS metagenome assembly FUWD01 (sample SAMEA79048168, study PRJEB19326) | metagenome | biome: marine | reverse complement strand
TTTTTTTGCTGGAACGTCCGTGTAACATTTACGTTTTTTTTGCTGAAACCTATTTATAACATCATTTTTTTTTGCTGGAAGTCGTTGTAACATTTACGTTTTTTTTTGCTGGAACGTCCGTTGTAACATTTGCGTTTTTTTTTGCTGGAGAATTATTAGATGACAAGCTTTTATTTTTACTCGAATCATTATTTGACAAGCTTTTATTTTTACTCGAATCATTATTTGACATTATAATTATATGATATAATATTTTGCTCTTTCATTGTTATCTTCATAAAAGGTTAGTGCTGTTTTATATTTTCCAAAAAGAGAACCGACGACAACATTGTTAAACCCTTCCTTATAAATACTAAACGCTTTTTCAGGAGTCACCAAATAATTATAATGGTTTGTGTTTGATATAGAACCAGCATAACCACCATCCGCACAAATATGAATATCCCCATTTTCAATATTGGAACTATATTGAATCCCATTAAATGTTTTTGTTTGAACTAATTTACCATTTAAATAAATATCTGTATGATTGTCTCCAAATCCATAAATTATATTGAACCATTTTTGTAAAGGTATATTTTTTAAGGTTGCGCTATGTTCATTATCTGTATATGTACAGGCTATATTATCTATGTTAGGTATTGTTCCGTCTAAACATTCGTATGTAGAGTTTTTACAAGTAATTCCGCTTTGATAAGGAACATATTCTCCTTTTTCTTTGTCATAATTACATTGGGCATTATCAGATGGGTCTATATTTTCATTACACCACGATAAAGCTTTTTCATAATTATCGTTGGATGATATATCGCCTGTAGCATTCACCATAAAATCAACAATAATATCATTTTTATAACTATCCAAATAAATATGTGGACTTTTTTGTTTCGACGTATTTTCACGTTTTAGAATGGTCTTTTTTTCTCCAAATTTATAATTCCAATCTTCTATATATATCCACATAGAAACCGAATAATTTCCACTAGACTTCAAAAGGTTGTCTTTTGGGATAATAATTGTTTTTTTAGCATCACTTGTTTTGGATACCAAAGAATTAGACGATTTAAATAAAGTCATATTCATAAGAACCATAATACCTAATATAGTTACAAAAACGATAATAATAATTTTACTACGAGGTTCGATTTGATTACTAATAATAACATAAGCTATAATTATAAAAAATAAAGATATAAGTATGTTTCCAAAAGTGAACCAATACATATATTAATAGGTTATTTTTTTTATTTTTTCTAGAGACAAAGGTTTCACGTAATATTTAAGTTGGCTTATTCCACCTAAATCGGTGTTTTCAATGGATCCTACTTGTAAAACGTCGCTTTCGTGTATGTATGGACTTACATTCGATTGTGTAGCAACCAATTCGTCATTTATAAATAAGTCAAATTGTCCATTTACATAATTCATAACAATATGGTTCCATTTTTGAAATAATATATTAGACGAATAATATATGCGTGTTTGTTTGAATTCTGAACGTTCATCAACATAATCCGTCATTTCTACAATAAGTTGTTTTCTCCTATAATCATAAAACATAGAAGGTCTAGAACCAAAACTCAATATAAACGCTTTGTCTTTACTGGTTTCGGTAAATACATTGGACTCTAAATATAAGAAAAACGACAATCCATATTCATAAGTATAAAACGGTTTTTTGTCATCGTTTTTGTCATTGTCGTTTGTTTCTTTTTTGGGAATCATAAAAAAATCATATTTTAAATCATTAAAAAAATCTACAAACCATTTGTAGTCGGGCGAAATTTCAGGGATTGAAATAGTTGGCAAACGGTTCTGTAAATCTTTGTCGCTTAGAGACTGAAAACCTTCTTTTTCATTGGGAACTTTTATTTTTTTATCAAGACCTTCTAATGTAAGAGACAATATAGTTTCATTTAATTTTGTTTTATGGTCTATTAGTAAAATACCATCATCATTAATATTACTTATATACGGATAAACAATATATATTACAACAAGAACGATTAAAATTAATCCCAGAATATAAGTGGTTTTATTTGTTTTTTTCGCGTCTTCAATAAAATAATCAATCGTATCCGAAAACAAACAAGGAATATAAAAAATTAAATACTTCACCAGATTAAACATATCGTCTGTATTTAAAGAAGACGAATGCTTAACATCTTGAGAATTTTCTACAAATAATTTATAAATAAGCGACATAATGACTACATAAAAAACAAACACTAGTGTGATTGAAATATCCATAGAATACAATAAAACCATACGCAAAAGAGAATATAAAACAAGAAATAATAAAAATAAAGACAAATACCCAAATAAATAAGTAGAAAATTTAAATAGGTCAATTGTTTTATTGTTTATTACATCGATTGAAAACACTAAATATATACCCACAATTGTAAAGAATAATATAAGTGGTAAATAAATATGGTCTAATACTTTATAAGGGTTCAAAAAAAATGTAGCGTAACCAATTAAAAAAAATACAACAACAATTATTATATTCATCATTATATAATTAAGACATATTTTCTAAGGATGTTTTCTTTCCGTGACAATCGCGACAAAGGGCTACTAAATTACTAATTTCATTGGTTCCACCGTGTTCCAATCGTGTAATATGATCCACTTCAAACCAAGCAGGTAATTGTTTTTCACAATCACCGCATTTCCAATTTTGATGAGAAGCAACATATTTTTTCTTTGTTTCACTCACACTTCTTTTGTTTTTATTATTTCCACCCGACGTGGTGATCCGATGTTCCAAGTGCGATGAACTACTAGGTATAAATGGAGTAAACATATCTTTTGTATCTTTATGTATAGGCATTATTTTTATGAAATTATTTAAAACAGAGACACTATCCATATCGTTTCCTTTGCTTATCATTACATATAATCCTAATCCGAAGACGCATATGATTGCCATTTTATAATACTTTTGATATGTTTTTAACAATTTAAAATAACGATGGTCGTGATACGAGTCATACATAAAAAAAAATGTAAGAATAATTATCCATAATTTAATATGCATATATAAAGTATAGACAAATTATTACTATAAAAATACCTATATACATCCAATGATTTTTATGGGTTTCTTTTGGAAACATAATTTCATCATAATGTAAAATATAATCTTTTCTGTCCAAATAAGGCATTTTTTTTATTTTATAATATGATTCATAAATGATATATCCATAAAGCATCATTTGCTCGTTTTCTTCATAATAATTTACAATAGAATTTTTCTGAATCAATTCAAAAAACAATTGCTGTTCTTTGTGTGTAGGTAAAAAAAAAGGAATACATTCTATTAATTGTTTTATTTTCTTTTTATTGGGTATACTAGGTTCATATTGCCTTGTTATAAAATATAAATATTGAAATACGATATCTATATTTGTATTAATCATATAAATATATAATATATTAAGAATTATGATAGGTAAACCTAAACCTTTATGCAACAATTGCGAAAATTACGGACATTTATTTTATAATTGTAAGCGACCTATTACTAGTTTGGGAATCATATGTTATCGACTAAATAAAGATGTTGTGGAATATTTGTTGATACAAAGAAAAGACACCCTTGGATATGTTGATTTTTTACGTGGTAAATACAACGAATACAACGATTATCATTTGAAAAATATTATCAAAGAAATGACGGATTATGAAATAGACCAAATTATCAATTATTCTTATGAACAATTATGGTCTAAATTATGGAATGGTAAAAATATACCATACGACGTTCGACATAAAGAAAAAATGTTATTTGTATTGAAAAATAAACCTTATTTGTTTAAAAAATCGGGTTGGACTTTACCGGAATGGGGGTTTCCAAAAGGTCGCAGAAATTATAAAGAGAAAGATGTGGAATGCGCTTTAAGAGAATTCAGCGAAGAAACTGGATATCTAAAACAACATGTTGTGTTGATGAATAATTTAATGCCATTTGAAGAAGTATTTACAGGATCGAATTTAAAATCTTATAAACATAAATATTACATCGGATTTATGCCTTACGACAACACTCTATATAAAGCAAAATTTCAAAAAAGCGAAATCGGAAATATGAAATGGTGTTCTTACGAACAATGTGTTTCTTTGATTCGTGATTATAATATTGAAAAATTATATGTGATTAAATGTGTAAATGAATTAATAAAAAATAGTAATATAATAATATGAACAAAATTGTATCAACAGAGCTTGCTTATAAGAATCCTGAAATCGGCAAAATCAATGATTTTATTCGTGTGTTAAATCCGCGTTATAATTTATTTTTAAATACATTGACGTCTTTTTACGCAAATAAGCCTATATTATTGGGCGATAGCATCTTATTGAATGAACCTGAAGTTAGAGAAAAAAAGAAAAGTATTATAAAAGAGCGTGTTGTAAAATCATTGAAACCTGCTCCATTGTTTGTAGACGTAGACAATGAATTATTGAAAGACTACGATTTCTATAATCCAAATATAATGACCATAGAAAAGAAAGATTTTTATTTAGACCGGCAATATGGTTTTATGGATTCCGTACATTCTTTATTAGAAGATTTATACAAAGAAGAAGATGGTGAAGATAGTTGTGATAAATCGTCTGATTTTATTATGTTAAAACATCAAAAAATAGTTCAAACGTATTTGAATAGTTATACTCCTTACAGGGGGTTATTATTATATCACGGTCTTGGGTCTGGTAAAACGTGTAGTTCCATTGGGATTTTAGAAGGAATGAAACACGATAAAAAAATATATATAATGACACCAGCATCGCTTCAAGAAAACTATAGAACGCAAATGTCTTTTTGTGGAGACAAATTATTTACAACCAAACATCATTGGAAAAAGGTAAAAAGCAATAGCGATGTCGTATATCAATTATTCAAACAATATTTATTTTTAGATAACGATAAAGAACTATTAGAAAAGTATATGACAAAATACAATAATTACGTATGGTTGATTCATGACGATGATACTGAACCGAATTATGAGATGTTAAACAATGAAGAAAAACAACAAATAAAAGAATTAATCCGAATATTAATATCTATGAAATATAATTTTATAAATTACAATGGTTTAAATAAAAAATCGTGGGAAAAATTAAAATCCGCAAATAAAACAAACCCTTTTCATAATAGCGTCGTGGTGATTGACGAAGCTCATAATTTTATAAGTAGAGTCAACAATAAAAAAATGACCAACAAGACGTCTGTATCTACCGACATGTACGAAAACATTATGGACGCACAAAATTGTAAAGTGGTTTTATTGTCAGGAACTCCTTATATAAACGCACCGTCTGAACTGGGAATTATGATTAATTTAGTGTCTGGGTATACCACTGAATATGAAGTTATATTGATGAAAAAATATGAAACAAGTATACTCAAAGAAAAATTAAAACCATTAAGCAAATATAATATGATTGATTATAAATTTGACCGTCTTTATATTGTACGGAATCCATACGGATTTATAACTACACTCAACAAAGAAGTTCAATATGAAGATATGCCATTATATAATGACACAAACTTTGAAGAACTAATAAGAAATACTATCAACGTACCTATTAAACAAATTAATGTACATAAATATAAACGAGTACCAGATGAAGAAAAAGAGTTCAATGGATTGTTTGTAAAAAAACAAGACAATCTAAGAGTGATAAATAATAAAGATTTTTTCCAAACAAGAATATCCGGATTGATTTCTTATTTAGGAGACAAAACGTCTCTTATGCCTCGACTAGAACCTATGATTACAGAAAAGATTCCAATGAGTTCACATCAAAGAAAAGAATACGAACTATACAAAAAACGTGAAAGTTCAAGTAAAAAGAGCGACCAGAAAAAAGATGGTAGTTATAAAGTATTTACGCGCGCAGCATGTAATTTCGTATTTGACGAAGATATAAAGCGACCATTTCCAGAATCGAATAAAGTAAAAACGGAAGCAGATTTTGACTATATTGAAGTTACCCAACGTTTGAAACAAGCCGATGGAATAGAAGAAGACGGTGACGCTATACAAGAAAATGAAAATTATGATACAAGTATTAAAAACTTTATGAAATCTGTAAGAACGAATCGTAATACTCTTTTATTTAATAATCTTCGTTTTTTTGTATCCAAACCATTTGAAAAACCAAACGATGACCCCGAAATGGGGTTGATTAAATATAGTCCAAAATTCCATTCTATTTTGGAAAATATTATAAAAGATGTAAACACCTGTCAATTGTTATATAGTAGTTTTAGAAGAATTGAAGGTATAGAAATGATGCGCCAATTATTAAAATATCAAGGATTCAGAGAATTGGTGGTGTTTAAAAACGCAGCCGGGAACTACGACTTAAAATTAGAAGGTATTTATTCGGAAGATTCATACAAAGAAACACGAGTATTTGCGTTGTATACAGGGACCGAAGAAAAAGAAGTAAAAGAAATTGTAAGAAATATATATAATAGCGATTTGACCAAATTGTCCAATACGATGAACGCACGATTAAAAGATGTATATAAAAATGACGATTTGGACAATTTACATGGGTCTCTTATTAATTTATTGATGATTACTTCGTCCGGGGCGGAAGGCATTGATTTACAAAATGTGCGTTATGTCCATATTACCGAACCCTATTGGCATAATGTACGATTGGAACAAGTTATAGGGCGGGCAAGACGTATATGTAGTCATAATCGGTTGCCTTTAGAAGAACAAAACGTTCAAGTATATTTGTATATTAGTTCTATGAAAGAAGAATTGACTAAAAAGGAAATGTCGACCGATGAATTTTTACTTAAAATTATGGAAGAAAAGAAAGTATTGTCAGAATCATTTTTAAATACATTGAAAGAAAGTGCTATCGATTGTATGCCTTCTAAAACGAATAAATGCTTTAAGTTTCCATCCAATAAAAACAAAGAGAAGTTTTCTTATGCATTAGACTATAAAAAAGAACCTATCCAACAAAAAGTAAAAGACGACCAATTTGTGGACCAAGAATTGTTATACAATGGAATATTGACGAAAGTAAAAGTCGACACTAGAAAGAAACCAAATAAAGTATATATAGAAGAAAATGGTAAATTAAAAGACATAGGTATATTACAGGGCAACCAAATTGTATAAACTACTTTGTTTACATTCATTGTTTTCACAATAAGGAAAATTATATGGACACATATTTTTTAATATATCTTTTGAATCATAATTATTTTCACAAGAAATAACATTTTTTGTGTAAGACGATAGTGTTTGTTCCATTTTTTTGTCTTCTTTACATAAACCAAATTGTGTATCTTTTACATACCCCTCGCATAATGGTAGTTGCTGTGGACACATATTGGATTCTTGTGAATGGGTAGAATAATCTTCTTTACATTGAATAAATAAACTATGTTGTATATCTGAATTATATGGATTAATATATTTTGAAAACTCAGGCTCTACATATTTGGGTGGCGGGTCATAAGTAGGTATTTTGTCTCTATTTATACTATTTCTTGGTTTAAGTGGCAATACATATTCATTTTTATCATTTTTTTCAAAAGGAAATTCTTTCATACATTTGGTCATTTTACCACCACTACAATCAACATACGCATAATCTCCAGGATTCAAATCCCCTACAAATTTGTTTGTAATTGGATTATATAACATGGAATTATCTTTGTCTCGAACACTAAAGATATTTTCACAAGATATACCATAGTCTAATTCTTTTACATAACAATTATTACCCGAACTATGACCAAATGTATATGTTTGACCTAGTGTTTCTTCTGGGGTCGCATAACATGCATTTTCTTTTTTATAAGGAGTTTTTTCATTACACCCATCGGTTACTACCGACAAAGCAGTATCGGGGTCGACGCATATTCCATTCACGAGATATGGTTTTGCCTCACTACATGAAATATCTACTTCAGTAGTATTTTCAGGTCTACATTCATTATTTGCGTAAAAAGGATTTTCTTCGTCACAAACAGGTACAGAATACGTTACTTCAGAGCCTCGTATTTTTACTTTGTCTCCATCTATTATTCCTGTTTCAGAAGTAATATTTTTATAAGATGATAAAAGAGGATTACTTGGCGGTGTATCATATGGGTATTTTGATGTTCCTTTGTAAAAATCATCATATTCGTAACTGGCTTCTGCTTCATATAAAAAACAATTGGAAACGTCACCGTTGGGTGTATTATAATAAGACGTAGAACAATTTCTTTCTTTACATTTTTCTTCGATTGGTTCCATATTTTTTACAACCCATTTGTCGCCGTTTTTTTCACATGTATTGGAATATTCTTTATCATCAGTGGTTTCAAATCCACAAATATTTTTGTAAATATAATTACACCATCCACCACCAGTCTTTGGACATTTTTTAGCACCATATTGTGTTGCTTGTTCAAGTGAATTACCACAAAAACATTGCGGATTTCCATAATTTCCGTGTTGTAAAGCATAATAATTATATTCGCTACATTCTTCACTACATTTTTCTGAATCATATATTTCTCCTTTTGCGTTTTTTCTTCCTTTGTATACTGGTAAAGCTCTATTTCTAGTATCTCTATAAGAGCCTACTTCGGTTGTATTTTTTACAAATGTAACATCTAGTCCTTCCAATGATTTTATTACATTTTCTTTATCGGAACAATCATATGGAATATATTGTGTATCTTGTTTTATTTCAATATCTTCAAAAGGACATAGTTTTTCATAATTCAAACACATATTATAGTTTTCAATATCTTGTGGGGAAGAGCATTCATTGTTTATGGTTTTATTTGAACTTAAATCCAAATGCCAAGGATAATTTGGATTACACGTTTTATAAGGATCATAATAAACTTCGCGTGTTTTACTAGATCCTTTTAGTTCCGTTGTATTAAAATCACTTAAATAAACTCTTGGACCTTGCGAATAACTATAACTTTTTCCGCTGCTATAGTCTACGCCAACAAAATCCACTTTATTTCCAAAAATATCCTTTTTGTTTATATTTCCATTGTAACAATATTGGTATGTTTTGTCTTCGCAACTATAACGGTCTATTTTCTTAGGATATTCAACCTCAATGGATTTTTCGTTTAAATCACTATACATTGGTTCTTTATATACCCATACCCATAAACTCAACAAAACAAAAATACATAATAAAAAAATTATTTTTTTCATTATATTAATACACTATAATAATGTTGCCTTACAATTACCATATTGAGAGCCACATTTATACCCAATACAAGTTTCGCCTTCTTTGCAACATAGTCGCGTATTTAGAATTTATCATATCTCCATAATCCGCAATACATTTTTTGCCTATTGTTATCTCTTGTGTGTCTTTTTTGGATTTTCTTTTTTCTTTACATTCTTCTTGGATATTGGTTCCATTGTCTAAATTCTGATTGTCTAGAAAATCACATATGTTTATTTTTGTTTCAACTTCATTTTCCGTTATAATGACATCATTCCCGCTTATTTCTGGGTCCACATAATCTTTCGGATAAGGCGTAGTTAATCCTCTAAATAAATTAAAGTTTTTTCCTTGTGTTTCTATATCATCGTAAGAAGCATATTTTCCCATTATATCGTATTCTAAATCATCCATAGGTACGTTTTTTAAAGATTCGGAACTAGTATTATATAAAATCGAACCTTCGCAATATACTGGATTATTGATTGAATCGGAGTTACAATATGGTTTATAAGTATCATTCTCGTTTTTTATTGGGTCATAAATATTATCATTGCATTTTAATTTGCCAAAACAATATGAATAACGTAAATCATCTTCATCTATTGTGCCAGCATTTCCTTCGCTTTGATTCCAAAAATAAGTATGTTCCGTTTCGTTCATATCTACTTTTTGTATCGTTAAATCATCATAATTTCCATTAAATGTATTTTTATTTTTTGGACGAGGGTTCCATAAATATAATTCTGTTTTTTCTACAGTACTGGTCGCATCTGCGCCAGGAATGATTGACTCTCCGGATGTTGTGGTAGATATATTATCCAAATATGTTTTAGATGCCCCTAATACATAAGTATCATTATTGTCGTTTGTGTTGTTTTGTTTGAAAATATAACTATCATCATCTACGTTTTTATCTAATCCCAAAAAAGCCGGAGGTGGGTCAGTTGTAATGGTTACATTTGTGGCTTTACCATCATTATCAAATCCTTGTGACCAGGTCAATCCACTACCATTAGTTAGTTCTTTTTCTGATTTTTCATACATATTTAGTTTAAAAATATATTTATCGCTAAAATCATAATTTGACAATAATTTAGAGTTGTAATAATTTGGACTTGTAATTTTGCCATACGAATCATATAAAGCGTCCGCATTTATGGCGGTGGTTAAACCTTCAAATGGACTAATGGTGTGTTCATCATTATACGTTTGTCTCAACAATAATTCCCATTGTCCATAACTATCACTTTCTGAAAATCCTTCTTTTGTAAAATAAAATAAAACACTATACAATAATACGCATAAGAATCCTATAAATAATAAATTATGTATTTTATTTTTCATTATACATATATGTTATTTTTTTTGTAAATATTTTAATATTTTAATTTGGGATTCTAGTATTTGTTCTAAAATCTTATTTTGATATTTATAATGTTGTTCGTGGTCGACCGCGACATTGGGAACACTATGCGATTCTACGTGTTGAGGTACTACTTGATTTGAAGGAATATTGGTCGTTGACGTTTCATTTGTTTTGTATAATATTTCTCTTTCTTTTTCTTTTTCACTGATAAGGCGATCTATATCCACAATGGGTTCTTCTTCCGATTTGTCGCTAAAATCGATGATAGAAGGTTTATTTTCAGGAATTAAATCTTTGTATTCAAATTTTTTTTGTTGTTTCAGTTTTTTACTCAATACATACATAAAGTCTGCTGGTTGGATGTCTCTATTTTCTTCATATGTTTCTTCAAAGACCGATTGAATATTGGGCAGTTCAGATTCACTAAATCCTTCGAATATATTATTTTTTAAACATTCGTTCCATAAGGCTTCTTTCATTATAAGCATTATGTTCTTTTTTTTATATTATATCTCGTTAAAAAATATCTTTCTGTAATCATTCATTTTTTTATCAGGTATTTTTTTATTCTTAAAATAAGAAACATTATGTTTTTTTTCCAATAATGTAATAATCGTATATAACGCATACATTCCGCATTCCCCGTCAGCATATTGGTGTTTTGTGTTTTTATTATTATATACATTCATAGATTTATTTATTTCTTTACATTGTGATAATAGTCTATCTATAAAAATATTTATTTTTTCGCAAGGCGCGTGACCGTTTGAATCAAAATAAAAAATATAGTTTTTATCTAAATCGATAAACATACAGACCCAATGCGAACCTTCATCGTAATGCGGGTCAGTATTGAAAATGATGCCTATTTTATTTATATTTTTCATCATTTTCTTTTTCATACTAAAATAACATAGTCCGGCCACACACATTCACTTATATTTACTTCGTATCGAAATCTATGGGCGAAGGTCCAATAACTCAAAATTAGGATACGTTTCTTCGTATTGTTTCATAACTCTCATAATATCTAAGCTATCCAACCAAATAGATTTTCCTTTTTTCCATTGTGGGGGACTATAAGGAGCAAATAAATTCATTTTCTTTTTCAAAGTACGATTCAATAAACATTTTTGGTCTTTACATATACTCAAATAATGTTTTAATTTTGTCTCTATGGTCTTTATATGTTTAGAATGAATTTTTTTATCCGGGTGGCGCTTGTTCCATGTATGTCTCATTTTTAATATTAACTTGTCATCGATACACGACTTTATACTTTTATATTTCGGATGACATTTTAAATACTTAAATGTTTTTTTCATATATATTATTTCTATTTTTTAATAAATCCAAAATAGGTTTTTGTTTTTGTTTTTCTTTCATAAACATTATCTTATATTCTTCTACAAAGCATTGAGACACATCTACATTTATTTTTGGTTTTTCTTCGTGAATACGTTGTTCCAAGTGAACCAATTGATGTGTAAAAGAATCAAACAAATCTTTATAAATATAATAGTCCGCAAACGTAGTGCTTGCATTATCTTGTACCATTTGGTCTACAATTTTGGTCAATGTATCTTTATGTTCACTAAAAGAAGCCTTGTTGTGTTCCATTTTTTTCGTAATTTTTCTTGAAATATAATTATGATACATACATTATGTTTCTTTTTTTAAATAATATCGTGTCGAATTGTGGAATGTGTTTGGGTCTAATGTTTTACATAAAGTTCGTTTGAATTGAGGATCTTGTGTATAACTCGTATATTCTTTATTATATTCCATTGGATGTTTATATAAATCGCTTTGGGACGTTGGTACATAAAACGCTTGCGAGTCTCGTTGTAAAGCCATATACTGATTACGTAATTGACTTTCTAAATCAACACGTGAATGGTGTGGCGACGGGTCGGTCGTTGTTTTTGTAGTGGTTTCAATAGGAATTTTAAAATCGCTATATTTTGTAGTGGTGGGTCTATAATCAAACATTGGTTTGAATTGTTCATTGTTTGGTATATTTCTTTTATTTATACGATAGTTTATTTCTTCATCCATATACATAAACAATATAAATAAATAATACATATAAACATAAATGTGTGGAATATTTGCTTATTTGAACAAAACTATAAGCATCGACCAATTAAAACATTTAAGTTCACTAGGGTCAAAGCGTGGTCCCGAATCTAGTGTATTTTATAGTCTAGAAGAAGACCTACATTTTGGATTTAATCGTTTGGCAATCAATGGATTAAATGAAGAATCCAATCAACCTATTATCCATAAACATTATAGTTTAATTTGTAATGGTGAAATATTTAATTATAAAGAATTATCAACCCCTTATGTACTAAATACTCAAAGTGATTGCGAAGTTATTTTACATTTATACGAAGAATATGGGGTAGAAGCATTTGAAAAATTAGACGGTGAATTTGCGTTTATTCTTTATGATGCATTAAAAAAGGAACTACTTGTAGTAAGGGACGCCTATGGAATTAAACCATTGTATCAAAAAATAAGCAATAGTGCTTATACGTTTTCGTCTGTATTGGAAGCTGTAACTCACGAAGAAACAAGCGAAATCACTCAAGTAACGCCTGGCACATTTACCTTATTTAAATATGACAAAGGATTTAAAAAAGCAGAACAACGTAAATATGATGTATTAAATAAAAGTTATCCTGAAATGTCCAAAGAAGACCATTATAAACAATTATATCATTTGCTGGAAGACGCGGTTTTAAAGCGTATTACTACGTGCGAACGACCATTATGTTGTTTATTATCCGGAGGTCTAGATAGCAGTATTGTTTGTGCGATTGCTTCTAAATATTATAGAAATAAAGGCGAAACATTGACCACGTATTCCATTGGAATGAAAGGAGGAGAAGATTTGTATTATGCGAATATGGTCGCCAAACATATTAAGAGTAATCATCACGAGGTGGTTGTTACCCAAGAGGATTTCATACAATCTATACCACACGTCATTCGAGACATTGAAAGTTATGATACAACCACGGTCCGGGCAAGTGTTGGAAATTGGTTAATTGGTAAACACATCAAAGATACAAGCGATTTTAAAGTGGTCTTGAATGGAGATGGGGCGGACGAATTAATGGGCGGATATTTGTATTTCAATCAATGTCGGAGCCATAATGATTTTCACGATGAATGTATTCGTTTATTAAACAATATTCATTATTTTGATGTACTTCGTAGCGATAGGTGTATTGCTAGTCATGGGTTAGAATCGCGCACTCCCTTTTTAGACAAAGACCTTGTACCATATTATTTATCGATCCCAATTGAATTCAGAAAAGGTTCCACTGAAAAAGAATTTATTCGTTATGCGATTCAACAAACCGCAAGCGACCTTTTACCTTATTCTATTTTATGGCGTAAAAAAGAAGCATTTAGCGACGGCGTGTCAAGCTTACAAAAACCTTGGTTCAAAATGATTCAAGATACACTTGTGGATTATAATAATACCACCGAAGAATTGACCAACGAGCAATGTTATTATCGCGACCTTTTTGTTCAATATTTCGGTAATCATACAAATATCATTCCTTATTATTGGATGCCCAAATTTGTAGACACCAATGATCCCAGTGCAAGAACATTAACGCATTATAGTTCTATAAATGAATATTTCTATCGAATGAAGTATTTTTTGACTGATATGTTCATGTATCGATTTAGGCAATTGATTTTCTAAAACAATATATTTTTTTAATTTATGCTTTATGGAATCTTTATAAGTTACGTTTTCTTCCAATACATTCTTTAATTTATCTTTTATGGCTCGATACGTGTATTGAAAAATATATTTCTCGTATTTTAAATATACAATATTCGGATGTTTCATATGTTTATGGTGTTTATCATCTATAAAAAGAAAATAATCATTTAATAATAGGTCGGGAATACAATATAATAAGTCATCATAACTTTTATATGTATGAAGACGTCTTGAATGATAAGTGATTATGTAATCAAAAAAAATACTATTTGTTTTTTTATTGATGTATTGTATAACTTTTTTAACAAAAAAATCATTTTTGTTATTGCTATAAAGAATTACATATTTTATGTCTTTTGATTTTTTCTTTTTTAATATAAAATCAAAAATATCAAACATATGAGGACGAAAATAGTCTTCCAATAATTCAAAATAATGATTATAGTCTATGTTACAATAAGTTTCAACAATATTTATTATTATTATAAATTGTTTGAAAAAACCTATGGTTTCATCCAAATCAATTATGATATGTTTATTCATTTTTTTATCTATATATAATATTAATGACAAAACATTTATCTATTTATGAGTGTATACATGTATTAAGATACTATAATAAAAGCGTACCCAACAGTATATATAAAATTAAACAAAAAACAAATGTTTTATTGAATAAACATATGTTTGGACATATTCATAGTTTACCCGTTTGTATCATTTACATTCAGTAAACATAAATATATAGGATATAACACAAAAAAAAATTATATTAAACCTTTTCGTAAAACAAGAAATCATACGCCAAATTATTATTTGATGTAATCTAAAATACGTATAAGTATTATTTCTTGGGATGTAAACTTTTGAAATAATATAAGGTCATTCATTTTTAAATTGAAAAAACGATTATTATACCCTTTACATAATAATACAATTTCATTTTTTTTGTATTCTATTTTGGTCAATATCGCACCTTTATACAAAACAATATTTTCCGGATTAATTAAATTGAACCAACGAATATGATTACCCATGGTCAATTCATCCAATTCGTCAATGAACCTGTAATCTTTTAGCAAAGAGTGATATTTTTTGAGTTCTGAACCTTTGAACCCCATTTTTTGTAGTATATTATTTTTGGATTCTTTTATGATGGAAGAATTCAAATGGATTAAATTTTTTTCATCTAAATCTTTTACCAATGCGTTTAATTCTTCATTCATCATATTAGATACAAACATAATATACTTAAATGATTTTCATTAAAAAGAAGATAGCCCTAAAGACTCATTTGCTGCAACAGGTCCTTGGTCCATATATTGTGGAACCGCTTTTTCAGCGTGTTTTTCGTACATTTGGTTATAATTTTTACCATTGGTTTCTTCTTTTGTATTTTGAGGATATGGGTTGTTCATTGGTCCTGGAGAAGGAACTTGTATACTAGGTGGGGTATATATTTCTTCGTCTTCTTCCAATGATTGCATATTTTCTTTTTCAAGACCAATATAAATGAATGCTCGTTTTAATAGTAAATTTGCTTTTTTACTTATAGTCGTTTCTAACGTAAATAATATGAAAATAAAAGGTAATATGAAATGAAATACATTCATTGAGCTATACGATTCTTTGCTATAAGTAGGTATAAACACAATCAAACGATGAATAAACCAAAATAAAATTAACAAAACAACCAATTGTAAAACAACTTCTATTAATATTTCGATACTGCCTTATAATCGTCAAAAGGCGGTAAATACATTTTCATCATTTTTACCACCAAAGAAATGGGAATAATCGCCAACGCAATATATTGAACGACGTTTAACATTTCGCTTTTATCTTTTTGAGTCAAATTAACCATATAAGAAAAAAAAGATTCTACTTCTCCGCCTGTTTGTATAAATTCATCGTCCATTAGTTTATGTAAAGAAATTAAATATAATAAATATAGATTATAATGTGCGGAATTATTGCTTGTATGGGAAAAGACGCATCGACCTATATTATAAATGGTCTAAAACAATTACAAAATAGAGGGTATGATTCGGCCGGTATTTCACTAATGTACCAAGGTCAGTGGACCATAAGAAAATATGCGTCACATGATTCTATACAACGTTTAAGTAATATTGTATATCCACCGTCCACCAATGGTATCGGACATACTCGTTGGGCGACCCATGGAGCAAAAACTCAGCAAAACTCTCATCCTCATCAAAGTTATAATGGAGTATTTACATTGGTTCATAATGGTATTATTGAAAATTATAAAATACTAAAAGATTTTCTAATGAAACAAGGATGTGTGTTTTATTCACAAACGGATAGCGAAGTCATTGTGAATTTATTGGAATATTATTACACTAAAGACTATAATGTAATAAACGCAATACAATGTGCGACACAAAAAATGGAAGGAACATGGGGTTTGTGTATTCAATGTTTAAACGAAGACAATACATTATATTGTCTTCGTCGTGGTAGTCCATTATTAATAAGCAACAATGATGATTTTGCGTTAGTCTCGTCGGAATATAGCGGATTTTGTGGAATAATGAACCATTATATAGAACTAAACCCAAATGACATATGTAAAATAGAATATGTAAAAGATAAAATACGAATGACTACGAAACACAATTATGTATTGAATGAAATTCACAAAGAAATATGTTCATATACATACGAACCTTATATGAATTGGACTCAAAAAGAAATTTATGAGCAACCTGAAACCATTGAAAACGTTACGAACCACGGTAGTCGTTATCATTCAGACGGAACCATACATTTAGGAGGATTGAACAAAGATTTATTGAAAAATATAGAACATATTATTTTGTTGGGTTGTGGGACGTCTTATTTTCGGCATGTATGGGTGTAATATATGAAACTTGTGTGATTTACAAGCGTCCAATGTTTGATGGCGGAGAATTACAACATACGATATCCTAAAGGTAAATGTGCGTTTTATTTGTCTCTCAGTCAGGAGAAACCAAAGACCTACATAAATGTATCGAACTATTACAAGACCATATAAAAATAGGGGTTATCAATAAAGTGGATTCTATTATTGCCCGTGAAGTAGATTTTGGGTGCTATTTAAATGCCGGTAGAGAAGTGGGTGTAGCATCTACCAAATCATTTGTATCCCAAGTAGTTCTTTTGTCTATGATTGCTTTATGGTTTGCCCAATTACAAAAAGGATTGAGACCAAACCACAAAAAGGTAATACACGATTTGACTCATTTAAGCGAACATATAAACCAAGCGTTGACTATAGATGTAAAACCCTATTTACAAATGTTCTCCAAGGGAAATTGTTTTATATTAGGAAAAGATTACGACGAATATAGTGCCAAAGAAGCGTCTTTAAAAATAAAAGAATTGGCTTATATACACGCAGAAGGATATTCGACCAGTAGTTTGAAACACGGACCTTTTGCTTTGCTAGATAAAGACTTCCCTGTTATATTATTGTCCCCGCGAGACAAACATTGGCAAAAAAACGAAAACGCGTATGAAGAACTTAAAAGCCGTACCAATTATATTCTCACCATTACGAACGAAGAATTAGACCGCGAACATACTATAATGGTTCCTACAAATAAAACATATCAATGTATACTAAATATGATTCCTTTACAATTGTTGGCGTATGAATTATCATTAATACGTGGATACAATCCAGATAAACCGCGTAATTTAGCCAAAGTGGTTACGGTCGAATAATATATCTATATATATATATGTCTCTGAGAAAGTCAAATATAGTTTCATTGAATGAAATGGAAAAAAGAAATCCGTTAGTTCATTATGAAACAGTTATAAATACTATAAAAAACGAACAATCGGATGATTTAGTAAAAAACATAAAAGATATAAATCTTGGGATTTATGACCCAGAACGAAAAATAAAAGAATTAAAAGCTCTTATGGAAACTTTAAAAGAAATGAAGAAAATGGTAGTTCATTATTACGAAAAACTGAGTAAAGAAAAAAGTAATTCGTCCCCCAAATCATTGAAAGATTCATATTTAATTTTAATGAATCGTTTAGATGAAATTCATAAAATATTAAACGAATTATTAAATCAAACGTCTTTAAATGACCCATTGCTTGTACCAAACCATTTAAAAAACACAAATAAAATAACTAATAACAATATTGCGAAAAATCCATTGTTCGGAACAAATCATTTAAATAATTATATTCCATTCAATGAATATACGAAAAAAGTAGGAAATGAAAGAAATGATTTTGAAAAGAAATTAGGAAACAAAACAAAAAACGAATTATTAAAAAACATAGAAAACAATTTGGACGGCATAAAGAAAATGGATAAAAATAAATTATTAAAACAATCACTTTATAACCGTGTTATGAAGAGTAAAAATAGATCAAAACGACTAACTCCGTCCATAAAGAAAATGAAAATGAGTTATATTATCATCCAAAGAAATATATATCAAAAA
>FUWD013232028.1_pt1 | contig 18878 bp, 22 predicted proteins | sample 1063281 | NCBI WGS metagenome assembly FUWD01 (sample SAMEA79048168, study PRJEB19326) | metagenome | biome: marine | reverse complement strand
GAATGGCTTGGCACTCAGCTGGAACTTATAGAATTGCAGATGGTAGAGGTGGAAGCGGAACAGGAAATCACAGGTTTGCTCCATTAAACTCTTGGCCAGATAATACCAACTTAGATAAGGCTAGAAGATTAATATGGCCCATTAAAAAGAAATATGGAAATAAAATTAGCTGGGCAGACTTAATGATTTTAGCTGGAAATATGGCTTATGAGTCAATGGGTCTTAAAATGTATGGCTTCTCTTTTGGAAGAGAAGATATATGGCATCCAGAAAAAGATGTTTATTGGGGTTCAGAAAAAGAATGGTTAGAAAATAAAAGATATGACAACAATGAGGATAGAACGACACTTAAAAATCCTTTAGCAGCCGTTGTGATGGGATTAATTTATGTTAACCCAGAAGGAGTAGGAGGAAAACCAGATCCATTAAAAACAGCTCACGATGTTAGAGAAACATTTGGTCGAATGGCTATGAATGATGAAGAAACATGTGCTCTAACAGTAGGTGGTCACTCAGTAGGAAGAGCCCACGGAAATGGAGATGCATCATTATTAGGACCAGAACCGGAAGCTGCAGATATTAATGAACAAGGCTTTGGCTGGAATAGAAAAGGTGGTGGTGGTCTTGGTGTTGATCAAGTAACTAGTGGTATTGAAGGCGCATGGACAACTCATCCAAACAAATGGGATCACAGTTATTTAAACCTTTTATTAAACTATGATTGGGAATTAAAGAAAAGCCCAGCTGGAGCAAATCAGTGGGAACCAATTAATATGAAAGATGAAGATAAACCAGTAGATTTAGCTGACTCATCTATCAAAAGAAATCCAATCATGACTGATGCTGATATGGCAATGAAAATGGATCCTATTTATAGAGAAATAGCTGAACGTTTTCATAAAGATCCTAAATATCTTGAGGAAACTTTTGCAAAAGCTTGGTTTAAATTAACACACAGAGATTTAGGTCCTAAAAAATATTATATTGGTCCAGATTCTCCAAAGGAAGATTTAATTTGGCAAGATCCAGTTGCAGTAGGAAAAGATTTTGATGTCGAAAAAGCAAAAAAGTTAATTGAAGCAACAGGTTTAAGTAGTTCTGAAATGATTGCTACAGCATGGGATAGTGCAAGAACATACAGAAGAACTGATCATAGAGGCGGTTCTAACGGTGCTAGAATAAGATTGGCTCCCCAAAAAGACTGGAAAGGAAACGAGTCCACAAGACTTAACAGTGTTCTTGGGAAACTTGAAAAAGTAGCACAAGAATCAGGAGCAAGTATTGCTGATATCATAATTTTAGCAGGAAATGTTGGGCTTGAACAATCTATTAAAAAAGGTGGTCTTGATGTTAAAGTTCCTTTTGTTCCAGGTAGAGGTGATGCAACACAAGAACAAACTGATGTTGATTCTTTTAAAGTTTTAGAACCAGTTCATGATGCTTTTAGAAATTGGGCTAAAGAAGAATATTTAGTTACAACTGAAGAGATGATGCTTGATAGAAGTTCTTTAATGGGTTTATCGGCGAAAGAAATGACTGTTCTTATTGGTGGTATGAGAGTTTTGAATACCAACTATGGAGGAACTAAACATGGTGTCTTTACAGATAATGTAGGAGCCCTTACTAATGATTTCTTTGTAAACCTGACTGACATGAAGTTTAAATGGAAATCAACAGACAAAGATCTTTACGATATAATAGACCGTCGAACAAATGAAACCAAGTTTACAGCTACAAGAGTGGATTTAGTTTTTGGCTCTAACTCTATATTAAGATCTTATGCAGAAGTGTATGCGCAAGACGATAATAAAGAAAAGTTTGTTAGAGACTTTGTAAATGCATGGAATAAGGTAATGAATGCTGATAGACAAGAGTTAAAAAAAACCAATTAATTCTAATTAATGAATAGTGTTCAATTTAAAGACTTTTATACAGTACCGAATCTTAACTTTGATATTTCAAGGTTAAGATCTGATCTAGATATAGTCTTAAAAAAAAGAAACTTTAATTCTTTAGGAGTGGCTCATTTTGGTGCTATTCCGATAAATCAAATACCTAATGATGATAATTCAATTGATGGACATAATTTAAGAGGGAAATATTGGACGATAGCAGATGAATCTGGAAAAGAAGTTTCTAGAGATATAGAAATTGATGAATCTAAATATACACAGCTAGTATCAGAGTTTGAAAATACTTATTTTAAAGAGGTCTACGAAACATTAAGAAAAAAATTTAAACTTGGCAGAGTAAGACTACTATTAAAAGAACCAAGATCCACATTGAGCTGGCACAAAGACCCTGAACCAAGGCTTCATATACCAATTATTACTAATTTAGGGTGTTCTATGGTTATAGAAAATGTAGCAAAACATTTACCTGCAGACGGAAATGTTACTATTACAAATAATACAAAATATCACAATTTTTTTAATGGTGGTGAACAAGCCAGAATTCACCTGGTTGCTTGTCTATTAGAGGACCCATTTAATTAATTGCACCCCATACATTTTCATTCTTAACCCAACCTGAATAATTTTCGGTTGTTATATTGCACCAATTATTTTCACATTTTTTAATGACTAATAATCTTCCTTTTTCTAACCTTGCAATAGGTTTAGAAAAATTAGATGCTTTTTTGAATAAGATTTTATCCTCTAAAATAATTATAGAATTTGACTTTTTGACCTGTGAAACGTGAATCCACCCGCTATTATTTTTAAGATCAACAATTCTTCTAAAATTTTCCTTTTGATCAATTTGTTTTACCGGAAGGTTTATTTTTTTATAAATATACTTAATTTCAGAGTCAAAGCTTGGTCCGTATCTAACGTTTACCTTGCTTTTTTTTAAAGATAAAAATTTTTCTTCCGCATTTAGAGACTGAATACACATGATAGATAAAAATAAAAATAAAATAGTTATTTTTTTTTTCATTTACAAAAACAATTCTTTCTTTTTTTTAGTCTTACTTTTCTAAAATTTAGATTAAGTAAATCTAAGATAAAAATATAACCATCAAGACTTTGACCGATACCTAAAATTTTTTTTAATACTTCGTTTGCTTGAATGGTTCCGACTATTCCTGCAACGGTTCCCAATATACCTTCTGATTCACAGTTTAGTATATCATCTGAAATTTCAGATTCTTGAAAGAAACATCTTAAACAAGGAACTTTTTTATTTTTAAAATCAAAAGTGAATATATGACCATCAAATTTACTAATAGCACCTGTAATAAGAGTTTTTTTAACTTTAAACAAAAATCGTTTAATAGAAACTTGGTCGAAAAATTATCAGATCCATCAACAATGTAATCATAATCACTAATGACTTTTTTAAAATTTTTTTCATTTAATCTAATTCTATAGGTTTTTACCTTAATGCCTGGATTAATTTTTTTAACTTTTTCTTTTGCTGCATGAACTTTAAATTTTTTTATGTCACTCGTGTTATAAAGGCTTTGTCTATGTAGGTTAGAAAGAGCAACTTTATCATTATCTATAATTCCTAGTGATCCAATACCAGCACGTGAAAGAAATTCAGCAACTGGAGAGCCAAGCCCACCAGCCCCAACAACTAAGACTTTTGCATTTGAAATTTTTTTTTGACCTACAATTCCAATGTCTTTGAGAACAATTTGTCTTGAGTATCTTTCAATAGAAACTTTATTTAATTGCCCACTCATTTTCCAGTTGAGCCAAACCCACCTTCGCCACGAATTGAATCGGGTAAATTATTTGTTTCTTCTAATTGCATTTTAATAACGGGTATTAAGATCATTTGAGCCACTCTATCTTTATTATTAATTAAAAAATCTTCTTTGCCGTGGTTAAAAAGAATGATTTTAATTTCGCCTCTATAATCACTATCAATAGTTCCTGGTGTATTTAAAACGGTTATGTGATTTTTTGCAGCAAGACCAGAACGGGGACGAATTTGAACCTCATAATCCTCTGAAAATGCCACGGAAAGCCCCGTAGGTATTAAATAAGAGCTATTAGGTGGAATTTTAATTGGTTCCTTTATAAATGCCATTAAATCCATACCTGAGGCGCCTGTAGTTTTATATGCTGGTAATTCTACGTCAGGATTTAATTTTTTGATTAATACTTTTGCCACTGAATTTTAATTTAATTGTCGAATAACTCTATCGACTATTTCATCAGAAATAGCAGATTTTTCCTTTAGGCTAAGTTTTTCATCTTTAATTTCTTTGTTCTTATAAAAAATTGAAACTTCATTGAAATTAGAATCAAAACCAATAGATTTATTTGAAACATCGTTTGCTATTATCCAATCGCAATTTTTTTCCATCAATTTTTTTTTTGCATTTTCTTCAACATTATTTGTTTCTGCTGCAAACCCAATAACCAGCTTGGGTCTCAATGAATTATGTTTTGAAATATAATTTAGAATATCAACATTTTTTTCAAGTTCTAGATATAAACTTCCTTGTTTTTTTATTTTTTCTTCCTTCTTTTCTTTTACTATAAAGTCAGCTACTGCTGCAGAAAAAATTGCTACATCTGCAGGTAAGTTTTCTTGTGTGGCTTTTAACATTTCATGTGCAGTTTCTACTTTTATTAAATTAATATTGTTATCAACTGTAAGGTTTGTAGGTCCAGAAATAAGTGTTGTTTGAAAGCCTTTTTTTGCAAATGCTTTAGCTAAAGCATAACCCTGTTTTCCAGAAGATTTGTTTGTTATAAACCTTACAGGATCGATGTATTCATTTGTTGGTCCAGCAGTTACTAAAGCTCTTAATTTTTGATTATTAATTAATGAATTAAAATATAATTCAATTACTTGAATAATATCTTTTGGTTCGGTCATTTTTCCTTCACCAAATTCTCCACAAGCCATATCACCAATTTCAGGACCAATTACTTTGTAGCCATAAGATTTTAATTTATTTAGATTTTCCTTAGTTGAGGGATGTTCCCACATTCTAACATTCATAGCAGGCGTTAAAAAAATATCTTTATCTGAAGCTAAGATCACAGTTGATGCAAGATCATCAGAGGAACCAGCGCTTAATTTTGAAATAGTATTTGCTGTAGCTGGGGCTACAAGAATTAAATCTGCCCATCTAGATAGTGATATATGATCCATTTCTGCTTCATTTTCGGCATTAAATAAGTTGTCATAAACTTTTTCTTGAGAGAGTGAAGCGACTGATAGTGGTGTTATAAATTCTTTAGCACTCTTAGTAAGATTGTCTTAACTTCCGAACCTTGTTTTTAAACAATCTAATAAGCTCTAAACTTTTATAGGCTGATATGCCCCCACATATTATTAGAAGTATTTTTTTTTGAGATAAAATGTTCATTGAAGGAATTAAAATACTAATAGGCCAAAAATTACAAGCAATAATAAGCCAACAATAGATTGGTTTCTAAACGCTATCATTTCTGATTTTTTTTCATTTAGAGCTGTAAACGAGTTTGAGCTCTGCGGGATCTGCCCACTGGCTAAAAATGTAAGAGCTTGATTGGCTTTATCCATAATCTCTGGGAAGTCAGGCAATCTTTTAATTACTTCAGTAGTGCTTTTTAAACCTTCGCTTAAAGTATTGATGGGATCTTTTGTTTCCCTTAGCCAACTTTCTAAAACTGGTTTCGATGTTTCCCATATATTAGTATCTGGATTAAGTTTTCTTGCGACACCCTCAACAACTACCATAGTTTTCTGTAGCATTAGTAATTGTGGCTGTGTTTGCATATTAAACTTTTCAGTAACATCAAAAAGTTGTTTTAATAATTTACCACCTGAAATATCCTTAACTGATTGACCAAAAATTGGCTCCCCAATTGATCTTAAAGCTTGAGCCAAATCATTTACCGGAACATCTTTGGGAACAAGACCAGCAACCAAGTGTACTTCAGCTACTTTTTTATAATCTCTTTGAATAAAACCAAACAAAATTTCTGCTAAAAATCGCTTGCTAAGATTGTCTAATCTTCCCATAATACCAAAATCTATAGGAACAATTTGTCCATTATTATCAATAAATATATTTCCCTGGTGCATATCTGCGTGAAAAAAACCATCTCTGACAGCATGTCGTAGAAAATGCTGAATAATGTCTGAGGCAATTTGTTTAGTATCAATGTTTCTTCTTTGTAAATCTTCAGTTTCACGAATTGAAACACCATCGACCCAATCAAGTGTCATCACGTTTTCACTTGTAAAATTCCAATAGATTGTTGGCACTCTAAAACCCGCATCATTCTTTGTATTTTCGGCATATTCATTTGCAGCCGCAGCCTCAAATCTCAAGTCCATTTCAAGATTGGTTATTTCTTTAAGTAAAAATACAACTTCTATCAATTTTAATCTTTTGGTTTTTTTGATGAATGACTCAACAAGAAAAGCAAAAAGCATCAATGCATCTATTTCTTCATTAAACCTTTTTTTAATATCTGGTCTTAAAATTTTAATAGCAACATCTTTTATGGTTCCATTGTCAATAATTTTGGCTTTATGAACTTGAGCTATTGATGCAGCTGCCACAGGTTCACTTAAATCAATTATGGAATTAAATGTTTCTTCTCCTAAATCTTTTTTAATTATAGATTTTGCTTCTGACAAAGAAAAAGGAGGCAATCTATCTTGCAGGCCTTCTAATTGTTTTGCTAGTTCTTCACCAATAATATCAGGTCTAGTAACCAAAAACTGTCCAAGTTTAATAAAAGTAGTTCCCATAGATTGTAATGATTTAGAGAGTTTTTCACCTTCATTTTCATTTAAGATATTTTTTTTAGAATTTGAAAAAGAAAAAGAAAGTATTTGAAACAAGATTTTAATAGCTAGTGGAGGCTTTTTAAATTTTGAAACAATATTTAAAACATCTGACTTAGCTAATTTTCTTCCCAACTTATAAAGTGTAAATAATTTTTTAATCATTATATTTTCCAGCCAGAATGAATCGCAACTATGCCACCTGATAAATTTCTATAACTACAATTTATAAATTTATTTTTTTTCATTAGATCAATCAACTCTTCTTGATTAATGAATTCTTCAATACTTTTAACTAAGTATTCATAAGGTGCTTTTTGACCCATGACAGCTTTACCAACTAATGGAATGAGTTTTGAATAATTTTTGTAAATAAAATCTAAATTAGAATTTTGAATTTTTGAAAATTCCAAACATAGGTAGCGTCCACCAGGTTTTAGAACCCGATATGCTTCTGAAAGAGCTCTATTTAGATCTTTGGTATTCCGTAAGCCAAAGCTAATTGTATAATAATCACAAGAGCTATCTTTAATTGGAAGCTTTTCGGCGGGAGCAATTAACCAATTAATATTATTATAAGTTTTTAATTTTTCTTTACCTTTGCCTATCATTCCCTCATTAGGGTCTACGCAAAAAATTTTACCATTTTTGTCAGTTAAATCTAAAAAAAGTTTACCTAGATCCCCAGTGCCACAAGCAACATCAATTAAGATTTTATCTTTAGAAGGATTCATCCAGCTCATCAAATTTCTTTTCCAAATTCTATGAATGCCTAATGACATGAAATCATTCATTAGATCATATTTGTCATTAACATTATCAAAGACGCCTTGAACTAAACCTTTTTTGTTTTGGAGATATTGTTGCATATTAAATTTATTATTTACTGATAATATAGTATCAAATGCCAGAATTACCAGAAGTAGAAATAGTTAAACAATCGTTATCAAAAAAAATAGAACAAAAAAAAATCAAAAAAGTAATAATTAAAAACAGAAATTTAAGGTTTAAAATTCCTATAAAATTTGAAAAATTACTACAAAATAAAACTATCAAAAAAGTTACTAGATTTTCAAAATATTTAATTTTAAATTTTGATGATGACTCCTTTTGCTTGATTCATTTGGGCATGTCAGGAACTATTCTTTGATTAAAAAAAATACGTTAAATAGATTTACTAACACCAGCTTCTATAAGTCACCTGAGTTACCAAAAAAACATAATCATGTTGAGATCCAATTTGAAGATATAAATTTTATTTATAATGATCCAAGACGGTTTGGTTTTTTTAAGTTTATTGAAAATAAACAAGCACTTATAAAAAGATTTAGTCACTTAGGACCCGAGCCATTTTCTAGAAGTTTTAACCTAAAATATCTTCTCAATTATTTTGTAAATAAAAAAAAAGATATAAAAAGTTTTTTATTGGACCAAAAATTTGTATCTGGTATTGGAAATATTTATGCAAGTGAGATTTTATTTCTTTGTGAAATTAATCCAAGAACATATGCAATGAAATTATCAATAAAAGATTGCAAAAAAATTATCACATACTCAAAAAGTGTTCTTAATAAAGCTATTGCAAAAGGAGGATCCAGTATTCGTGATTTTAAAAATACAGATGGGCAAAGTGGAAACTTTCAAAAGGAATTTAAAGTTTATCAAAAAGAGAACCTTGATTGTCCAAGAAGCAAATGTTCAGGCAAAATTAATAAAATATTTATATCAAATAGGTCAACTTTCTTTTGTAATACCTGCCAAAAATAAGGAATTATTCTATTGACCATTATAAATTCTCGAGCTATACCACTGCGCTTATGGCAAACACAAAATCAGCAATTAAAAGAATTAGAAGAATTGCTACACAAACACTAGTTAATAAAGCTCGAAAGAGCAAATATAGAAATGCTATAAAAAAAATGAATATTCTTCTTGAAGACAAGAAAAAAGCTGAAGCTTTAAAATTCTTACCTAAGTTGAATTCTGAATTAATGAAAGTTGCGAAAACTGGAATTATAAAGAAAGCGAACGCTTCAAGGAACGTTTCTAGAATAACAAAAAAGATTGCAGCCTTATAAGCAGCTACCCACACCTACTATAAAATTCAACTAAAAGTACACACTTTATACAAGGAAGTTTATTTTTATATTAACTATATATAGATTTGGTAAAAAAATAAAAAATTTAATTTATAAGTCATGCACTCATAGATTTTAAATTTGTAAAATTAATTATTACAACTTGTTGTTACTGCGGCAAAAATAACTTGTAAATAAAAACAGACCACTTTTTTTTATTAAAATACAAACGCATATAATAAATGATTATTCGCGTTATGAACGATTCACTCACAGAGTTAATTTATTTTTACTTTAATAAAATTAATTATTGCAAAAAAATTATTTTGCTTCTAACTGACATTATTCCTACAAATTTATGTCTAACAATATTACAACACAAAACCTAAAAAATATTCCTACCGAGGCTTTAGATTGGGCCACTATTCAAAAAGACATGAAGAATAAGCTAGGTAGCGATATATACGAAAGCTGGCTTAGAAAAATAGATTTTGTTGAAGAGATGAATAATTATATTTTACTTTCTGTTTCAACTAGATTTTTAAGAGATTGGATTACATCAAGATACCTTGATCAAATTTTACAAATTGTAAAAGTTTATAAAAAAGATTTAACAAGAATAGAATTTAAAATTAGTGAAAAAAATTTTCAAAATGAAGAAGAAAAAAATATTGACAAATCTGTAAATAGCGAAAATGTATCTTTTATTAAAGATACATACCTTCAATACAATAGAATTGATCAAAATAAAAGATTTGATAATTTTATAACAGGTGCGAGTAATAAATTAGCTTACGAAGCGTCTTTAAAAATTTCAGAAAATATTTCACACTATAATCCACTTTATATTTATGGTGGCGTTGGTATGGGTAAAACTCATTTGTTAAATTCTATAGGACTTTTGTTGAAGGAAAAACATAAGGTCATGTTTATTTCAGCAGAAAGATTTATGTATCAGTTTGTTAAATCTATAAAATCTAACGATATGGTAAAGTTTAAAGAATATTTTAGAAATACTGACATATTATTAATTGATGATATTCAGTTCATGAATGGTAAAGAAGCGATGCAAGAAGAGTTTTTTCACACATTCAATGCATTACTTGATAAAGGTTCACAGGTAATAATCTCTGCAGATAGAGCCCCAAATAAATTATCTAGAATTCAAGATAGAATTAAATCAAGATTTGCAGGGGGCTTAGTCGTTGATATTCAAAAACCAGATTATGAACTTAGAAGTAAAATTGTTAAGCAAAAAACAGAAGAGCTTAATGTTTTTTATTCTAATCAAATAAATATTTCAGATGAAATACAAAAGTTTATTAGTACAGAAATTACAACAAGTATTAGAGAGTTAGTTGGTGCCATTAATAGAGTTGTCTCCTTTTCAAGAATATATAATAAAGTTCCAAATTTGTCAGAAGTTAAAATTGTTTTAAAAGATTTGTTAAATATTGGTGAAAACAAAGTAACGATTGATTTAATTCAATCGACCGTTTGTAAATTCTTCAAAATTAGTAAAAATGAAATGCTATCTTCAAGAAGATCTAGATATCTTGTCAGACCAAGACAGACGGCAATTTATTTAACAAAGATATTAACTTCAAAATCTTTACCAGAAATAGGTAGGGAGTTTTCCAATAGAGATCATACAACAATTATCCATTCTGTTAAAACAATCGAAAAATTGAAAGAAAAAGATCCAGAAATGACAAACAATATTAATAACCTAAAAAATCAGATATTGTATAGTAAAGAAAATGAAATTTAACGTTAATCAACAAGACATGCAACAAGCTCTGAATTATTGTCAGGGAGTAATAGAAAAAAGAAGCACACTTCCAATCCTATCAAATGTTTTATTAAATGCGAGTAATTCAAATTTAACAATTACAGCCACTGATTTAGATTTAATATTTATTCATCAAATTAATAATGTTGAAGTAATTGATGAAGGTAGCACGACCACAACCTCGTCAATTATGTATGATATCATAAGAAAATTTTCTTCAGGAAAAAAAATTAATCTATCCCTAACAGATGTTAGTAAGCTTCAGGTTGAGTCTGAAAAATCTGTTTTTAATTTAAATTGCATTAGTGCGTCAGAATTTCCTTTAACTGATGAAAATTTTAATCAAAATGAGTTTACGATAAAATCGAAACAGTTATTAAAATTATTAAATAAATGTAAATTTTCAGTTTCTAATGATGAAACTAGACATTATCTAAGTGGGATCTTTTTTCAACAAACTCAAACTGAAGATAAAAACTTTTTAACAGCGGCTGCTACAGATAGTCATAGAATGTCCATATCTAAAATAAGATTAGATCAGAAAATAGATTTTGAACCAATAATACTTCCTAAAAAAACAATTTTTCAATTATGTTCTTTATTAGAGAGTTATGATGGGGATGTTAAAATTTCAAATGTTAAATCTAAAATTAAATTTGAATTAAATAATAGTATTTTAATCTCTAAATTAATTGATGGAAAATTTCCAAATTATATTCAAGTAATACCAAAAAATAACCAAAAAAAATTAGAAATAGATTTAAAGCTGTTCATAGACTCAGTTGATAGAGTCACGTCAGTTTCATTAGATAAAAAAGATGGTGTGAAATTTAATTTATCGAAAGATGTTTTAAATTTATCAGTTAACAATACTAACAGTGGTGATGGAAAAGAAAGTTTAACTGTAAAGTTTGATCATGATTTAGAAATTAGCTTTAACTCAAGATATTTAATTGATGTCGCATCACAACTTGATGGAGATAAAATAGAAATTTTCTTTAATGACACAGTTCTCCTGCATAATTAAGACCAGTGATTTTGATAGTATATTCGTTGTATGCTATGAGGCTATTTAAGCGTCAGCTCGTATAATAGCATTCTCTAGCTTTTTTAGAAAAACTTCTTTTTCCAGACCAGGTTCAATTGGTTCCAAAATAGAAACTGTTAAAATTGTACCAATTTTTTAGGTCCTTTTTGGGCCAAGTATTTCCAGAATTAATTGCTATTGGTTGGCATGATATTTTTAATTCTTCATAAATTCTACTTGAACCTTTCTTAAAGGCCGATCGTTCTTCAGGTGGCAACCTTGTTCCTTGTGGAAAAATTATTAAGGGTCTTTCTGATGAATTAATTTGTTTTGATATATCATCAAAAAACCCAAGATTTTCTTTTGTTACTTTGTTTCTCTTGATTGATATTGAGCCAATTTTTTTTAAATACCAACCAAATATTGGTATTATTAATAATTCTTTTTTTAGAATAAAAACAGGAGAATTAAAAATTGTTTGTAAAAAAAAAGTTTCAAACATTGACTGATGTGAGGCTGCAATAAAAAACTTTCTATTATTAATAATATTTTCTTTACCTTTGATAATTATTTTTGTTTTTAAAAAAAATTGTAAGCAAAAAGAAGTCCAATAACCCATAATTTTTCCTCCAAATAAAACTATTTTTTTTGGAAGAAATATTGCTGGTAGAAATATTAAGGAAATAAAAATAATTCCTGTAAAAAAGAATAGAGAAAATAAAAAATTTCTTATCATTTTAATCAAAAACTAAATTAATTCTTTTAGCTTTTGTCTTTTTTTAATAACATTGATTTTAGATCTTTTAATTAATACTTCTGCTGCTTTTGGTCTAAGATTATAATTTGAGCTTAAGGACATGCCATAAGCTCCAGCATCGCACATCACAATAAAATCTTTTTCTTTTAGTTTTTGGAATTTTTTTAACGTTGTGAACTTATCTGTACTTTCACAAATCGGTCCAACAAATTCATAAATTTTTTTAGAAACTTGGTTTGTTTTTATTACTGGTAAAGTTTTGTGATTTGCACCATATAATGCAGGTCTCATAAGATCATTCATTGCGGCATCTAAAATAATAAAATCTTTCTTTTCATTTTCTTTTATATAAATAACTTGAGAAACTAGTGATCCAATGTTTCCAACTATTGATCTGCCTGGCTCAAATATGATTTTAGATTTATGGTTTTTTAGAAATTTATTTATAGCTGCATTATATTTATTATAATTGAATTTTTTATTGTTTTTTTCATAAGATATTCCCATTCCACCTCCAAGATCAATAAATTCAAAACTATGGTTACTTTTTTTAATAATTTTATTGATCACATTTAGCATTTTTTGATAAGGCTTATGATCTAAAATCTGGCTACCGATATGTACACTTAAACACTTTAGATTAATATTTTTAGAAACTTTAGAGTAGTTAATAAGTTCTAAAAATACTTTTTCAGCTACACCAAATTTATTTTCTTTTTTACCTGTGGAAATTTGCTTTAATGTTTTGGCATCTGTATTTGGGTTTAATCTAATACCTATATCAACAATTTTTTTTTTGTTTTTTGCAATTCTCTCGATCTCAATAATCTCACTTTTAGATTCAGCATTTATTAGTAAAATTTTTTTATCTATGGCAAAACCTATTTCAGCAGCTGTTTTACCTACTCCAGAAAAAACTATTTTTTTTGGTTCAATACCAGCTTTAAGTGCCATCATTAATTCACCCATTGAAACGACATCAGCACCTAATCCTAATTTCCTAATTTCCCTTATTAAATTTACGTTAGTGTTAGATTTAACTGCAAAGCATATTAGAGGAGAGAATGATTTAAATTTTTTTTTAAAATTATTTATATTTTCCTTTAATTTTTTATATGAATAACAATACGTGGGTGTGCCAAATTTTTTAACAATATCTTTAATTTTGATCTTTTCAATATAGAGACATTTATTGATATATTTCATTAAACTCTAAAAATAAGGATATTTTTTTTATTTACTTTGTATTCTGGATCTTCTTTTTTTCCACAAGAGAATAGCAAAGAACAAAATATAGAAACTAAAATTAACTTTTTTATCATTTTATGCTTTCTTATATTTCATTATCATTTTTTTAATATTATCAAAAGATGTTCCACCATAAGATTTTTTTGAATTTACGGAGTATTCTACGTTAAATACCTTTAATACTTCACTTGTAAGTTTGGGTTCTATTTTTTTTAACTCTTCAATACTTAGTTCATTTAATTTTTTATGTTTCTTTTCTGCAAAATTAACGATTGAAGCCGTAGTTTGATAAGCTTTTCTAAATGGCATCGAATGATTTTTAACAAGATAATCAGCTAAATCTGTAGCTGTAATGTAGCCTTTGTTTGCAAGATCTAACATTTTTTGTTTGTTGGGCGTTAAATTTTTTAAAACCTCATTTAGAATTGCAATACAATTATTAAGTATTTCATTAGATTTAAATAATATTTCTTTATCATCTTGGAGATCTTTAAAATATGATATTGGAAGACCTTTGAGTATTGTTAACATTGAGAATAAATTTCCATAAGTTGAGCCAGTTTTTCCCCTTAAATATTCTAATAAGTCTGGGTTTTTCTTTTGGGGCATTATTGAAGAGCCCGTAACAACTTTATCTGAAAGAGTAATTAAATTGAAACCATCAGAGTTCCAAATAATAAGCTCTTCAGCTATTCTTGAAATATGCATTGAGCAAACAGATACGCTATATAAAAAATCTAAAACAAAATCTCTATCAGCAACAGTATCTATTGAGTTATTGGTTGGTCTTTTAAATCCTAATTTTTTTGAAGTAAAATTTCTATCAATATTAAAAGAAGTGCCAGTTAGTGCCGCAACACCCAAGGGACATTCCGACAAACTTTCCAAGTTATAAGAAAATCTTTTTTTGTCTCTAGTAAACATTTCCACATAAGACATTAAATAATGCGCAAAAGATACTGCTTGAGCATTTTTTAAATGAGTAAATCCTGGCATTATAGTTTCGATATTTTTTTCAGAAATCTTAAGGATTGTTTTTATAATAATATCTAAATTTTTATTAATTTCTTTAGTCGCTGCAGTAGTCCACATTTTAAAATCAGTGATTACCTGGTCATTTCTAGATCTTGCGGTATGAACATATCCTGCTTCTTCACCTATAATTTGAAATAATCTTTTTTCGATATTCATATGAATATCTTCATATTTTTTATTAAATTCAAATTTATTTTTTAAAATTTCTTTTTCAATTTTATTTAATCCGTAAGTTATTTTATTTTTTATTTTAAAAGAAATAATTTTTTGTCTAAAAAGCATCTCAACATGGGTAATAGATCCTAAAATATCTTCCTTAAAAAGTTTTTTATCGATATCTATCGAATTACCAACTTTTTGAAATAATGTGGATGCATCTTTTTTTATTCTTGAGCCCCATATTGCTGTATTGTTTTTATTTTTTACCATGATAACTAATTATACATATTTAGTATGAAATTATTAATAATATTTATTTATCTAATGACCAGCGCCTTTAGCCATGCTGAGGAAAAACCAGATATAAAAAATTTGATTTTAACTAAAAATGCAAAGATATATGAAGATGTAATATTTAAAGATGCAATGCAAAATGATGTTAATTTAGAGGATTTTAAAGGAAAGTTGTTAATATTGAATTTTTGGGCTACTTGGTGTGCCCCTTGCAGGGAAGAAATGCCATCACTTGATAGTCTACAGTCAAATAGCAACCTTGATAATCTAAAGATTTTCCCAATAAACATTGGTCAAGAAGATATTTTAAAATCAGAATCTTTTTTTAATGAACTAAATATTAAAAATTTAGACATTTACTTTGATCCCCCAATTACCCTAGCTAAAAAATTTTCTTTGAGAGGGGTTCCGACAACAATTTTTTTTAATAAAGAAGGCAAAGAATTTGCTCGTATAATAGGATCAATAGATTTTAATGATGAAAGATTTATTAAATGGTTAAAATTTTATAATTAATTTTTAAAGAAATAAGCAAAGCAAACCAAAACAAGTATCGCTATGAATTGTAGTAGCACTCTAAGTTGCATCAATTTATTAGAATATTTTTTACTTGTTTCACCTCCTTTAAAAAGCGTTCCCAAACCTAAGATTAGCACTACAGCAACTACTATTAAAAGAACTATACCAAGGATTTTTACCAATGTTCCAGAAATCATATTTATATTGTAGAGTGTTTTTTTAATATTAAAACATAATAAAATATCTATGACATTTTGCCTAACAACGACAATTATAAAACCTGAAAAAGATATACCGATTAAACATGCCGTTATTTTACTGCATGGATATGGTGGTGATGGAAAGGATATAAGCATGCTAACATTAAATTGGAAAAGGTTTTTACCTAATGTTATTTTTTTATGCCCAAATGGACATGAGAAATGTGAGATTAACCCAAGCGGTTATCAGTGGTTTGATCTAACCAGAGATGATCCAGAATATATTCTAGAACAATCTAAAAAAGCAGAAATAAAACTGCATCAATTTATTGAAGAAATTAAAAAAAAATATGATTTAAAAAATTCACAAATCTGTTTATCAGGTTTTAGTCAAGGATGCATGATGTCTATAAATTTGGGGTTAACAAGTAATGAAAATTATAATTGTGTAGTTGGATTTTCAGGAAAAATAATTAATCAAGAAGATCTCAAAAAAAGAAAAAAATCTACAACAAAAATGCTTTTATTGCATGGAGACAAAGATGCCGTTGTTTCTCCTACTTTTTTATTGGAAGCTAAAGATTTTTTAATTAGAAATAATATTGAAGTAGAAACAAAAATGATCGAGAATTGCGAACACCATATTCCGGTTGAAGCCTCAAGTGCAGCACTAAATTACATAAAAAATAGTTTTAATATTTAAAAAATTCTATTCATTGATAAAATGATATTTTTCAGTTAGAATTTTTACTAATGATTTTTGATGATCAAAATTTGTCTTTAGAAAAATGTCCAGCTTTAGTGTTAAATGCTGACTATAGGCCTTTAAGCTATTACCCCTTATCTCTATGGAACTGGCAAGATACGATCAAATCAGTTTTTTTAGATAGAGTTTCTATAGTTAGTAGTTATGATAAAATTGTTAGAAGCCCATCATTAATATGAGGTACCAAGTGTAATCGCTTTAAAAAGTTTATAAAACTACAGATTTACCCCAGCTTTACAAGATTTAATGTATTTTTAAGAGATAAATTTTCATGTCAATATTGTGGAAGTGGTGAAGAGCTAACTTTTGATCACTTACTTCCTAGGTCCAAAGGTGGACAGACGAATTGGGACAATGTCGTAACAGCTTGCTCCTCATGTAATGTAATAAAAGGTGGTAGGTTATTAAAAAATTCGGATATGACTCTTAATCAGGAGCCCTATCAACCCTCGGCTGAAGACTTAAATAAAAACGGCAAACATTTTCCTCCAAACTTTCTACACAAAAGTTGGATGGATTATTTGTACTGGGATGTTGAGTTGGAAGCTTAATTATATTTTTTCAGATATGCTAATTGCAATCTTTGAGCCAGTTTTAATTATTTTATCCAAAATTGAGTACAACCCCTTTTTTGTTGCTCCTTCTTTGTAGGCTATATGTTTATGGTGCAATTCATCTTCTCTAAATTTAACTATTTTTTCTTTTAATTTTTTTTCATCATTCTGCAGTTCTTTGATTTGGCTTAAATAATGTTCGTCAATTACTTCTTCAACTGATGCTGTGCAAAGCATAGCTGCTTTTTTCCCCAGCATAGTAGAGCCAAAGCCAAGTGCTATACCAAGCATATCCCATAAGGGCAAAAATTTAGTAGGCTCAATATTTCTTTTTTTGATTTCATTTTCAAAATAATCACAATGTTCTTTTTCGTGAATTTTCATTTCCTCAATTTTCTTTTTTAAATCATCATCTTTTACGAGTGTATTTAACGCTAGTAATTGACCTTCATAGATTTTTATTGCACCCCGCTCTCCTGCGTGGTCCACTCTGATGAATTCTTTGACTCTATTTTTATTTGTTTTTTTCATAACTTAAAAAAAGTTTTATAATTATAACACTTATTATTAATGAGATAAAAATATTAATAGTCGCAAGAGATAAACCAAAGATTTTAAAAGTTACATCTTACAACTTACTGTTTTTTGTTTTAATTCAATTAAAAGAGATTCTTTTGTTAAATTAACACTTGTGGAATTTAGATCACAAACTAATGATTCTTTAATAAATCCCTGTTCTATTCCAAAATGATAACTGGATATTACGAAAGCACTAATAAATATCGAAATTAGCATTGTTAAAAATAATTTTTCAAACCTTTTTAACAATAAAAAGATTGAAATAGTTATTATTGAAGCAATATATGGAATTCTTTCAATTAAACAAAGATTGCATGGTTGGTGACCCAATACATATTGAATAAAGTATGCTGATAAAATTGCAAAAATACTAAATACTAATATTAGTTTAAGGAGGGTGCCTCGTTTAAGTGTATTCATTTTATTTAACAATAAAATATATCACTGCAAAAATTAATACAATTAGAACACCTAAAAGAGTAAACCATTTAGCAGCATTGGTTTTCATAAATCTATTAAAAGGATCACCAAATTTATAAGACAAATAAGAAACAATAAAAAATCGCAATCCTCTAGAAATTAAACAAATAAAAAAAAATATAAAAAGATTAAATCCAATCATTCCACTTGTTATAGTAAAAACCTTAAATGGAAGAGGTGTGAAACCAGCAAGAAATAGGGTGGCAAGCCATATGTAAAAACCACTCCCTTTTGATAGGTTTTCTTTTAAGCTAATAAGCTTTTCCTCGTAGCCATAAAATTCGACAACACTCATTCCAATTTCGAGGAAATATAAGCCTATAAAATAACCTAACAGGCCTCCTAATGTAGAAAAAAGTGTTGTGATCAAAAAAACTTTTAAATAGTCATTTTTTTTAGCAATCACCATTGGCACAATCATAATGTCTGGTGGAATAGGAAAAAAAGAACTTTCTACAAAAGATATAATTGCAAGAAATATTTTGGATCTCTTGTGAGCAGCAAATTTTAAAGATTTTTCATACAATTCATTAAACATTTTTTTGGTTTTAATATAAATTAAGTTCTTATACTATTTAATTATATAGTTATAATAATGAAAAATTCAGGGCGAATGGCGGAACTGGTAGACGCGCACGACTCAAAA
>FUWD013021245.1_pt1 | contig 18883 bp, 17 predicted proteins | sample 1063281 | NCBI WGS metagenome assembly FUWD01 (sample SAMEA79048168, study PRJEB19326) | metagenome | biome: marine | reverse complement strand
TGTTTGGCGGAGAGAAAGGGATTCGAACCCTTGATACCTTTAACAGTATACACGCTTTCCAAGCGGGCGCCTTCAACCACTCGGCCATCTCTCCTATTCGTTTTTATTTATCTTTAATACCTCAATAAAAGCTTCCTGGGGAATATCAACGCTTCCAAATTGTCTCATTCTAGCTTTTCCCTTTTTTGCTTTTCTAAAAGTTTTTTCTTTCTATCTCTAGCTCCCCCGCCATGAATTCTGCTAATAACATCTTTTCTATAACCAGATATTGTTTCTCTTGCTATAACTTTTCCGCCAATAGCTGCTTGGATTGGGATCTGAAATTGATGTCTTGGTATTAAATCTTTTAACCTTTCGCACATTAATCTTCCTTGTCTTACAGCAAAATCTTTATGAATGATCATGGACAGTGCATCAACCATCTCCTCGTTTACCAATATGGATAATTTAATTAGATCACCTTCTCTATAGTCATTCAATTCATAATCAAAACTTGCATAACCGCTAGAAATAGATTTGATCTTGTCGTAAAAATCAAAAACAACTTCGTTTAATGGTAACTCATAAGATAGGACTGCACGATTCCCTGAATAACTTAAGCTTTTTTGCTTTCCTCTTTTTTCTTCACATAATTTCATAATTGAGCCTAGATATTCATCTGGAAGAATTATTGTTGCATTGATCCAGGGTTCATTAATAGATTTAATAAAATTTGGTTCTGGCATATTAGCAGGGTTTTGAAGATCCATAACTGCGCCATCATGTTTGTTTATTTTATAAACAACGCCCGGTGTTGTGGTAATTAAATTTAAATTATATTCACGGTCTAATCTTTGAACAATAATTTCAAGATGAAGAAGTCCTAAAAAGCCACATCTAAAACCTAATCCTAAGGCGGCAGAATTTTCAGGCTCATAAACAAAGCTAGAGTCGTTTAGTTTTAATTTTGCAAGACTGTCTCTTAATAAATTATATTCTGTACTATCAACTGGGAATAATCCGCAAAATACCACTGGCTTACTAGGCTTAAATCCTGGTAACGGCTCTTTTATAGGATTTGAATAATCAGTTATCGTATCTCCAATTTTTGTATCAGAGAGATCCTTGATACCTGTTACAATAAAACCAATTTCTCCAGATCCTAAATATTCTTTATTTTCCGCTTTTGGAGTAAATACACCAACTCTTTCAACAGGATGTCTTGTATTTGTAGACATCAATAAGATCTCCATTCCTTTTTTAATTACCCCATCTAGTATTCTAACTAATATAACTACTCCCAAATAACTATCGTACCAACTATCAACTAATAATGCTTTTAAAGGCAAATCTTTATTTCCTTTTGGAGCAGGAAGCTTTTCAACGATTGCTTCTAATATTTCATCTACCCCTTCTCCTGTTTTTCCAGAGGCTGTCAAAGCGTCTGACGTATCAATTCCTATAACATCCTCAATTTGTTTTTTTACTCTATCAACGTCTGATGCTGGTAAATCTATTTTATTTAAAACTGTTATAATTTCATGATGATTATCCATTGCCTGATAAACATTTGCTAAAGTTTGAGCTTCAACACCTTGAGTGCTATCAACAATGAGTAATGATCCTTCGCATGAAGCAAGTGATCTGTTTACTTCATAACTAAAATCCACATGCCCCGGTGTATCAATAATATTTAATATGTAATTTTTACCGTCTTTTTTTGATTTATAATTTAATCTAACTGTTTGAGCTTTTATAGTAATGCCCCTTTCTTTCTCTAAATCCATTGAGTCTAGAACTTGAGTTGTCATCTCACGTTCAGTAAGACCACCACATTTTTGAATTAACCTATCAGCAAAGGTAGATTTGCCGTGATCAATATGAGCGATAATTGCAAAATTTCTTATATTTTCTTGTGCAGACATTTAAGATCTTAATGTTGCATCAAAAGACTTTTGCATTGTTTGAATTATTTTTTTACTTAATTCCTCAATCTCTTGATCATTCAACGTTTTATCTTGAGATTGGATTAATAAATTTAAAGCTATCGACCTTTTATTCTTTTCGATATTCCCGCCTTGAAAAACATCAAATATTCTTATTTTTTTATTAATTTTTTATCTACATTAAGTAAAATATTAATAATCTTTTCTGCTTCAAATTTTTTATCAATTATAAATGCAAAATCTCTTTCAATTTTCTGAAAACTAGAAACTAAATATTTAATTTTCTTTGTTGTATTTTGCTTACTAATAACTGGAATATTATTTAAGAAAATTTGAAAACCGAAAATTGGTCCATTTTTAATATCAATATCTTTAATTATTTTAGGATTTATTTCTCCAAAATTAGCGAGTGGTAATTCTTTATTTGAATTTAAATAAAATTTTCCTGATCTTCCTGGATGATAATATAATTCAGCTTCTTGAGTAATTGATAATTCCGCCTCATCTATTCCAAGCTCAATTAATGTTTTGTAAACACAGTCTTTAATTTCAAAAACATCAACGTCCTTATCTTTTTCTAGCCAATTTTTTCTATAAATTTTTCCTGTTTGAATTCCACCAATGACAGAGATTTGCTCTCCTGGTTTTGAACCAAAGAAAACAGGTCCATATTCAAAAATCTTTTGGTCGTCAAAGTTCCTATGAATATTATCTTTAATATGAATTAAAAGATTGGAAAAAATAGAAGATCTTAGAGTATCCAAGTCATTTGAAATTGGGTTGGTAATTAATAAATTTTTATTATGAAGACCAAATAAAGTATCAATTTTTGAATTTGTAAAAGAATAGGTAATTGTCTCCATAAAGCCTTTGTTAGCTATAGATCTTTGTGCAAATCGATGTAATTTTTGTTTTATTGTTAAAATATTTTTTGGACTATCTACTTCTGGCTTAATGAGTTGAATTTTATCATATCCTAAGATTCTTATTAATTCTTCCACAACATCAACTTCCTCATTAATATCAGGACGCCAAGTAGGGACTTTTATTAAATATGTATTTTTAATTTCTTTATAATTAAATCCTAAATTATTTAAAATCTTTTTAATATCTGCTGATGAAATTTTACTTCCTATAATTTTCTCAAATTTTTCTGGATTAAATTTAATCTGTCTATTTTTAAAATTACTTTCTCCAGTGGTAATAAAATTACTTATTTTGCCCCCACATAACTTTTGAATAATTTTTGCTGCAAGTTTTAATCCATACTCCATAGCATTTGCATCAACGCCTCTTTCAAATCTAAATTTAGCATCAGAATTAATTGCCAATTGTTTTGCAACTTTTGATATTTTTACAGGATCAAATAAAGCTGACTCTAAAAAACATTTCTGGATTCTAAAGAGATTGAAGAGCTAACTCCGCCAATTACTCCTCCTAAGCCAAGAATTTCTTTCTCGTTAGTAATTAGGCACGCACCATCATCAAGAGAGTAATTATTTTTATCTAGAGCAAAAAATTTTTCTCCCTTTTTTGAAGTGCGTACAATAACTTTTCTATCAATTTTATCAGCATCGTAAGCATGTAGAGGTCTATTCAAATCAAGCATAATGTAATTTGTAATATCAACAACAGTTGAGATTGGATTCATTCCAACAGAAATTAATTTATCTTTTAACCATTTTGGACTTTCTGTATTCTCAATTCCTTCAATGTAGCAATGGGCAAAGGAAGAACATCCAGAATTAGACTGAATAATAACTTTAAAAGGATTTTTGACATCACTTTTTAATTTAATTTTTTCTAAATCGATTAATTTTCCAAGACCTGCCGCTGACAAGTCTCTTGCAATCCCTCTTACACCTAAACAGTCAGATCTATTTGGCGTTATTGATATATCAATAGCTGGCTCACTATTATTTTTAAAATAACTATTTCCAACCTTAAATTTTTTTGAATTTAATTCGATAATTCCCTGACTTTCCTCAGATAAAGCTAATTCCGACTCTGAACAAAGCATTCCGTAAGAATCCACTCCCCTTATATTAGTAACTTTAATCTTAAGTTGATTTTTTGGAATAATAGCTCCTGGTCCAGCATAAACAGTTAATAAACCATCTCTAGCATTTGACGCCCCACAAACTACTTTTTGTATTTTTCCAGATCCAATATCTACATCGCATAATTTTAATTTATCTGCATTTGGATGCTTTTCTGCTTTAATAATTTTGGCTACTAAAAAAAATTACTTTTGTCTTCCGCTCCAACACTTTCAACTTCTAATCCTATATTATTTAGAGTTGAGACAATTTTTTCAAGGTTCGCATTTGTTTTTAAATGATCTTTTAACCATGAAGATGTTATTTTCATCTACTGTAGCCTCTATAATTTGCAGGAATATCTAATGGATCAAATCCATAATACTCTAACCATCTAACATCTGTTTCAAAGAAAGATCTTAAATCATTTATTCCATATTTGAGCATAGCCAGTCGATCAATACCGATACCAAATGCATAACCCTGATAAACTGAAGTGTTTACTTTACAATTTTTTAAAACATTAGGATGAACCATCCCACAACCTAATATTTCAAGCCATTTATCACCCTCGCCAATCACAATTTTTCCATCTTTTAATTCATAACCAATATCAACTTCTGCTGATGGTTCAGTAAAAGGAAAATGACTAGGTCTAAATCTCATCTTAATTTTATCTACCTCAAAAAACTTTTTAATAAAATAATCAAGGACCCCTTTTAGATGTCCCATGTTTACATTTTTATCAATATGCAAACCCTCCACTTGATGAAACATAGGAGTATGGGTTTGATCACTATCACATCTATAAGTTCTACCTGGTGCAATAATTTTAAATGGAGGTTTTCCAGACATCATTGTTCTTATTTGAACTGGTGAAGTATGAGTTCTTAATAAAATTTCTTTGTCCTGACCTAAATAAAAAGTGTCATGCATGTCTCTAGCTGGATGATGTGGTGGAGTATTTAATGCTGTGAAATTATTATATTCATTTTCAACGTCAGGTCCTTCTGCTACTGAAAATCCTATTTCTCCAAAAATAGCTGTTACTTCATCAATAACCTGTGTAACTGGATGAATCTTTCCGAAAGTAATAGGTCTTCCTGGCAAGGTAACATCAATTCTATCTTGCGATAACTTTTTATTAACCTCTTCTTGTTCAAATAGACTTATTTTAGAATTAATAAGATTGTTAATATTATCCTTTAATTTGTTTAGGTTTGAAGCAAAATTTTTTCTATCTTCTCCTTGAAGAGTTGTAATTTTTTAAAAAGTTCTCCTATTTTTCCATTTTTACCAAAAGCTTCGGTTTTTACTTGTTCAATTTTATGAAGATTGTCAGATTGATCTATTTTAGATTTAAATTCTTTTTCTAAATGTAAAATTTCATCCATGGTATTCTAGTATTTATGGAACTAGTTTTTCTAGTTTAAGCTAGACTGTACCTTTTTTACGATGGATTTAAAAGCCTCTGGATTTTGATAAGCTAAATCTGCTAAAATTTTTCTATCAATTGAAATCTTTGTTTTATTAAGACCATTAATAAATTTAGAATAAGTTAAACCTTGTTCTCTAACGCCAGCATTAATTCTTTGTATCCAGAGTGATCTAAAACTTCTCTTTTTTTGTCTTCGATCTCTATAAGAATATTGTAAAGATTTTTCTACTGATTGTTTAGCAGTTCTAATGGTATTTTTTTTCTTCCATAAAACCCTTTGGCAGCTTTAAAAACTTTTTTATGTTTTGCGTGACTGGTAACCCCTCGTTTAACTCGTGACATAAATTATCCTCTTAAACTATTTGGCATATACGATTTGACTATCTTTGCATCAGGTTTGGACATAATTGCCATTCCTCTTTGTCTTCTAATCTGAGCATTAGATCTTTTGATCATGCCGTGTCTTTTGCCAGCTTGAGGCATCTTTACTTTTCCTGTTGCTGTAATTCTAAATCTCTTTTTTTGCTGAACTTTTAGTTTTAATTTTATACATAAAATAAATACCTGCGGGTTATACTAATATTAAAGATGAAAAACAATAAGTATGAATGTGAAGAAACTGCTATTTAAGCGGCTGAATAATGAAAGTCATTTGCTTGCCTTCCATTTTAGGAGCTTGCTCGACTTTGCCTGTAATCTTTAAATCATTTACAATTCTACCTGCAAGATCTTGAGCTAGCTTTAAATGCTGCATCTCTCTTCCTTTAAATTTTATTGTAAATTTTACTTTATCCCCTTTAGTTAAGAATTTCTCTGTTGCCTTCATTTTAAAATTATAATCATGAACATCTGTTCCCGGTCTCATTTTAATCTCTTTAAGTGTTACAACTTTTTGTTTCTTTTTTGCTTGACTAGCTTTTTTTTGTAACTCGTATTTGTATTTGCCAAAATCAGTTATTTTGCAAACTGGGGGCTTTGCATTCGGAGCAATTTCAATTAAATCTAAGCCCTGCTCCTTTGCAGTCATTAACGCATCATTTAAAGAAACAATACCAATATTTTGACCGTCGCTACCAATTAACTGAACGTCCGTTGCTCTAATTCTATCGTTTACTTTTGGTCCACGATTTGAAGAACTATTAGATCTAAAATTACTTCTGTTATTTTGAAAATTTTGATTAATAACTATACTCCTAGATTTTTGGTGCTGAAGACTCTTTGGCTAATAAATTCAAAGCTTCTTTTAAAGGTAACGTATCTTGTTTTTCTTGACCAAGCCTTCGAAGGGTAATTGACTGACTTTCTTGTTCTTTAGATCCACAAATCATTAAAATTGGAATTTTGGATAAAGAGTGTTCTCTAATCTTGTAGTTAATTTTTTCATTCTTGAGATCTATAATATTCCTTATTTTATTTTTATCAAGTTCGACTGATATTTTTTTGCATAATCATCAAATTCTTGAGAAATTGGAAGTATTGCAACTTGTTTTGGAGATAACCATAACGGAAGTTTGCCTGCATAATGTTCAATTAAAATACCTATAAATCTTTCAAGTGAGCCAAATAATGCTCGATGTAACATTACTGGATTTTTTTAACTCCATCTTTATCAATGTATGTTGCGCCCAATCTTCCAGGTAAATTAAAATCAACTTGTAAAGTTCCACACTGCCAATCTCTACCAATTGTATCCCTTAAAACAAATTCAATTTTAGGTCCATAAAATGCTCCTTCGCCTTTATTAATAGAATAGTCCAATTTTGAAGCTTTCACGGCCTCTAGTAATGCAGCCTCTGCTTTATCCCATAACTTATCGTCTCCAACTCTTTTTGCCGGACGATCTGAATATTTTAAAATTACATCTTCAAAACCAAAAGCCTTATAAATATCTAATATCAACTTTGTAACTTTTAAGGTTTCGTCAGTAATTTGATTTTCAGTACAAAAAATATGAGCATCGTCTTGGGTAAAAGATCTAACTCTCATTAATCCATGCAAAGATCCTGAACTTTCATAACGATGAACTTTACCGAATTCTGACAATTTTAATGGTAAATCTCTATAACTTTTAAGTCCTTGGTTAAAAATTTGTACACAGCCAGGACAATTCATAGGTTTAATTGCAAACACTCTCTCATCTGGAGTTTTGGTTGTGTACATATGTTCTTGAAACTTTTCCCAATGGCCAGATTTTTCCCATAATGTTTTGTCTAAAATATCAGGTGTATTTACTTCTCGATAACCAGCTTCAGTTTGTCGTTCACGCATAAAATCAATAAGTGATTGAAATAGCTGCCAACCTCCCTCATGCCAAAAAACAGCTCCTGGACTTTCTTCTTGAAAATGAAATAAATTCATAACTTTTCCAAGTTTACGGTGATCTCTTTTTTCAGCCTCTTCAATTCTGTGTAAATAATCATCTAACTCTTTTTATTTCTCCAGCATGTTCCATATATTCTTTGAAGCATCTCATTATTCGAATCTCCCCGCCAATAAGCTCCTGCAAGTTTGGTAAGTTTAAATGCTTTTCCTATCTTTCCAGTAGAAGTTAAATGTGGGCCTCTACATAGATCGTGCCACTTACCATGAAAATAAATTGAAATTTCTTCTTTAGTTGGAATACTTTTTATAATTTCAGCTTTGTAAAGCTCACCCTTTTTTTAAAATGTTCTATCGCTTTTTCTCTATCCCAAACTTCCCTTGTTGTAGGTTCGTCACGATCTATAATTTCTCTCATTTTTTCTTCAATTTTTACTAAATCTTCATCAGTAAAAGGTTTCTTTCTAGAAAAATCATAATAAAAACCATTTTCAATAACTGGACCAATAGTAACTTGAGTATCTTTAAATAATTCTTGAACTGCCATAGCGAGAACGTGCGCAGTATCATGTCTTATAACTTCTAATCCGTAATCATCATCAAGTGTAATAATTTGTACTGTAGAGTCTTTTTCAATTATGGTGTTTAAATCTTTAAAACTGTCATTTACTTTTATTACTAAAGCTTTTTTTGCAAGTGAGGGACTAATAGTTTTAGCTATATCATATCCATTAACTTTTCCTGTAAATATAAGTTTTTTTCCATCTAAGAGAGTGATGTTGAGCATGTTCTTCTTATTAAACTAAGGATTTATAAATTTCTAGTGTTTTAGAACACATTTGCTCAAGGGTATAATTATTAATAACATTAGCCCTGCCTTTTTCTCCTAAATTTTTTAAAAAACTTTTATCTTTTTTGAAATCTCAATAATCATTTTTGCTAAATCTTTTTCATCATCAGATTTAAATAACCAGCCCGTTTGCCCATCAATAATTGTTTCATTAGAACCTCCAATATTACTAGCAAGTATTGGCTTTTCCATTGCTTGGGCTTCAACGGCTACTCTGCCAAATGCCTCGGGCTCTATAGAAGCTGATAACACTAGGTCACAAGCATTATAGGCTGAGGGCATAGAAATTTCATGGGAGATAATTTTCACATCATTTTCTAATTGATGATGCCTAATAAAATTTAAAAGATATTCTCTATATTCAGTTCGACCTTGATCATCACCAATTATAATTGCTTTAATATTATTTAATAATTTCTCTTGTTTTAGAAATAAAAGGGTATTTAAGAAAAAAAATTGTCCTTTCCAAAAGGTTAATCTGCCTGGAAGCAATATTACAAAATTATTATTTTCTATACCCCAACGACTTCTAATACTATTTAAGTGTTCAATTTTTGGATTTTTTGGACTAAAGTAATTAGTATCAATTCCCCTGGGTATAAAAGAAACTGGTTTTGTGTGATTATAATTATTTTTTATATGATCAAAAATAAATTTTGAACCCGCAATAACAATATTCCCTCGTAACATGACTGAATTATAAAATTTCTTTAAAGAATTGCTAAAATTATAAGTACCGTGAAAAGTAGAGACTAAAGAAACTCCCGATAATTTACCTGCAAAATAGCATGACCAAGCTGGCGCACGACTTCTAACATGAATAATATTAATTTTATAAAAAAGAACAATAAATAAAATTACAAATATATTAAAAAAATTATAAACGGATTTTTACTTTGAACAGAAAATTTAAAAATTTTTACCTCGGATTGATCAAGTTTTTCAATTTGTTCACCACCAGAACATAAAATTGAAGAAAAGTAATTTTGGTTAGCGATAAATTTTGCAATATCTTTACAGCCTGTTTCTGCACCACCCACATCTAATCTTGGAATAACTTGTAATAAACGAATTTTTTTATCCATTCAATTGATATGCTATACTTATAAACATGAATAATCTAAAGCAAAATTTTTTTAGAACAAAAAGTAATCAAAAATTCATTACAAATTTATTAATAATAAAAGTCTAATCACAATTATTTTTCTTCACGGATTAATGTCGGATATTAAAAGTAAAAAGGCTAAATTTTTAAAAAATTTGTTAATAAAAATAAAATTAATTTGTTGTTATTTGAATATAGCGGGCATGGTAAATCCTCCGGACAATTCACAGATTTTAGTATTAAAAATTGGATAGAAGACTCAAGGTCAATTGTTAAAAATTTAATCAAAAAAGGTAAAATAATCCTTATTGGCTCGAGTATGGGTGCTTGGATTGGGATTGTGCTAATTAAATATTTTCATCAAAGAATTAAAGGTTTTATCGGTATTGCTCCTGCACCCGATTTTACAGAAGAATTAATATGGAAAAAATTAAATATTTTAGAAAAAAATAATATAAGAAAAAATAAAATCTATAAATTAAAAAAGCAGTCATAATAATTTTTACCCAATAACTAAAAAGTTTATTTTTGATGGAAAAAAATCTTAATTCTTAATAAAAAAATTAAATGTAATTTTAAAGTTGAATTATTACATGGGATTAGAGACTCATCTGTTCCCTGGACTTATTCTATAAATTTAATAAAAACTCTAATAGCTAAAAAATTAAAATTAACAATTATTGATGATGGTGATCACTCCTTGTCTAGAGTTCAAGATTTAAAAAAACTTGAATTAGCGATTAAAAATATTATTTAAAATACTTTTAAAACCTTCTTTGTATGATGGAAATTGTAATTTTACTTTTAAATCTTTTTTAATTTTAAAGTTACCAACTTTTTTTGAGTCCTTATAAAAATTTTTCATCTTACTATCCTTTAATGATTTAAAATTTTCAGAAGGTGGAGTTTTAACTCCCATTAAATTACAAGCGTATGATATTGTTTGATCATAAGAACATGGCAAATTATCTGCTACATTATAAATTTCACCAGGTTTTGAGTAAATTAAAGACTTAGATAAAACTTGAGCTATATCAGCAACATGAATTCTTGAAAAAATATGATTACTTTTTTTAACGTAACGAACTTGCTCTCTTGCTAATCGTAAGAATATGTTTCTTTCTGGAGAATAAATTCCTGATAATCTAAATATTCTTGTTGGGACAAGATGGTGGCGATTTAATTTTAACCATTCATTTTCAGCTACAATTCTATTTATTCCTGTGTCATTATTACTTAATAATTTGCTTCTTTCATCAACCCACTTTCCATTATGATTTCCGTAAACACTCGTTGACGAAAGATACGCCAACCATTTAATTTTTTATTTAATGAAATCTCATTATAAAAGTTTTCAATAACTAAATCTTTTCTATTTCTTGGAGGTATTGAAACTAATATATGACTTGCATTTAAAATATATTTTATAATTTTTTTATCAAATTTATTATTATCTAAATAAAAATTTTTATAATTTATATTTAAGAATTTGTTATTAGAACTTTTAGATCTTGAGGTTGTAATTAATTTAATTTTATATTTATTTCTTAACAGCTCTTTTACAAAGTACTTCGCCGCCAAGCCAAAACCAAAACAAACTAAATTAATTGATTTAGACAGCTTTTTCATGAACTGCCTTATTCGATAATGGTTGTCTTAATTTATCTAACATTTCTTTGGGGCAAACTTGATAAAAGTTATTTCTTTCACTGGTCCATTGTTGAATAATCTTTCTTGAGTGCAACGATTGAGTTTCTTTTTCATGTAATTTTATTAGATTTAAAAGATAATTATTCCAATAGTCTGTCTCAATTTTTTGCCAAAGGACTGATGATGGATTTACATAATTTTCAAAACTATTTTCTGGATCGTAAGCAAATACCATTCCACCTGTCATTCCTGCTGCAAAATTATCTCCAACTTCTCCTAATACTACAACAGTGCCGCCCGTCATGTATTCGCAGCCATTAGTTCCACATCCTTCAATAACTGCAGTGGCCCCTGAATTTCTAACGGCAAATCTTTCTCCTGCTTGTCCCGCCGCAAGCAACAATCCTGAAGTTGCTCCATATAATACTGTATTTCCAATAATTGTATTTTTTGAAGTTTGTAATTCACTATTCGAAGCTGGTTTTATAATTATTTTTGCTCCGGATAACCCTTTGCCAACATAATCATTTGCATCACCTGTTACTTCTAGCTTAATTCCCGAAACTGCAAATGCTCCTAAAGATTGTCCTGCTGAGCCTCTAAGTTTTATTAAAATATGGTCTTCGGATAATTTCTTATTTTTAAACTGCGTTGTAATAATTGAGCTTAATCTTGTTCCGACTGATCTATGGGTATTTTTTACCGCATAACTTAATTGAAATTTTTGCCCTTTTTCAATTAGAGAAAGTGAATCTTTTATAATTTGTTTATCTAAGCTATCAGGAACTTCTTTTCTTTCTCTTTTTAAACAATATCTTGGATTTTCCCCGGGATCCGCCTGAACTAAAAGAGGATTTAGATCTAAATCATCTAAACTAGAAGACCCTCTGCTCACTTGTTTCAATAAATCTGTTCTACCCACAATTTCATTTAAAGATTTAAAACCAAGACTTGCTAAAATTTCTCTTACCTCCTCAGCTATAAATGAAAATAAGTTAACAACTTTTTCTGGCGTGCCCGTAAATTTTTTTCTAAGCTCCTCATCTTGAGTACAAATTCCAACAGGACAAGTATTTGAATGACATTGTCTCACCATTATGCAGCCCATAGCTACTAATGAGGTCGTCGCTATTCCAAAATCATCTGCACCCATCATTGCAGCCATAACAACATCTCTACCTGTTTTTATTCCCCCATCAGTTCTTAAAATAACTTCATGTCTTAAACCGTTCAAAGTCAAAATTTGATTAGCTTCGGTTAGTCCAATCTCCCAAGGAAGCCCAGCATACTTAACGCTTGTTAATGGAGAAGCACCTGTTCCCCCTGAATGTCCGCTAATTAGAATTACATCTGCTTTTGCTTTTGCAACTCCTGCAGCAATAGTTCCTATTCCTGTTGAGGAAACTAATTTGACTCCAATTTTTGCTTTAGGATTTATTTGTTTTAAATCATAGATTAATTGCGATAAATCTTCGATTGAATAAATATCATGATGAGGCGGTGGAGATATTAAAGAAACTCCAGGCGTTGAATGTCTTAAAGTTGCAATTTCAGCTGTAACTTTAAAACCAGGTAACTGTCCACCTTCGCCAGGTTTTGCTCCTTGGGATATTTTAATTTCTATTTCATCACAATTATTTAAATATTCTGCAGTTACACCAAATCTAGCCGATGCAATCTGCTTCACTCTTGAGTTAGCATTATCACCATTGTCTTTCGGTATTGCTCTTTTTGCATCTTCTCCTCCTTCTCCACTACAAGATGCGCCGCCAATTCTATTCATAGCAATTGCTAATGTTTCGTGCGCCTCTTTAGAAAGAGCCCCCAAAGACATACTACCACTTCCAAATCTTTTTCGAATATTTGTAATAGATTCTACCTCTTCAATTAAAATTGGTTTTTTAATTAAATTAAAATCTAAAAGATCTCTAAGATTTAAAGGGTGTTGCTCATTAATAATTTTTGAATATTTTTTATATAAACTATAGGAGTCTGTTGCAACAGCAGTTTGTAACATGTGCATTGTCATGGCTTGATTAGAATGTTGTTCTCCACCTTTTCTGAATTTATAAAATCCACCGATTGGCAAACTTATAACATTGCCTCTAAACGCTTTTTGATGTTGAGTTCTGACCATTTGTTCGATTCCAGAAACACCAATTCCAGAAATTTTTGAGTACATTCCAGGAAAATATTCAGCAACTAAAGCTCTGCTTAATCCAAGTCCACTAAAATTTAAACCGCCTCTATAAGAGCTAATAACAGAGATGCCTAATTTAGACATTACTTTTAATAATCCATCGTTAACGGCTTTAATATAATTGTTAACACAATCGGTAAAAGTTAATTTTCCAAAGATTTTTTTTGATGTCTCTGATAAATACAATCAAATGCTAAATAAGGATTAACCGTAGTAGCGCCAACACCAATTAGGACTGCAAAGTAATGAACATCCAAACATTCGGCTGATTTAACATTTAATGAAACAAATTTTCTAAGACCATGATTTACTAAATGACTTTGCACTGCACCTGTCGCCAGTATTATTGGTATCCCAATTCTCGTTGCTGAAATTTTTTCATCGGTTAGAATAATATGTTTAGCACCTTCTCTGACTGCGATTTCAGACTCTTTTTGAATTCGTTTTAATTCTTCTTTTAAAGAAATTTCTGAATCTTCAGAATTAAATGTACAATCTATTTCTCTATATTCTTCATTTAAAACCTCAAATAATTTTTTAAATTGGGCATTGGATAATACTGGGCTTTCTAAGAGGTAACTTTTTTTATTAAATAAATCTTCACCTAGAATATTTTGTAAATTTCCAATTCTTGTATTAAGAGACATTACTCTGTTTTCTCTTAGAGAATCTATTGGCGGATTTGTTACTTGACTAAAATTTTGTCTAAAAAAATGAGATAAAGGTCTATAAATATCAGACAAAACAGCTGTTGGAGTGTCATCTCCCATTGAACCAACAGCTTCTTTTTGATCCTCCACCATTGGATGTAAAATCATTTCTAAATCTTCAATGGAAATTCCAGCTGCAAATTGCTTTTGTCTTAATTTATCTCCATCAAAAGAGTTAAATTCTTGTAAATTATTAAATTTTTTACTGATCTCGATTAAATTTTGACTAAATTTTTTGTAAATAGGATTTCTAGATAAAAAATCTTTAATTTTCTTATCATTATAATAAGTGCCTTCATCAAGGTTAACGGCAATCATTTGGCCAGGCCCAACTCTTCCTCTATAAATGACATTTTCTTCTTGCACTGGAACCATTCCAGTTTCTGAACCTGCAAATAAAATTTTATCTTTTGTAATAGTATATCTTAAAGGCCTTAATCCATTTCTATCGGTTGCAGCCAAAATCCAATTGCCATCTGTTGCTGCAATTGCTGCTGGTCCATCCCAAGGCTCTATGACAGAGTTTAGATAATTATACATATCTCTATAAGCTTGAGGGATAATTTTGCTTCTTTTAGACCATGCCTCTGGCATCAACATCATTTTTACAAGGGGCAATAATCTTCCTGATCTTGTTAACAATTCAAAAACAGCATCAAGGCAGGCTGTATCAGAACTTCCTGACTTTAAGATTGGTTTCAAATCATCAACGTTTTTAAATAAATCAGACTCAAGCCCCTGTTCATGGGTCTTCATCCAATTGACATTTCCTTTTAAAGTGTTGATCTCGCCATTATGTGCTAAAATTCTAAAAGGCTGCGCAAGTTCCCAGCTTGGAAAAGTATTTGTTGAATATCTTTGATGAAAAATAGAAAATCTAGAAACAAATCTTTTATCTAATAAGTCTGGATAAAAATCTGATAAATGTTCAGCAAGAAACATTCCTTTATAAATAATTGATCTTGAACTAATTGACGAAATATAAAAATCTTTTAGTTGCGATTGGGTAATTTTATTTTCAATCTTTTTTCTTACAATATAAATATTTTTTTCTAATTCTTCTGGCTCTGTTTTTTTATTGGAGAAAATAAAATTTGCTCAATTTCTGGTCTAGTATCGTTTGCTTTTACTCCAAGAACTTTTGCCTTTACCGGAACTTGTCTCCATCCAAAAATATAAAAATTATTAGATAATAATTCGTGCTCAACAATAGTTCTGCAAGCCTCTTGTGCCCCATAATCATTTCTGGGTAAAAAAATCATACCAACACATAATTGATCGTTTTTATGAGTATGATGTCCTGTAATTTTTATCTGCTCCTCAAAAAAAACTTTTGATAGCTCAACGTGAATTCCAGCTCCATCACCTGTTTTTCCATCCTTATCGACTGCACCTCTATGCCAAACAGCTTTTAGAGCTTCAATTCCATTTTCAACCACTTCTCTTCTTGGCTTGCCATCAATGGAAGCCACGAATCCAACACCACAAGCATCGTGTTCATCCGCCGTATTATAAACCCCAGCATCTGCTAAGTTTTTTTAATTTTTTTTAAAATATCGCTCAATTTATGCCACCATTCTTTTTTTATTGATTTAAAAGCTTTATTTTTCAAGAAAACATCAATTGCTTCCGCAGCATCTCTTCCATCTTTAATGGCCCACACGACTAGAGATGCACCCCTCACAATATCTCCTGCTGCAAAAACCCCCTCTATATTTGTTTGCATTGTTTTAAGATCAATTTTGATTGTTCCCCACTTCGATACATCAAGCTTAGGCTCTGAAAACATAGTTGGAATATCCTCAGGATCAAATCCTAAAGCTTTAATTACCATATCAGCTTTAATTTTAATCTCAGATCCAGAAATGATTTCTGGTTTTTGTCTTCCGGTTACATCCGGTTCTCCTAATTTCATTTTACTTACTACAACTTCACTAATATTACCGTTTTTTCCAATAAATTCTTTAGGATTTGTTAACCACTGAAAATCAACACCCTCTTCTTCAGCATTATTTACTTCTCTTGCTGATCCGGGCATATTTTTTTTATCTCGTCTATATAAACACTTAACTGACTTTGCATTCTGCCTTATTGAAGTTCTAAGACAATCCATTGCTGTATCGCCACCTCCTATTACAACTATATCTTTGCCCTCAGCATTTAAATATCCCTCATCGAATAGTTTAACTCTGTCTCCTAATCCTTTTTTATTCGATGCAGTTAAAAACTCCATTGCTGGATAAATATTTTTTAAGTCGGATCCTGGAATTTCTACTTCTCTTGCCTTGTATACGCCGGTTGCAATAAGTATTGCATCATGTTTTTTTTTAGATCGGATAGGGTTGCATTTTTTCCAACAATAAAATTTAACTCAAATTTTATTCCACCTTCAATTAAAAGTTTAGTCCTTCTTTCAACGATATTTTTTTCTAATTTAAAGTTGGGGATTCCATAAATTAGTAGACCACCAGGTCTGTCGTATTTATCATAAACTGTAATTTCATATCCAATTTTTCTAAGTTGCTCTGCAGCTGCAAGACCTGCGGGCCCGGCTCCAATTATTCCAATTGTTTGTCCCAAACTTTTTTTGACTTCAATTGGTTTTACCCAACCATTCTCAAATGCAGTATCTGTTATAAATTTTTCAATTGATCCAATGGTGACTGTTCCATGTCCTGCTCTCTCGATCACACAATTTCCTTCGCAAAGTCTATCTTGTGGACATATTCTTCCGCAAACTTCAGGCATATTATTTGTTGCTGAGGAAACTTCATAAGCTTCTTCCAGTCTTCCCTCAGCAGTTAATTTTAACCAGTCAGGAATATTATTTGATAGTGGACAATGAATTTGACAATACGGAACTCCACACTGTGAGCATCTACTTGACTGTTCTTCCGCTTTTGGGGCAATATAATTTTTGTAAATTTCAGAGAAGTTTTTCACTCTCTCATCCACGCTGGATTTTTCAGGAGTTTGTCCCTTAGTTTTTACAAACTTTAGCATTTTTTCTGACATTAATTTAAATACCTATATTTACTGTTTTTTAGTGATATTTTCATAAAAGTGCCAATTTTAAAACATTAATTAGGTCAGTAATTATGATCAAATTTGACGCAATTATTAATTAATTGTGTAAAAATGTAGTAATTATTGTTTTTCAATTATTAATTGTAAACAGTTTATAACTAATTATTAAATTTATAATGGCATTTTCCTAGACTAAAGCTTAGCTCATGGACGATTTATTAAAAATAACAATTCTAGGCCTTGTCCAAGGTATTACCGAGTTTTTGCCTATTTCCTCCAATGCACATTTAATAATAGTAGAGCAATTATTAAATTACAAAAATAACAATGAAATATTAAATCTTGTTTTTCACTTAGGATCTTTGCTTGCAATTATCACCTATTTTTTTTCAGAACTTTTAGGATTATTTAAAAAACCCAAAATAATTTTAAATCTGATTATTGCAACTCTGCCTGTAATTATTACTGGATATTTTGTATTTAAATTTAGACTTATAGACTATGAAAATTTTTCAATTAAAATAATTGCAATTACTACAATTGTGTTTGGGATTATTTTATTTTTTAGTGATAAAATAAAAATTACAAAAAATTATATACAGATCTTAACGCGAAAAACTCTTTTATAATTGGACTATTTCAAGTGATAGCTCTAATTCCGGGAGTAAGTAGATCTGGAATTACATTAACTGCAGGACGCTTTCTTGGATATTCAAGACTTGATGCCGCGAAGTTCTCTTTTTTTTATCAATACCTACTACAGCTGGAGCATGTTTTCTTGGAGTCTTAGATTTAATAAAAATTGATAATCCAGATTTTAATTATATTGCCCTAGTTGCATTTATGGTTTCTTTTATTTCATCTTACCTAACTATAAAATATTTTTTATCTTTTATATCTAGATTTAATTTAGATATTTTTGTTTATTACAGAATAGTAATTGGGATAACAATATTATTATTTATTTAACGACTTGTTTGGCTAAAAATATAATTTGGCAAAATAATCTCAGCACTCCTCGTATATATGCCTAGCTCGAAAAAACCAGGATATTGATTAGAGCAAATATTATCTGATTTCAATATTTCAAGCTGATCTTCAGTAAGTAAAGGATTAGGAAATAGTTGCATAATTTTTGCTTGTATTTTTGAAATAAAATCTGGAAGCCCAACTATCAATCTTTTTTTATTCAGGGAAATCAGCAATGTCTCAATTAATTCTTTAAATGTATAAACTTTGGGTCCTCCTAATTCATAAACCTGACTAGGATTGATCTCTTCTATAATTTTAATAATTGCATCAGTAACATCTCCCACATAACAGGGCTGAAATTTTGTTTTAGCACCAGCAAGCGGAATAATAGGCAAAAGATTTATTAATTTATTAAATAAATTAAAAAGTTATCATTAGTTCCAAATACAATACTAGGGCGTAAAATAAACGAATTTTTAAAATTATAAACAATGGCCTGTTCACCTTGAAATTTTGATTTGATATATAAAGAATTAGAATTCTCTTTTGCCCCTAATGCTGAAATATGAATAAATTTTTTAGTTACCTCCTCATTTAAAATGCTAGTTAAAAATTTTGGAAAAAGATGATGCATATGATCAAATTTTT
>FUWD013177831.1_pt1 | contig 18890 bp, 25 predicted proteins | sample 1063281 | NCBI WGS metagenome assembly FUWD01 (sample SAMEA79048168, study PRJEB19326) | metagenome | biome: marine | reverse complement strand
TTGCATCAGAAGCACAATCAACATCATCAGGTTGCGACGGGTTCTGCCCCAGAGGAGGCTCAAGTGAGCGTGGAACGTCTTACTCAAATTGCGTTAGCGTCCACGCGGAAGCCAACGCACTCTTATTCGCAGATAGACGCGACTACGAAGGCGGAACCATCTACGTCACCAACCCGTGTTGCTGGGACTGCGCCAAGCTCGTCTCCAACTCAGGAGTCGCCCGCGTTGTCGTCAAGGTGTCAGAAGTTGACGCACACTATGACAACGACTCATCATTGAACTTTATCCGAGACTGCGGTATCGTTGTGGACACTATCAACTAGGAGTTCACATGACCATCTTATTTTTATTTGGTTTAGGGTTGTGGGTTATTTTTATAACCGCACTTTCTGAGTCACTAGACAGCATGTTTAGTGTTCCACCCATCATCACCATCATTGGCGTAGTTATCGCAACTATTGCAGTGTATGTGGTTCTAGCTACTGCAAGGAGAAAAGATGTCTAGCCCAATCGAAAAGATTGACATAGCTTTAGACCGTGTTGATGAGAAGGCTAAAGACGCTCATCGCTACAACGACGAGTGGTTGGTAGCTACCATCCCACACCTCAGAGTGTTACTGCTGAGGGCACGTCGTTCACTCGAGCAAGGAAACATTTCCCCTGAGAGTATTACCGTTATGTCTATAGCGGAACAGATTATCGCTTCTACCGAGAAGTAGTAGACGGTTTACCAGTCCACTGCTTACGAGGCTTGAGGACGATTCCTCGCTTCATGCGACGACGCTCTGCCTCCGTGGTCCCGCCCCAGATACCAATCTCGTCAGACTTCAAGGCCCACTCTAGGCACTCTGTGAGGTAGGGGCAGGTTGAGCAAATCTCTTTTGCCATTCGAGTATGTGTTACCGCAAACTTAGTTCCTGCTTCAGGAAAGAAAAAGTCTGGGTCACTATGTACGCAGTTAGGGTCTCCCTTTTCAAAGAAGTCTGGGTAATCAAAACGAGGATTTACTTCACTGCTCATACCAAGAGCCTAGTCACTTGGGGGTACAAATGCAAGTAGAAACCACAACTCATACCTCCGTATAAAATAGATATATGGATACTGAACAAGCCGTAACACTGACAGCTCAAGACCGTTGTGATAGTTGCGGCGCTCAGGCTTTTGTCTACACAGAACTCAAGTCTGGGTACCTACTCTTCTGTGCTCATCACTGGAACAAGTACCGTGAGAGCCTAGAGCCAAACCTACGTAGCTTTGTTGATGAGACACATAAACTGAATGTAGATAAGCGCCATCACGAATATGACGACGAGGTAGAATAGTAGTAGCCCGAGCGCAGCTCTTCGCTACTCGGCACAGGTAATTTCGCTACCTACCTGAAAAGTCAGTCCCCCGCTTAGTCGAGTTAGCTCCTAAGGTCTGGGGGACTGACACATTATACCAGCTATGTACAAAAATCTACAGTATATTTCTTATTCCAAGTTAATAGTGAAAAAGTTCTTTTTCACTAAATATGTGAATAACTTATTATATAAATCACAACATATAGTCTTTAGTGTTGTTCAGAATCGAATGTCTTAGAACAGTGCCAGTGTTGCTAAACTGGAAATCCAAATCACACAAAACACACCTAGAAAGGTTCTCTGAAATGTCAGAAAAACTTGTTGATAACGTCGATGGCTACTCGGTTCCTCAGGACCCGATGGACCTTCTACAGTGTGACAGCTGCCAGTAAGCTTCTACGGTTTAGCGCCCTAGACCAGCTATTTAGTTAGACTTGGTCTAGGGCAAAACTAACCCAGAAAACACATAATGACAGGCTTCGAAAGATACGGCGTAGTACCAGAGACTCTCTTGTTAACTTCAAAAGGTTACGAGAGAATAGACACTCTTGCAGGGCAAGAAGTCGAAATCTGGAATGGCCGTGAATTTGAAATAACAAGTGTTTTCAAAGTAGCTGAGCAGAAGCGCATACTGCGTGTCACAGCCAACAACGGGACAGAGCTGTTGTGTAGTGATGACCACATCTTTTATGTTCAACCAGGATATATGCCAGATGTTCTCATTGCGACACCAGCTTCTGAGCTCGAAGAGGGGCAGCGTCTCCTCAAGTCTCCAACCTATCCAGTTTGTTTAGGCGGAGATGAAACTTTCTCACATGCTTATACCCACGGGTTTTACGCAGGGAATGAACGCTACCACCGCAAGAACGGCTCACTATCACGAGCTTCTATCTATGGAATACGTCGACCAATCCTCGACCATCTAGAAGTAGAAAGCTCAGATAAAGAGAGTTTATATCTGCCGCAAGACTTGCAATACAAATGGGAAGTCCCACTTGACCATAAGTATTCAGTAGAGACAAAACTCGAGTGGGTAGCAGGATTGTTCGATGGTGGACTAGTAAAGCGAAAAATAGCACCAAAGCCAATTTGGCATATGTACTCTGAAAACTTGGACTTCTTGTCTCAAGTAAAACTTCTTCTTCAAACTTTGGGAGCAGAAACCAGAGCAGTGCCAAATGAGGATTTAACCAAAGCATCAAACTCACTACGAGTAGCTGGAAGTTCAATCCAAAGTCTTATCAAACTAAATATCCCCACCAAAGCCCACAAGTTTCCTGTAATTGAATACAAGAGACGTGGGATTGAAAACCCTAAAGTCAAATCTGTAGAAGACGAGTACCGCTTCTCTGACGTTTACAACTTTGTTGGAACTGAAGGAAAAACAGCAGTATTTAACGGAATCTACACCTCATCAAACTAACAAAGAAAGAAGAATGCAATGGGCATCCTCGGACAAGGAATCCAAGAAGGACTCCTCCTCAAGCCAGTCAAGTACCAGTGGGCAATGGACCTCTACGACCAGGCAGTAGCAAACACTTGGTTCCCCAACGAAATCCAGCTCGGCGAAGACATCGCTGACTTCAAGAAGATGTCAGAAGATGAGCAGCACGCCATCACCTTCCTGCTGTCCTTCTTCAACCCTTCTGAGCTCATTGTAAACAAGGCACTGGCGTTTGGTGTCTATCCTTACCTCAGTGCACCTGAAGCTCACCTCTACCTCGCAAAGCAGATGTGGGAAGAAGCAAACCACTGCATGAGCTTCGAGTACGTCCTCGAAACATTCCCCGTAGACCGTGCCAAGATTTACGACCAGCACGTCTCCGTGCCTTCTATCAAGGCTAAGGAAGACTTTGAGGTCAAGTACATTACCCGCATGATTGAGGACACCCTCGACATCAACACCGTTGAAGGTAAGCAGGATTTTGTTCGCAACCTCGTTGCGTACTCGGTCATCATGGAAGGCATCTGGTTCTACTCAGGATTTATGACTGCCCTCTCATTCCGTCAGCGTAACCTCCTCCGCAACTTTGCATCACTGGTTGACTGGGTCGTTCGCGATGAGTCCCTTCACCTCAAGTTCGGCATCAACCTCATCCTCACCGTTCTGGAAGAAAACCCAGAGATTGCTACAGAAGAGTTTGCTGCAGAAATCCGCCAGATGATTTTGGACGCTGTTGAGATGGAAGTTCGCTACAACGAAGACCAGTTCCCCAACGGTATTCTTGGTCTCAACTCCAAGTACGTAGCTCAGTACACCAAGTACCTAGCTGACCGTCGCCTCGAAGAGCTGGGCTTTGCTCCCGAGTACAACGTGGGTAACCCCGCTCAGTGGATGGCTACCGCCAATGACACTCTGCAGTTGGTTAACTTCTTCGAGGCAACAAATACCTCTTACGAGACAAACGGAGCTAAGCAGTAATGCTAGGCCCAGAAGACGAAGAAGGTTGCTGCGGCGAAGGCTGCTGCGGACCACGTAAGAACTAGAACCAAATAAAGATGCCCCGCTTCTCCGTGAGGAGAGCGGGGTTTTCTTTTGCCTGCAATGTTGATACGATACAGGAATGGCTAAACTAATCATCACCCGTGGAATCCCCGCAAGTGGCAAGACCACGTGGGCACTCGACTGGATTTCCGAAGATGCTGATACCAAGCGTGTCCGCATAAATCGTGACGACATCCGCCACATGCTTTTTGGCAAGTACACAGGCGTAGATGAACACGCTGTCACCAAGATGCAAGAGTCTCTTCTTCGAGCTGCAATGAAGAACAAGTACGACATCGTGCTAGACAACACCAACCTCTACAACAAGCATGTCAAAGAGGTACTCAAGATTGCACGAGACTTTTATTACGAGGTTGAATACAAAGACTTCTATGTCGCTCTAGAGACTGCCATTGAGCGTGACTCACAGCGCGAGCGTCAGGTTGGTGAGGAAGTCATCAAGATGTTCTTCAAGCGTCACCTCCCTAAGGGTTCTATGCCTGAACCACCAGAGACGGAGATGACTCAGGTCTTCAAGCCATATGTAGCAAATGAGAGTCTGCCTCCCGCGTATATCTTTGACATTGACGGCACCTTGGCTCACATTGACCCAGAGAATCCCCGTGATGTCTACGACGCTTCTCGCGCACACGAAGACCTTGTTGATGATGCAGTCCTCTACCTCCTCCAAATCATTGACGGATATGCCTATGACTTTGAGGATGGAATGAAGTCTGAATACTCCCCCAAAATCATCATCATGTCTGGGCGTACTGAAGACCACCGCAAAGAGACGGAGTACTGGCTTGCAGACCAAGGAATTATTGCTGAGGGTATCTTTATGCGTGCATCTGGAGATACCCGTAAGGATAGCGTTGTGAAGAACGAACTATTCCGTGAGCACGTAGAGCCTTACTACAACGTCTGTGGTGTATTTGATGACCGCCAGCAAGTTGTAGACATGTGGCGTCAAATTGGACTTAAATGTTTTCAGGTTGCTGAGGGAGATTTCTAATGTTAATCACCGACTTGGTCAATATCTTTGATTTAACTGAGGAAATTAAAAATGGTTACGTCACCGTGCGTACACACCCTGAGTATGACTCACTGCGTATTCTGAACTACGCAGACAAGTGCCAGTACGAGCCTCGGTGGAACGAAGTCACACGGAAGACCAGAGGGTTGATATACAACTACGACACCCTTGAGGTACTTGCTCGTCCGTTTGAGAAGTTCTTTAACTACGGTCAGGAAGCTGGAGTTCAGTTTGATTTAGATGCACCAATCCTCGGAGCGTTTGACAAACTAGACGGCTCTCTCGGGGTCTCCTACGTTCTCCCAGACGGACGAGTTCAGATTGCTACCCGCGGTTCATTTGAGTCCGACCAAGCTATTCACGCTAATCAGATTCTTGAGAATGAGCCGTGGCTACAGCAACTTATCCTTGATGACGTAGCTCGAGGTCACACAACTCTTTGGGAGATTGTTTATCCCGAAAACCGAATCGTTGTTGACTACGGCGACAAAGACCAGCTCATGCGTCTAGGCAGTGTGAATGTAGATACTGGAGAGTTTGAGCCAAACTACGGACTTCATATTCAAAGCAAAACTCTGCGTGAGGTACTGTCTTTGCCCGAGCGAGACAACGCCGAGGGCTTAGTGGTGTGGATTGATAATAAGACGGCTGTAAAAATCAAACAGCAGGATTACATTGAACTACACCGCATCGTCTCAAGTCTGAGTCAGAAGGAAGTGTGGAGGCAGCTCTCTGCTGGAACCTACGACGACTTCGTAGTAAAGCTCCCTGATGAGTTCTATGGCTGGGCAGACGGAGTAGCCAAAGAGCTAAACGCTCAATTTAAAGAAGTACATAACTCTGTGTGGATTCTCAATCAAGCACTTTTGAGCAACAACTTCACTGAGCGTAAAGACCAAGCAATCTGGATTAATGAGTACGTCCCCAGTGAGTACCGTGGAATGGCGTTTCTAGCTTTAGATAGCCGAGACTACTCATCTTCTATATGGAAAATGATTGAACCAGTTGGTGCTAACCCCATGAAAATCATTGTCGAGTAATCCGCACGAACGTACCGAAAAGCTCAAAACTATACCAAAAACGGTATAGTTTTGTGGCAAATACGCACGAACGTGCCGATTCCGACTTACTAACTAACTCGGAAAAAGTAGACTATATTTTCCGACTTAGCACCGTAAGTGTGAAAATTTACTAGCGATTTTCACACTTAGTGGCTTAAGTGTAAAAATGTGGTGCCTAGCACTTGTAAGTGGTTTGGTGTATTCTTCAGGTATGACAAAGATTAAAGTAGTCCCAGACGGCTCATGGGAAGTAGCAGAGGGCGGACGAGCCGAGTACTACCAAGTAGGTAGCTGGTACATGGAACTTATCGTTGATGAGTTTGATGATGAGCTTGCCAGTGCTAAGCAGGCCATCAAAGCTAACAAGGCTTGGTACCGCTGGCTCAAGAAGAACCGCAAGAAATACAAAACCCCCTGAGCCTGCATCTGCTCAAAGGGGGCTTGTATTAGACATTGGACCACCGCCTAGGTAAGGTTTCCTCCAGTAATAGTTCGAGACTTTAGAAATTCAATCATGTGGCTCCTCACTGGCACTAGGCCATATTGGTTTGTATGATTCAATTTTAAGACGGTTGGTATTGTTCTAGCCCTTTGTTTTTGGGCAATAGAAAGGCCCCCAGTCTACCAACTAGGGGCCGCATATCTACAGGTTGCTACCTATCTACCATATAAAATTATACACTAAAAATCTTTATATGTGTACTAAACAGTAAAGTAAGTAAGTTATGCGTCAGAACGCTTAGGACCCTGTCGCCACACAGAAGCCGCATGGTTTTCTTCGACAGCCTGTTTCATCTCAGGGCTTTCATAGAGACGCAAGATGTGCACGCAGGGGTCGCCCTCGTCGAACTCATCTTCTTCGTCACCAGTTAGCGGTAGACCATCATGCGTGTAGCATACGGCTGGACCAACCCAGCCTCTCTCAAGACCGAGAGCAGCCCATTCATCAAAATCCATTTAAATCTCTTTTCAAGTAGAGGAGCATTCTGTCAGTTACTCTACACCAAAATTATTTTTGTATGCAAGGTTTAGTCACCAATGTACTCGTGTGAGTAGCTCCAGCGGTTGGGGTCAATAGTCCAGCGAATACCTTCTCGGACTCCGTCTTTACGCTTCATGTGGTTTTTAGACGTAGGCTTCCACCTCGGAGACGCATCTCTATAGCCTCCCAAACGAGGGTGGCTGGTCTTAGAGAAGTATCGCTTACCATTATCTATGTAGTGCTGAGCTATGACCTCAGATAGGCGTGGACCAATTCCAAAGCCTTGGTAGTCAGGGTGAACTACTAGACGGTGCTCGCGGTAGGCATCCTTGACCGTCCCAGAGGGGTAGGTCAGGGTAGCAACAAATCCGACTACTTGACCTTCCCAGAGTGCCACATAGCACCGTGAGCTTCGGTTGAGTGATTCGGAGAGATAGTGGTAGTCAGCGAAGTGACCCCAAATCTCGTTTCCACACGGATAAACTTCGAGTACCAAGTCTGGTCGATGAAGCCACCTCCCGCTAGTCCATTGACCACGGTCTGTGTCAATGACCCAGTCGGGCTCCAGATACTCAAGAATGTCTCGGTGAACTGTGGCAAGCACAATACCCTTGATGTTGTTCTTGCGCACATATCGAGCCATAGCAACAGACGCAGCTTTGGCTACGTTACGGTCAATAACAGATGTGTATTCATCAATCACGGCATCGTTGTGTAGCGAGCGTGCAAGGTCAGCACGGAACTTCTGACCATTAGATAAAACAGAGTAGGGCTTTACCCACTCAGGAACAGACATAAGACCAGCAGCAGAGAGCTTTTCATTTGCGTCTACTGGGTTGTTAAAGTGAGATGCCACAGAGCCTGAGCCCCACTGAGGAGCCTCTGGATGAGCAAATTCTGTCAGCAGGGTGGATTTACCAGTGCCACTAGCACCGACAATCACACCGATACCAAAGTCTCTAGGAAGGTCAGCAGGAAGCTTGTAGGGATAGAACTGCTCTGTACCTTCTGAGCTGTAATCGAATGGGCGAATAAGCTCCTCTGTGAGCTCGTCCATTTCAACCGTAGATGTAAGGGGGGTATCTGACCTCTCGAGGTCAATCCAATCTGTCATTGTTCTATCCTAGTCCAAGTCCCACTCATTTTTGAAATTGCGTTCGTAGCAGATAGGTCTCCCAGGAGCGTACTCGTCTGAGTAGTGCCTCCACCACGACAAGTGCCAGTCTCGCTCAGCAGCGTACCTAGCGGCCATGTGGAAGTCGTCACAGTAGATGATGTACTTGACCCTAGTATCCAACCCGTGAACCACTAGAATCCGTTTTCGTCCGCAATTTTAGCTAAGCGCTCTGCCTCTACAGGGTCGTATTCCCACTCAAGATACTCAAGCATCTCCTTGGCATCTTTAGCTTTGGCAAACTTATTGGTGCTCATATATGTATCAAACAGACCAGTAAGACGAACTCTTACCATCTCCTTATGGGCAGCTACACCTTCAGCAAATCCCTCAGAATGTCCGTCATCGGAGCCAGTGTCGTATCCGATGTCATAGCCGTCTTGCCACGAATCTTCTACTTTACTTTCTATAGCCTCAGCTAATTTCTTTAGGAGCTTTTTGTATCCCATTGCGGTCCTTCGTCACTAGTTTTTCTACTTCAGGAAACCATACCGCATCTAGTGCAGAATCAGCAAGGATTGATATAGCTCCACGGGGAGATTCAATAAGAGGTTTTCCAGCCAAGTTAAAGCTGGTGTTGAGAAGCACCCCGTGCCCAGTAAGCTTTTTTACTTCTTGAAGAAGGTCATAGATAGTCGGGTTATCTGAGCCAACAGTTTGGATACGGCAAGTGTTATCAGCGTGAATGATTCCAGGCATCATCTCAGCAACACCCTTCTTAGCCTCAAAGGCAACAGTCATAAAGGGGTTGCGTTTTTGGATAGTCATATCAAAGTACTGCTTCACATCTTCTTCCAGAACCATTGCTCCGAAGGGGCGGTACCACTCACGGTTCTTGATGCGATTAACTAGAGCTTTTGCATCTTTGTTGAGAGGGTTGAACAGAATAGAACGGTGACCTAGTGCACGTTGTCCAGCTTCGGCAAGACCCTCGTACACGGCAATAGCTTTATCCTGAGAGAGAAACTTAGCTACTTCTTGTGTAGACACAGTGTCTCCGCCAACACCGCTGAGGTCGTGGTAAATCCCGTGGTAGAACGTATCCTTCTGAGGACGAATAGTTGTGTCTTGGCTTTGAATTCGATAGGCAAACATCGCACCACCGATTGCAGTCCCAGAGTCATCAGCAACTGGCTCGAAGTAGAAATTCACTTTAGGGAATCTACGAAGAAGATACGCATTGGCAACTACGTTCATCGCGTACCCGCCGACTAGCACGATGTTATTCTCACCAGTGTCACGGATAGCTTTATCCACAAGATTTCCTACAGCCTCTTGAGTCTGCTTCTGCACCTGATATGCAAGATTTGCATATTCTTGGTAGTTATCTTCCGAGAAGTCCTCGGCAGCCTGCGAGAAGTCTCGGTATACAGTTTGGGAGAAGTTGTCTGAGACTTTTTTATTCTTGAAGTAGTAGTCAATAGGGACATGAGTTCCATCAACAAAGAACTTAGGGTATTTGACTCGCTTATCTCCATACGCAGCAAGCCCCATGACTTTGCCATTCTCAAGAGCATCTTGCCCAATTGCAGTTGTTGCAGCTTCATAAACTCGAACAATTCCGTACTGGGAAGATGCGTCAAACTCAATGTGCGGAACTTGCTCTTTTAGCCTATCTATCTCGTGATAGGCATACTCATTCATAATCCAGTGATTTTTGTAGACAGAGTTGATATCCGCTGGATATTTGGCACTGAAGATTGATTCACATTCTACGGCAGCATATCCAGTAGGTAGCCCCTTATCGTCTAAGGCCATACCAAAACCGCTACCCATGCGGTCTACGACAACTACCGCAGCTGTCTGGAATCCACTGTTGTAGAACGCCATAGATGCGTGCTGGAGGTGGTGCTCCCGAGACAGGTCAAAGACAAAAGTCTGAGACATATCAAAGTACTTGTTGAGGTGAGAGAGAATTATCTCTTTGAACTCAGGTTCTTCTTCGACAGGACATAGGGCAATTGCATCAAAGTGGTCAAACTCATTGAGGACCATTTGAAGAGCTGTCATAGGGAACTTAGCGTGCTTCTGCCCAACAAGACGCTCTTCTTTGTAGTAGGCAACAACCTCGCCATCACGAACAACGCAAACAGCACTGTCGTGGGCTACTGATATACCTAGAGTTTGCATGACAACATCCTATCAGCTGGCCTACCTGGATTCGAACCAGGAACCTTAGAGTTAACAGCTCTCTGCTCTGCCGTTGAGCTATAGGCCAAAGTGGAGGAAGGTGCGAGATTCGAACTCGCGGTGGTTTTACCCACAATAGTTTTCAAGACTATCGCCTTAGGCCGCTCGGCCAACCTTCCAACGGGCCCCCACCAAGAGTCGAACTTGGCACTACGCTTTACAAGAGCGTTGTTATACCGATTAACTATGGGGGCTAGCTAGACAATACGAACTAGTGACTAGTTTAGATACCTACGGTGCTACTCTACCATTCTTATTGAATGCTTCAGAAGTAGCTGGGAACAGCTTATCAAAATCTGCTTCCATCTTCAATGCTACCTGTTCAATCTCCCACTGAGGCTTAGTCTCAAAGGTTGCGTCACGGGCATCTACACGAAGTGAGAGAAAACTCATCAGCGAGCGAGCATTGCAAGTTGCGTACATCTCGCTGTACAGCCCAACAGGCAGGACTGAGCGGGCAACCTCATTGGCCACACCGTCGTCAAGAAGAGTCTTGTAGGACTTCCACGCTACCTTGTAGGCGTGTTCCATCTCGTGGTTGACCATGGGAGTCATTGCTGGATGTCCAGCCACCAATCGAGGATGTGCTGACGAACCTTCTTGAATAAGAGGACGAACTGCTGGATAAACATAGAACTTAGGCTCCATCTTCTTGTAACGCGCTGAGACCTCGTTGTACGACCAACCAATGCGGTGTCGTTGGAACTCACGGAAGACAAAGATAGGAGCCGAGATACGGAACGTCATCGAGTTGTGCTCGAAGGGTGAACCGTGGCGGTGCTTAGCTAGGTAGTTAATCAGCTTGGCATCATCTTCCTCGGAAGATTCCCACAGGTCTAGACCAGTAGAAACCCGAGCTGCTGCAGCGATTGACGCATCAGTTCCAGTACTTTGGATGAGCTCTACATCAAACTCAGTTGAGAACTTGATTCCCACTATCCCTGCTCTTCCAGTCCGCCGACTTCAATTTCATCGGTGTCATCTAAATCAAATAAAGCTGGCTCAACATCTTCAACACGATTGAGACGTTCGATGCGCTCAATCTCCCATTGAAGATATTGCTGAGCTTTTTTAAGGTCTTGAAGTTCATGGCCTTTGTAGGGGGCACGAAGTACATACTTCAAAATGTTTCCTCGAAGAAAGCTTTCATAGCGGGTGATGTTGATGACCTCAATCCCGCTAGGGTGCTGATAGTGGGTAGGATTTTTCACTGGGTCACTCATTGGTCTTTTCCTTATTCCAGTCAGTTGAGTCGAAGATGGCAACAAGTACAACATACTCTCTACCATCCACACGGTAGACCAAAGCCTGCCCGTCTGGAATGACGATGTCTTCTTCGACCATTCGTGAACGAATATATTGTCGAATATTCTCATCATTCACAGGAGAAGTCTATCACGAGAAATGAAGAACCCCCAGCTAATCGCTAGGGGTTCAAAGCATCTTCGAACAACTTTGTTCTTAAAGCGCTGAGATTACTGTAGCACATACAAAACCCCCCGACGGATTGGAACGTCGAGGGGCTTTGTAATCAACTAACAATGAAGGAGTTCCTAATGAACTACTTTAGAGATGTTACCACACAGATAATTTTGGTGCGGACAAGTCACGGATGTATACGTTCCGCGTGTCTTTAGATGGACTCCAGTTGTTAGTGGTGTCTAGGTAGTTGACATCCAAGTCACGAGCATGAGCATCAAACGCATCACCACTCATAGTGCCAAGAATGTAGGCTTTCGTAAATCTAGAGATATCTTCTCTGTGCTTGGTCTTATCTGCCAGTAAAGAAATGAATAAGTAGTAGTCAGGCTTTTGGTGGTCTTGGTTATACGCAAATGCTGAGCACTCGTAGTCTTCTCTTGGTGCCACCGTACGCTCTTTTGTTTTAATCTCGAGGGTGTACTTATTTCCAAGGTTGTAGAACGTCGCGTCATATTCCGAGCAATCAACTTCTTCATATTGAACGGCACACTTGGTTAAGTATTCATAAGCAACAAATTCGCCCAGTTTTCCAGCCTGAGCACCGCCCAGACCACGTTGAGTAAATTGGTTGAGGCGTCCCATCATTTGAGCAAGCTTGTCCGCAGCTTCTAGATGGTGTGCAACTTCCATCTCAATAAATTGGTGTCTTTCTGTCATAACTAAAGAGTCTAGCACAAAGTACAAAACCCCCTACAAGAGGGGGTGTTGTAATGAGTAGGTGAATTGGTTTTTATCACCACGGCCTCTCAGTTTGCTTCGATTAAGCTCCCTTAGCCGACCAGACGTTTAGGTTGCACCTTATTCGCTAGAACCGCCTGTGCGTTACGCCGCTGGACTGAGTGCCCTAGCGTTGTTCCGCCATACTCCGCGCTGACCGTCGCCTTCGCGTTAGTAAAAGTGTATCACAGGTTTTTAGAAAATTCCAAAACTACGTTTAATTGGCAAACAAGCTTCACCCTCAGCTAGCAGTTTTGCTAGCTCAGAAACTTCAATCTCAGCAAGACCATTGATGCCCCACGAGGTACCCCACGAGTTCTGCAAGATGACAGTATCCTTACCACCAGCCTTGGAAGATGCGACACGATAGCCGACGGCCAAGATACAGTGTCCACCAACGTTATCTCCAGAAACTTTGAGTACACCATTCGGAGCTTCGTACATACCTTCGTACCAGGGGATACCCAAAACAACTGGCCCCTTGGAGATAAGGCCGTCTACCATCTCATCCATGGAAAATGCCCAGCGGTATTCTCTGAGGAGTGAGAATGTCTGCATCGACTTAGCCCCAGCAAGAACTGATGTACCGTCGTAGTTCTCGCCTTCCCACTCATCGATGGTCTTAGCAAACTTATAGACGTACTGAGCAAATGGCTGAGGCTGGCGAGGCACTCTAGCCTTGACCTTAGAAAGATTAACAGCTACGGGAGTAGCTAGGGCTTCGGCAGTCCAGCCGAATCCCACACAGGCACCCTCGAAACCTTGGTCAAGAATTGGTCCTACTTTCCACAGCTTGTTCTTGCGGCGGACTGTTTTGCGAACAACAGCACTAATCGGGAAGTTACGTGAACGCTCGTCAAAGCGAGGTCTCCAGTCAAGTTTTCTCATATATAAATTATCTCACTCCTGTAAAAGGGCATAACAAAACCCCCTCAGTTGCACCAAGAGCAGATTTAAATTAAGTCTGATTGCTGAGGGGGTCTTGACTAGAGACTACTCTCTATTTACTTATTCCGCAATCTCCACTGCTGGAGCTTGGTTTGCCTTCATAGTGTTTTCTACAACTTTGTTGGCAACTGCAGTCTTAGCCTTAGTAGCTGTCTTGCGAGTAGTTGGCTTCTTAGCTGCGGTAGCAGGTGCTTCCACTGTCTTAGGAGCCTCTACAGGAGCAGGTACGAAGAACGCAGGACGCAGCTTCTGAATAACACCGTTGAGAGCAACGGGGTCAACAGTAACTGCAGGGGCAGGAGGGTTAGCTGCGTCCATGTACTTGCTGTTCAGACCGTTACGAGATACGTCGTCAAACGCAACTGCAGCGGAAAGAACTGCTGATAGTAGCAGTGCAATTGCAGTTGCAATTACGATGTCCCAGTTCAGTACAGCAATGTCAGTTGCACTAACGGTAATCAGACCAGCACCACCAACGGTGAAAGCACCAGTGAAGGTCTGCTTGAAGGTACGAACAAACGCAACAGCTGCGATTACTCGGTTCTTGGCAGGGTACATGTAATCAATAACCTGTTTGATGAAGTGTGTTTTTTCTTTTGCCATGTTCTTATTCCTTAGGGGATGTTTGCGATTTCGCCGGGGAAGATAAGTGCAGGGTTCCCAGAGCTGAAGTTAGAGATATTGAAAATCTCCATGTAGCGACTTCCATCGCCTAGATAAGCGGCGCTAATGTCCCAGAGTGTATCTCCAGGAACAACGACGTGCTGACGAGAACCACCTGCAGGAGCGGGAGCAGGGGCAGGAGCGGAACTGCCACCAGAAAGGATACGGTTTACTTCAGCTTGAACTGCGTCATACTTGTCGCCAAGAGCGGCTACACGGTCAGGACCGTTGCCGTACTCTCCACGGATAACAGCAGCAGCAAGGTCAGCAATGCTTCCACTTACAGGCACGGAAGGAGCAGGAGCACCGCCAAAGAATGACTGATTATCTGGACGAAGGTAGCCGAGCATACCTGCCTTTGACAGGGTTGCGTAGTGCGCAGGTCCAGGGTTCTGAGTCATGCAGTAAACGTTATTTCCACGGTCCTCAACAACGATTGCAACGTGGCTGTTAGGACCTGCAGGCGAACCCCAGTCCCAGATTGCTACGTCACCACGCTGAGGCGGTCCTTGTACAGGGGTGAACCATGTACCCAGACCAGAAGTATTGAAACCCTTCCACAAGCCACAGGTGTAGCCAGAGTGCTGTGGGCATCCGCCGCTACCAGCGTTGGTTCCTGTCATGTAGTAGGTCGCGCCAATCATGTTAACGGCGTAGTGTGACCAAAGGTCCCAACACTGTGCGCCCCAAGACTTATCCATCTCGATAGCGCGACCGTTTACACTATTTAGCCAGTTTGAGAATGCACTCATGTGAGCTCCTAAGTATAAATTGTTTGTATAATCAATTTTACTCTTCAGGAGCCAAGTGATTCTTTTAAGGTCTATTACGCCTCAGGGTCAATAACGTAGGTGCCAGCAATGTGGAAGTTGTCAGCTACATCAAGAGTTATTGGTGAACCCTGAGCAAAAGAAACATTGAACGCAGAGTTTCCAGATGCATCAATTGACTTAAGAAACATTCGAGTTGCACCAGCAGCTACGTGCCCAAAAATTGGGTAATCACGGCTAGTAGAGATGTCGTGCAAGCAACCAGCAGAGAATTGGTAGGCATACTTAGATGGGAATGGAAGGTCAATGTAGTACTGACCAGAACCAAAGTTAGTGATGTTATCGAACTCCACTTGAATCTGAAACTCTGCAATTTCCCCGTGACGCACATACGAGCCACTGAAAAGAGGGTCACCATCAAAGGTTGGCTCAGTCCCCACAGCCCCACCAACAATAGTGAATGCAGTATCAGAAACCTCAACAATTAGGTCACCAATAGTGGCAACTTCGTTTTCCGCGGAGACAGAGTGGAGATACGTAGTCTCTGGCCCAACGCCAAGGACAATAGAGTCAGTGGGCGAGACAATTACGTCTGCCACCATTTTGTACGTGGATGGTTCAGTTGGCATGACCTTAGTTTCCGTTCATTAGGGCTTGTATTTCGGCAAGTGCAGCCTCAGCTCGAAGTGCATAAGACTCAATCAAGGTGGCATACGCAGTTGCAGCATCTGTACCAGCATCTGGAAGAGCTGTCTCAGGGACTACGTCAATAAGTTCGTCAAAGTCATATGGCCCCACGTTCCCAGGAATAATAACAGAGCGACGAACAGGGGCCTCACCGTTAACAAAGATATCAATGTGCCAATAGTAACTAGCTGGGAGAACCGTCAGGACAAAAGGAACATCTGGCTCACCAGCGGTGACGTTAATCTTGATGTCACGAGGGAAAATGATGAACTGGTTGTCAATACGGTACGCGTCAACGGATGCCCGATTGACGGTAGCAGTAATCACTGCATCGACGGGCTCGGTAGACCCGAGAACATCTTGCAGTACGGTGAGGTTGATTACGGGCACGAAAGGCTCCAAGTAGATAAAGGTATACCTCTATTCTACAACTTGAGCTAGATGCCGATAACGGCTTTAACTTCTTCAGCAGTAAGACCAAGAGCAGACAATTTTTCTAGAGCTGACTGCTTCGCATCATTCATTGCCTGTTCTAAAGATGCTCGGCGCAATAGCTCGTTCTCCCACGCCACCTCAAGCTCGTCCCACGTTGGTTTAGGGTCATCACTCATCCAAGTAAGGGCCTCATCTAGCTCTTCTTGGTTAGTAGGAACCCCCACCCATATATAGACACTATCTGGGAAACATGCTGGCAGTACTTCAAATAAATCCATTATTGGCGTATCTCCATCAAAATCATAGTAGCAACCATTCCACGGTTAGCGACAATAACTGGACCGTTAACGTTATTGGCAAAAACCGTATTGTAGTTTGTTGATGCTGTTGTTGCTGGTGCATCTACATATGAGAAATTAACTGGACCGTTCATTTCTGAGGCTGTTGAACCTAGATTCCACGCTGAAGTTGACTTTATATTAGTAGTTCCACGGCGGAGCCATACATTAGCCGCGTTAGCCGCGTAGCTAACATTTCTCAAATAGTTTTGCGATACTTGAATAAAAATTAGAGAGTTAGAGTACCTAGGAGTAATGTCTACGGACAGCCCAGAGCTGACGTACGTAGAAGACGAGTTACCAATTTCTGCTCCCGCATAGGTACCAGAGACAACTTGGACAACAGTTCCCACTGGAAAACGGTCATACGCTAGAGTCCCTGAAGTAATATCTCCAGCGGGGATTCCAGATTGAGCTGTGATGGCAGACGTTCCAGCACCTTTAAGATACGCGCCCGAGGTGAGTGTTGGTGCACCAGTACCACCAAGGGGGACAGAACGTACTGCGGTCTCTACAACTCCAACCCTCGTAGCCAACTCCGAGTCACCTGACGTTACTCCAGCGCTTGTCTTGATGATGTAGTTGAGGACTATGTAGGGCTGCAGGTTGTTGTGGGCAGTCCCCGAACCAGCTGAACCAGTTGCCCCTCCGTGCGAGTGCGACCCAGCAGAGTTAGAGCCCCACTGACCAGAGGCAGATGTAGAGAATACAGCTGGTCTATTTAAGAATGAAGACGAGCCATTTAGACCAAACCCACCAGCTTCATTACTAGACTGCCAAATCTGAATCTGTGTCGTGTGAGTGTGGGCTCCGTCAGATGAAATTGTATGTGTGTGGCTGGGTATCTCACTTGCAGTAAGGGTGTGAGTCTTGGCACCACCAGTTTCACCGAGGGTGTCGAATTCAGTCTGAGAACTATCTAAACCAACAGCGACCTTCCCTTTGAGGTTAGGAAGATTAAATGTTGTAGTCCCATCCCCAGAACCATACTGCACACCGATTGCAGCAAACAAAGAAGCATAGGTAGTACGGCTTACCGCAGACCCATCAGCGAGGAGCCAGTTAGCAGGTGCGGTAGCCCTAGGCCACTGAACAATCGTTCCAGCGGGAAGGCCAGATGCCAACTCGGGAGTCTTACGCCAAGCAGGGACGCTAGAGTCATATGTGTGAGTACCGTAAACATCGCCATTGGCGGGAGACGCGGGGAAGTTAATAGCCATTACTTCTCTCCTTCAATCTCTTGTAGAAATAGTAAGTACTCGGGGTTAGTTTCGTCTACGGGGAATGACTTAAAAGAGCCATCGCCGTTATCTATAACGATATGTTCTTGAATGTCGTTAAAAATATTAATTGTTATTTTTTCATATTTCATTACAATTCAGCCCCCACACCTACATAGCCAGTCGAATCAATAACAAGTAGCGCTGCCGCACCAACTCCTCCGTTTGCGCCACTAGTTGCACCAAGCGAGGTGAGTCCTGTAGCAGCATATGAAGCTACCAAAGAAGATACGGTACTTCCACCAAAACCGCTATAACTGACAGATATTGAACCCCCGTAGTCAATTGTGAGTGCTGCCACCCTAAGCGGAACAGGATGGGCCAGTGTAAATATTCCAAATGTGGAAGTCCCTGTCATTCCAGAAAGGTAGGCCCTACTACCATTCCCACTTAATCTATAGTAATACCTCTGACAAGCAGCTAGCTCTGCCTGAATGCTCGGCGCGTTGCGGCGGAAGGGGGTGGCGTAGGAGCCTTCTTCAACTTGAACGCCCCAAATGTCAAATGTGAAGGTAGATAATGATGTTGGGAAGTAGAAAGCAAATTCGGAGTAACTATTTGCCCCGATAGTTTTTCCCGACAGATTGGGCATAGCCAACGTATAGCTAAAACGTTGCCAAGCTGTAGTGATATTTGTCGCAGTATTGTTTACAGGATGCCCCGTAGCAGAACTTCCGCCAGTTCCGTATACATTCCAGAAATATATCTCACCCGCAGTAAAAGACATATTTGAAGATGCTTTAGCCCAAAAAGATACAGTTATTGTTTTGTTGGAAATAGTTCGAACATCTTCAATTTTATGCGTAAAATATGAGCCAGCTGAACCAGTTACAGTTCTATTTACTCTGCAGTAGTAGGTTCCTTCATAGCCAGATACAGGAGCTGCTCCAGGGGTAAAATCTTGTCGGGATGTGATAACTGTAGCGCCAGCACCAATATTAGCTAGCCACCTATCGGCAGTAAATGCCCCAGCAGCTGTAGTTGTAAAAGATGTCCCACGTTGCCAAATATCGAACCCACCGTTAATGATGTAGTTAGGGCTCAGCGGTGTCGCATTATTTGCAGCCTCAACAGCTCCAACCCGTACAGCAAGTTGACTATCCCCAGGAGTTTCTCCAGCCGAGAACTTAATGATGTAGTTGAGTACGATGTAAGGTTGCAGGTTGTTATGTGCCGAACCAGAACCAGCTGCACCTGTCGTCCCCGAGAATGTGTGGGAGTGGTCTCCAGCAGCCTGAAGGTCTCGCTGAGCAGCGTTCGAGCCGCCGCCAAATGGCCAGTTAGAGTTTCCGCCTGAAC
>FUWD013180802.1_pt1 | contig 18892 bp, 17 predicted proteins | sample 1063281 | NCBI WGS metagenome assembly FUWD01 (sample SAMEA79048168, study PRJEB19326) | metagenome | biome: marine | reverse complement strand
TTGGTGACGACAGCAGCCTTGTGCTCGCCGGCCAGTTGGGAGCNGGAATCGGATTTGCAGTAGCGCCTGCATTGACCCTCGATGCCAGGTACCGTTACCTTACTGACAACCGAAGCAGAGTTCGACGGCGACACCGATCTCTCCATCGGCAGCCACAATGTAATGCTCGGTCTCAGATTGGGCTTGTAAGCCTGACGCCTCTTGCCAATACCCCGGCCCGTCAGTAATGACGGGCNGTTTTTTTGATAACTGCAAGCTACAAGCCGGATGAACGCGAACAATCTATCGCTGACCATACTTTCAGACAACAACGCAGCGGAGTGCTGCACTGCCGAACATGGCTTCTCAGCATTTGATTGAAACCGAAACCTGTGTGATCCTCTTCGATACCGGCAGGGACAATGCGCTTCTGCCAAATGCAAAAGCACTCGACGTCGATCTCTCCACAGTCAGGCAGCTCGTACTCAGCCACGGCCATTACGACCATACTGGAGGCATCGGCGACCTACTCTCCCTTGCCCCTGACGCTACCGTCTACCTGCACCCCGGCGCTTTCCGGAAACGCTTCAGCATCCGCAACGGTATTCCGAAACCTATATCGATGCCCGAACCCGCGCTGATCGCTCTCAATTCGCTTCCGGAAAAACAGATAAACCTGATCGAACAGCCTTCCGTACTTACCAGCCGATCCGGAATTACCGGACCGGTACCCCGCATAACATCATACGAAGACACCGGCGGACCGTTCTTTCTCGACCCTGAAGGCTCCATACCCGATGCGATCGATGACGACCTCTCGATCTGGTTCGAAACCCGTGAAGGACTTGTGCTTATTGCCGGATGCTGCCATTCCGGCATCGTCAACACCATCCGGTACGTTACCGAACTGACAGGAACGGAACGCATCGCAGCCCTCATCGGCGGCTTTCACCTGTCGACGGCTTCCCCCGAACGGCTCATGCAGACCGTCGATGAACTCAACACCTTCGACATCGGACGAATCATTCCCTGCCACTGCACCGGGGAGATCGCGGCAACCTGTTTCCGCCGCAACCTGCACTGCCCCGTCGAACCGGGATACGCAGGCATGCGCCTGGAGTTCCCGCTGTAAGGGCTCCCGGCGTTGTCTGTTCTGAATGGTATTGTCAGGACATACCCGAAGGGCAAAAAAACTGAGGCTCGATTCTGTTGCTGCAGCAAAGATTACAAACTGTCAAGCTGAAAATGGAACAGGGGTATCGGAGAATACAAGCTTGATTGGGGTACTGGTTACCGGGTTTATATTGGTCGAAAGCTTCACCGCTGCAAAAAAAAGCCAACAGACATCTTCGAGCTGACTGTTGATTTTGATGAGAGCCGAGACTCCCTTTGTGTAGTATGAGGAAATGAATTCAACTTTGAAGGCACGCACTCCCTGTCGCAAAAAGAAAACGGCACGACCTATACCTAATACTCTTTTTTTGCTGCTGGCTTAACGCCTCCACGACGCCCCAAACCAAAACCGACACGGTACAGGTCAGGCATATTGACCCGTCCATCTTTCATAGACTCAAAAATACCGAGAGACTCAAAATCTTGACGAATACCATTCCATCCTGCCTCATAATGCTCTGGAGGCAATCCATTGAAATCTATTTTATCAGGATCGCCAGCAAGCAAGTTACACCATCGTTCTTGAATAATTTCAAATGTACAGGGGACAGTCAACCCCTGCAATGGCTGCATCAACGTCTTAACCCAAGGATAATCCTCTGCCATTTCCGACACCCTGATCCCTGATGCGTATTGCACGCCGCATTTAATACTCTCGTAATGTAATGGCAAAAGATGAAATGAATAACGCTCTTCGGTATCTTCCGCGGCTGCGCGAATGGCAGCTAAAAAAGATCGCGGTGAAGTTCGCCCTCGTCCATCGGCAAGATGCCCAACCGACCATAAATATGGCACACCACGACGCCGATCTCGCCCCATCCATTCACCAGCAATTTTTGCAAAAAGAGATCGTTGAACTTTTTCATCTCTTTTCGCACTCTCCCTGATTGACCATACATCTGCATTAAAATCAGGTAGGTATCCTGCTACATCCTTATAAATACTTCGCAATGTCAGTCCATGAGTCTCTGTTCCATTACAAAATAATTGCCAAAGTAATCCATGCAGATCGTGAAGCGTCCAAGTCAGTTCAACCCTTGTTGAAAGTAATTTAGATGCATCAGGAAAATCGGCAATCTGGCGACCAGCAAACTGATCCTCACGTAAAAAAATTTTACCGTGCAAAAAAGGAAATCGCTTGAGCGTCAATACCACACGCAATAAATCTTTGACGATTTTATCCATTGTTCGCCATTCGACACTTGAACGATCAAGCGCATCAAATACAATCAATGCATGTTTGTTTTGCTCACAAAAAAAATCATTGGCACGCTCCAGCATCCTGCCGAAACTTTCAGGCTCATTTTTAACCCACTCGACCGATGCCTCCCATGTATTACAAGGTATTTCTTCAGAAACCATAGTAGCCGCCCAACGCCCAAGTACAGCCCGCCATACATGATACGCTGAAATATCTTTTTTCAGAAGAGTATCAAAAACATCAGAATCCGGATAAGCATCAAGAGCGGGGCGCTCACCAAATCCTGTCCGTACTTCAACTCGGGAAAGATCAGGTACAGATTCTCCCAGCATATTTCTTATTTCATTGGAATTAAGCGCTGCATTCCAAAATGTTTTACCCACACCCCGAGCCCCGATTACAAGGCTGCATTCCAGGCGCAGAGCCTTGAAATGAGATGGGGGAATGTAGACCGATCGTTTATCGGGTTCTCTACCATGCAGGGAGGTGTCGCTTGGTAACGTTTCAATAATCGCTTGTCGAATCGCTTGATTATATGATGCTGTCATTTTGAACCTCCTTCAGTTTCAATTGAAAGTTCAACCCCAGCAATCAACGAACCAAAAATAGCCCTCACCATTTCAGAATCGATATCCGTCAAGCGACCATGCAAACTTTTTAATACAGCAAAGCTTCGATGCCATCTCACCACCCATGGGTAGTGGGGTGCACTCTCATCAGCTTGGTCATAGCTCCACACACTAACTTCACCCGAGATCTTGCCCGCAGGCACTTCATCGTAGAGTTCTTCAGAGAAAACATCCCAGGCCCGTTCCAGCAAACCATCATAATACTCCTCTGTTCCAGTCTCAGGAATCATAGCACCAACGACCTGAAGACGCTCACGAATTTCACGCACAACACCCGTTTTATGCCAATGATTAAAAAGCACACGATAACCTGACCATGTTTGGTCACCATCGATAGCAAAAAGCAGAATTGTGGATGCCGAAAGCTCGGTGATACATGCTGAGGCAACTTCGTCTATACCTGCACGTGAATCAATCAAGGTCACATCAGGTTTCCAACGATCCTCAATTGCATTAAGCAAACGGCACAAACGGTCTGACCACGACTGGCGATTGCCATCCGCATCAATTTTAGGCATCCATACACGACCAAGTTTGGCGATATACTCTCCGGGATTCGCCCCATGAGCTGGAACCACCCATATTTCACCATTATGCGATAATGCACTTGTAGCAACCATATTTTCCAGAACTACATCACCATTATCGACCAAATCTTCGACAAGCCAATCGGTAATACCATAAAATGGGCGTCGATCTTCTGGAAGCAATGCGGAAGAGAGGCCTGGAGACTCTAAATCCAGATCAAGTACCAGCACTTTTTTGCCTTGCTCAGCCAATGCCCATGCCGTGGCGGCAAGTGCGGTTGATCGCCCGACGCCACCCTTGATTGAAAAAAAACTGTTCGCGGAACGGAGGAGGTTAAATTGGAGATGCGAGACCAATTCCCCTCTACAGCAAGACGATCAATGACAGAGACGCCATCAAGGCCTTCAAGCAAAAAGGAGCTCTCTCTTTCAAGGAAATCTTGACAGTCAGGCTCGAACAACAATGCCTGCTTTACAGGGTAAGCATGAGGACCAAGTTCTTCATTAATTTTCGAGACAATTTTATTAAGAACACCTTGCTGATGCTCAGTCCCTTCCCACTTATCATCCACAATAAGACGTACCCGACCCTTCAGGTCACGATTAATTATAATGGGTTTCATTTTTGTGATGTCCTCCTGGTAAGCAAGGAATAACTCCGTCAGCTTAGGAAGAACCTCGTCAAATGTACTCATAATACACCATCCATTTCAGCTTTTCTGATCAATGCTCTCACTTCTTCAGCGCCTGCTCGATGACGTTCAAGTCGCATACTGTCAAAATCAGCACGATGAGCATAGCGATCATTTACACTCCAATCAGAAAAAGGGTTTTGTGATAAAAGAGTAAAGTTTGTGCCTTGCGGATAACCTGCACGATAAGCATCGAAACGAATCCATATTCCATCAGCGTGAATTCTATCTTCACGATTTGACGGTTTATCAGCGGACATTGGCATGCCAAATGAAACCATCAATGATTTGAGTCCGCATTCCGCAGAAACCCCGTATAAATGGTCAGCATTGGGTAATCTACTTTCCCCTTTCAGGAGTTCAGCGTCCTCCCAATGGCGATTATGAGCATCACGAAAATCACAAATCATATAATGAGTGCTCCTTCTTTTATTGGCAGGTCTCAACATAAAACAGCCTGAAAACTTATGAATAGAGGCACAACAATAGAAACAGAAACCCCGTATTAGCCAATAGAATCATATCCAAGCGAAACAAGTTACGACGATTCTTGATGTGTTGCCAACAATATTTCCAGCCCCCTCTCCCTCACTCCCCCTGCTTCTCGGTAAGGTACTTCCAGTACTTCATCGGCATATTCGACTTCTGCAGACGGGGGTTTTTCCGGTCGGGGATGGCGATGGTTTTAAAAAAGGCTTGCCAGAGGGCCTGTATCCGCATTTCCTCTTCCGAAAGCGCGGGAGCGGTAAACTGCTCGATAGTGCCAAGCTGCAGAGTGCCGCTGTGCCAGCGTGCGGCAGTGCGGCGCCGAACGTCGTAGATAAACCAGTCCTCCGCCCTGAGCCTCCGGCTGAAGTGCCCTGCAAGCGGCTGCAGAATGTTGTGGTCGGGCTCCATTCTGGCCAGATAGGCGCCATCGCGAAGCTTCTCGAAGCGCACCAGCCCTTTCATGCGGTGCAGTTCGCGCTGGGCTTTTCGCGAAACGGTAACGACATCCCTGACTGCGGAATCGGCAAGATTGCCGTTCACCCTGTTGCCGTAACGAAGAGCCTGCGAAAGATAGCGCAGAAGAGAGGTTTCCATGCCCTCCTTTTCGGCCAGAATAAAGTAATAGAAGGTATGTGCCGCATCGGGAGCCTCCTGCCTGAGCCGGTTGAAAAGCGTTTCGGCGGCTACGGCGTCGGTACCGATAAACACCCCATCCTCGAACAGCGTGTTCTCCCGTTCGACGAGTGTGGCATTTTCGGGGTCGCTCACTTCGGCAATAATCCGGGATGCCGCAGAGAGCATACCTTCAGCGGTTCCATCGTAGAGATAACGGCTCATGATATCAGGTAAAAATGCCGGGCAGGACAAGCTGCTTCGGGGGTTTTTTAACGGCTGTATCTCCGCCGTCGCCAAGCAGAAGACTGCTTTTAAGCATGGCTGGCTGACGGTCGATCTTTTCAAAAGGCCTGCCGGAGCAGGTAATAAAATATTTCGCCCGTTTCATGACCACCCCGATCTTTTTGAGCCCCTCGGGCGTGATGACGGAAAAGCGGCGCGCAGCGACAATGCGACGGGCGGAGGTGACTCCGATACCCGGAACGCGAAGCAGAACTGCATAATCGGCTCGATTGATCTCGACAGGAAAGAATTCCGGATGACGAAGCGCCCAGGATGTTTTGGGATCGAACGTTTCGTCGAGGTTTGGAGCATCGTCAGAAAGAATCTCTTCTGCAGAAAAACCGTAAAAGCGCATCAGCCAGTCGGCCTGGTAGAGGCGATGCTCTCGGAGCAGCGGCGGAGAGGCGAGTACCGGCAGCCGGTTATCCTCATTGACCGGAACGAAAGCCGAATAATATACCCGTTTGAGGTTCATTTTCCGGTAGAGCCCCTGCGTTAGCTTGAGAATCTGGAAATCGCTTTCGGGACTTGCGCCTATGATCATCTGGGTGCTCTGGCCCGCCGGTGCGAACCTCGGCGCACGGCGGCTGGTTTTGCGTTCGACAAGGTTCTCCTGTATCTGGCGGCCGATCAGGGACATCGGTTCAAGAATAGCCTGTTTCTGCTTCTGAGGAGCAAGCCTTTTGAGCGACTCCGATGAAGGCAATTCGATGTTCACGCTGATGCGATCGGCATAGAGTCCGGCTTTGCGCACCAGTTCGCTGCTGCTGCCGGGAATGATTTTCAGATGGATATACCCTCCGAACCGCTCTTCGGTTCTCAGCAGTTCAGCCACGCCGACCATCCGCTCCATGGTCTGGTCTGGACTCTGCATCACCGCCGAGCTGAGAAAAAGCCCTTCGATATAGTTTCGCCGGTAGAACTCCATGGTCAGCTCCACCACTTCGCGGGCACTGAAAGAGGCTCTTGGAACGGGGTTGGTGGCGCGGTTCACGCAGTAGGCACAGTCGTAGATACAATCGTTGGAGAGCAGGATTTTCAGCAGAGAAATGCAGCGGCCGTCATCCGCCCAGGAGTGGCAGATGCCGCCCTGAGAGGTATTGCCTATACCGCTCGATGAACCTTCACGCCTGCTGCCGCTTGAAGCGCACGAAGCATCGTAACGCGCAGCGCCTGAAAGTATCTGTAATTTATCGAGAATTTCCATACGAGAAAATATAGCGAAGAATCCGGGTTTTCCTCGACCACTCCCATCTTCCCGCAATGCACTGAAAGGACTGACACGGACGGACATGGACAAATAAACCCGCCCACCGCCCACACTCTTCAGCTCTTCACCTAATACCGGCTACCGACTACCGACCCACCGGCCCACGGCCCACCGGCCCACGGCCCACCGCCCACGGCCCACCGCCCACGGCCCACCGCCCACGGCCCACGGCCCACACTCTTCTCACATTCTTCCCGCACTTTTTACAACCATCTCGACCACCCTCCTTGCACCGGTGACCACTCCTGGCAGAGATTGACCGGGAAAAACGGAGTCGCCTGCAAGAAACATGTTATCGAATGCTGTCGAAGGGCTTATGACGTCGAAAAGCGAGATTTGCGGGTATCCGCCGACATAGCCATGGCCTCTTCCCGTGTATCGCTGCCAGGTAACCGGCGTTCCGGCTTCTATAAAACGCACCGCGTCACGTACGCCGGGAAACTGCGACGACATGAGATCGAGCACGTTTTCAGTATATGCTCTCTTCAGTTCCAGATACTCCCCGCGTCCCCGATTGAGAGCCTCAAACCAGGGCGCGGGTCTGCTGTGCGTTGATACCGTCACGGCGCAAAGGCCTTCAGGAGCCCGGCCGCTTTCTGCCGGAGGAGAAAATGAAACGAAAATACTGTTACCTTCACCAAGCTCTCCGCTGCTGCCGATAATCTGCAGATGGTGGGATCCTGAAGCCTCGAAAACGGACGGGTCCATCCCGAGATAGAGCATGAAGGCGCTCCACTCCGCTGATTGGCCCTGTTTCATCGCAGTATCTGCCGAATGACTGTCAAGAAGCTCCCCAAGCGATTCCGGCGTAAGGTTGGCAAGCACGATATCAGCTGCGAAAGCGCTTCCGTCTCCGGTTTCCACACCTGCCACCTGCTTTCGAACGGAATCTATACGGATCACCTTTTTCCTGTAGAGCACAGCTCCTCCGTTATCTGTAATGCTCTTTGCAAGCAACTCGGCTATAGTGCCTATCCCGCCTTTGACATGCCAGGCCCCTGAAAAGGGAAGATCGAGAGCGATTGCAGCATTGATGGCGCCGGCACAGACTGAGGTGGTCTGCACAGAAATAAGCAACTGGGCATCGATAAAACGCACAAATTCCGGATCGGCATCGAGCTGATGCGCGGCAAGCCATGCCAAAGCCGTTCTGGGAGCAAACTTGAGCAGACGCCCTGCTCCGGAAAAACCGGAAACTCCTTTTCGAAGAAGCCCTGCAAGATCACGGAGAGTTTCGGGAGGCCATGACAGACCGCCTGAAGCAAGCTGCCAAAGCAACCCGGCAAGCTGCTTCTGTTCCTTCCAGAACGATACGGAATGCGGAAAACGCTGAAGAACGGCATCTCCTGAACGGGTCAGATCGAGGCGCAGTTCCTTATGACGATACTGCCAGGCAACAGGTTCTTCTTCTATGGGCCAGTTGATGCCAAGTTCTCGCCCCAGTTCATGCATCGGTCCGCCGGGATGAAATCCGCACCCCACAGTCGCGCCGGCATCGAAACGATAACCGTTTCTGAAAAAAGTCGCGGCGCATCCCCCGGGATAGTCCTGCGCTTCAAGAACGGTTACGGCAGCACCCTTTGCGGCAAGAATCGCTCCTGCCGCCAGACCGCCGATGCCCGATCCGATGACAATGATGTTGAGTTCACGATAATCCATAGGCGTGCACGTCCGGAAAAGCAATTTTCTCTACGATAAACCGTAAAAGGGTTCCGGTAGTTCATAATCGCTCCAAAAAGCGGCACAAACGCCAGCCGGAAACAAACAGGGAAGAAACGTTGAAGAGAAAAAGGTCGCGGGAGAAAAAAAGAAGAGTCGGCGTAGCGGGATTTGAACCCACGACCCCTTCCACCCCAAGGAAGTGCGCTACCAGGCTGCGCTATACGCCGATGCTTGAATATCAGGAGAAGCAGCAATAATAAGAAATTCTGCCGATTAATGTTAATACTTTTTTATGAATTTCACTGGCACGCGAATTGAACTCGACGCAACCGCCTCATCTCCATAGCGTTATGCCCCTTTTCGCTTGTTTTATCTACACTTCCAAAGGTTATCAACACTTGTCATGTGGATAAGCGATAATCGGAAAGCGGTGACGACAAAAAGAACAACCGCATGTAACATCCGATTAAAATACATTTATAAAACACGATACGACAAATTCACCCCGTTAAGCCCAACCGTTGTCCGGCAGAGTTCAGGCAAGGCTCGGACAACATCAACAAGTTATCAACATTATATCAACAACATCTGAAAAAGCCCGCCGCTGCTGATTCCCGACCATCCGGGACTCATTCATCGCCTTATGCTTCTGCCTTTCCGCGCTTGTGTTTGAAGTACTCGAGCACAGGAGGAAGAAGCGAAAAAACGATGATACCCAGAATCAGCAGCTTGAAATTTTCCTGGACAAAGGGAAGCTGACCGAAAAAATAACCGCTGTAGCTGAAAAGTCCGACCCAAAGCAACGCGCCAAGAATATTGAAAAGAATGAATTTCGGATAGGCCATAGCCCCGATGCCGGCGACAAAGGGGGCAAAGGTTCTGATGATTGGTATGAACCGGGCGATAATGATGGTCTTTCCTCCGTATTTTTCAAAAAAAGCCCTGGTTTTTTCCAGGTGTTCAGGGTTGAAAAACCGGGACTTACGAAAATCGAATACCTTCGGACCGAGCTTGTGCCCGATACTGTAGTTCACGCTGTCTCCAAGCACCGCTGCAACGAAAAAAACAATGAAGAGCAGATGCTCATCGAGCGTTGATCCGGGTACCGAGGCCAGCGAACCGGCGGCAAAAAGCAGGGAGTCGCCTGGAAGAAAGGGAGTCACGACCAGACCGGTCTCGCAGAAAATAATCACGAACAGAATGCCGTAAAGCCATAGCCCGTATTCCGAAGCGAGTACCAGCAGATGTTTGTCGATATGGATGATAAAATCGGCAAGTGTAAAGAGAACATCGGTGAAAGAGTTATCCATGGCGCTCATAATTAATAGTAAGGGGAAACGGGCTTCTCGGGGCATGCGTAATGTAGTTATTAGCGGAATTCCTCACAAAAGCATGTTCATCGTGCGTGACTGAAGAAAAGTCATATTTATTATATATTGATATTTTTCTACCGGTTAACAAAGCAATCGACAATGAGCTACCTGGCATCTTCACGCTGCAGACTCTTCTATGAGGATAGTGCAGAACATAACCCCGCATTGCAGGAAAAACCTGCAGTTCTGTTCGTAAACGGATGGGCTATATCGTCGCGTTACTGGAAACCGCTGGTCGATCTGCTGACACCCGATTTCCGCTGCATCACCTACGACCAGAGCGGTACCGGCAGAACCCTCATCAAGGGTCACAAACCCTCTTTTACCATTGAAGGATTTGCAGCCGAGGCCGGTGAGCTGATCGAGCATCTCGGCCTCCACCGATCAAGAAACCTGCACATTGTCGGACACTCGATGGGTGGCATGGTTGCCACGGAGCTCTGCATACAATACCGGGAAGCCCTTCTTTCCGCAACCATTACAGCCTGCGGAATTTTTGAAGAAACCGCGTTGACTTCACTCGGCCTGCTTTTTCTCGGCGGACTGATCGACGTATCCATGCAGCTGCGAAACATTTTTCAGGTCGAACCGCTCAGAAGCCTTTTTATCAAACGGGCAGCGGCTAAAGAGATTGGCAAAAAGTACAGCGATATCATTATCGAGGATTTCACCAGGTCGGACCGGGACGCAACCAACGCGGTCGGTAAATTCTCTATAGACCCCGAAGCGTTACGGGCATATACGCGCCATGTTATCGCAATTGCTTCGCCGGTGCTCTGCTGCGTAGGAATGGAAGACCATACCATTCCGCCTGAAGGCACCATATCTCTGTTTGAAAAACGGAAGTCGGTATCTTCTGCGCCGACATCGCTGGCCAGGTTCATGAGTCTCGGACACCTGCCCATGCTGGAAGATACGCCCGGATATGGGGGCATTCTGAAAAAACATTTTGATTTTGCCGAACAATTTTATAAAAAGACCCCCGGGGAAATTGAACCCTGCGAACAATATCTGATACCATGATTCCTGTGTATTACTTCGAGTCTGTATGTGAAAACCAAAAGATTGAAACGTTACCGTGAAGAACCTATTTCTGAAAAAACTCTTTTTTTCCCTTATCGCGTTGTTGTTCATCTCGCTTACGACAGCGATGTCGGCCTACGCGCTCAATCCGTTCAAGGGCCTTCCGAGCCTTGAGGAACTTGAAAATCCAAATCCGGAACTCGCTTCGCTTGTCTATTCCGAAGACGGCATCCTGCTGCACAAGTTTTTTCTTAAAAACCGCACGTTCATTCCGCTAAAATCCATCCCGAAATCGGCACAGCACGCCCTGATCGCCACAGAGGACGTCTCGTTCTACAGTCACTGGGGTATCGATCTCAGAAGACTCGCTCTGGTGATGGGTGAAAATCTGATCAAGGGACGCAAAAAGATGGCACGGCGCGAGCACCATTACCCAGCAGCTCGCAAAAAACCTCTATCTGACCCAGGAACGGACGATCAGCAGAAAAGCCAAAGAGTTCATCACCGCTATCGAGCTGGAGAAAACCTATACCAAGGACGAAATTCTCGCCCTCTACCTCAATACGGTTTATTTCGGTTCCGGAGCATACGGCATCGAGGCGGCATCGAGAACCTATTTCGGCAAGCCGGCAAGCCAGCTGACGCTTCCGGAAAGCGCGACGCTCATTGCAACCCTGAAAAACCCTACCGGATACAACCCGGTCAAAAATCCTTCCAGCTCGATCGGCAGAAGAAATCTTATTCTTTCGCTGATGGAAAAGGAAAAATTCATTACCCCCGCACAGGCTGCCGCAGCTAAAAAAACCCGCCTGATCCTGAAATTCACTCCGGTAAACCATCACGGACTCGCTCCCTATTTTACCGAGTATATCCGCCAGACCATCAAACCGGCATCGATGCTGGGCGACATCAACGTTTACCGAGACGGACTCAGCATTCAGACGACACTGGACAGCCGTATGCAGAAATATGCCGAGCAGGCTGTCAGAGAACACCTGTCGTCACTGCAGGCGGCATTCGATCGTTCATGGAGATGGCCCGAATCGCTTAAAAATCAGATCATTAAAGAGAGCGCCCGGTTCAAGGAACTCCGTGAAGACGGGCTTACCGAACAGTCGGCCATGGCGAAACTGAAAGCCGACAGGGTATGGCTGAACAATTTGCTGAAGGAAAAAACAAGGATACAGGTAGGATTTGTCGTCATCGACCCATCCAACGGACACGTCAAAGCCTGGGTGGGCGGCAATAATTTCTCTCCCGACGATTACCGATATCAGTTCGACCATGTATGGCAGGCAAAACGACAGCCCGGCTCGACCTTCAAGCCGTTTGTCTATACTGCGGCCATCGATAAAGGCATTCCGGCCAATTTCAGGGTGCTCAACCAGCCTGTGGCCCTGAGAAGCGGCAGCGGAATCTGGTCGCCGAGAAACTCCGACGGCTCTTCCGGCGGACTGACTACCCTTCGTTCGGCATTGAGCCGCTCGATGAACCAGGTTACGGTACGTCTTGCTTACGAACAGCTCAAAGTGCCGGAAATCATCAGTTACGCAAGAAGGATGGGAATCTCGTCACCGATTCCCTCAAACCTTTCCATTGTGCTCGGCACCGCGGAAGTTACGCCGCTTGAACTTGCCGGCGCTTTTGCAACCTATGCCAATAACGGCATCTGGAACGAACCGGTCTCGATTCTGAAGGTTGAAGACAAACATAACCGGGTTATTTCTGAATACCGTCCGAACAGTCGCTTTGCCATCGACTCAACATCGAACTTTGTCATGGTTTCCATGCTCAAGGATGTCGTCAACAAAGGTACCGGTATTGCGCTCAGAGCCCGTTACGGTTTCGATTACGAAGCTGCAGGAAAAACCGGCACAACCCAGAGCATGCGTGACGCATGGTTCGCCGGATTTACCCCCCAGCTCGCCGCCGTCGTCTGGACAGGATTTGACGATGAACGGGTCAAGTTCACCTCGATGGAGTACGGCCAGGGAGCAAGAGCTGCCCTTCCGATATGGGCGCTGTTCATGAAAAGCGCTTACAGCGATCCAACGCTGAAGCTTGAGAACCGCTATTTCCACATTCCTGATAACGTGATAGCCGTCCCGATTGCCGGGAATACCAATACGCCGTCAGATTTGATGGGCCGCGACGTTTATATTGAATACTATACGCCGAAAGGATTTAATTATTATAAATCACAACCGGTACGTTCTTATCAGTCAACCACGGAAGAATCGGATGATGCTTCCGGCAGCGGAGAATCGATGGAACCTCAGCCGCCTCCTTCAGAAGAATCTGCAGGAGAAGGGATTTTCTGAGCAGTAACCAATTCAACCAACAGCGGTAATAACCATGCAATCAGTTCTCGTACTGGACTTCGGTTCACAATACACTCAGCTTATCGCACGCCGTATAAGGGAACTCGGTATCTATTCCGAAATTCTGCCCTATAACACCACGCCCGAGACAATCAGGGAACACGCCCCAAAAGCGATCATCCTTTCGGGAGGCCCTACCAGCGTCTATGGAGAGTCAGCCATTCTTCCCCACGAAGGCATCTTTTCGCTCGGGCTGCCGATTCTCGGAATCTGTTACGGCCTGCAGGCCATAGCCAAACACTTCGGCGGAGAGGTGGCCTCTTCGGCCAAGCAGGAGTTCGGGCGGGCGAAAATGCTGGTCAGCCGTAACGGCGAGCCGGAAAGCATGCTCTTCCGCAACATTCCGGACTCGGATGTCTGGATGAGCCACGGCGACAAGGTGGTCAATCTTCCCGATGGGTTCAGAATCACGGCAAGCAGCGCGAATTCCGAAATGTGCGCGCTTGAAAGTTACGGAAGCAAGGCAGCGCTGAAGGTGTTCGGTCTGCAGTTCCACCCTGAAGTACAGCATACCCTGTACGGAAAACAACTGCTCTCGAACTTCCTTATCGATATCGCCGGCATTACACCCGACTGGTCGCCGAAACACTTTATCGATCATCAGATCGAGGAAATCCGCAGAACAGCCGGAGAAGAAACCGTTATCTGCGGCATAAGCGGAGGCGTGGACTCATCTGTCGCAGCCGTCCTCGTCAGCAGGGCCATCGGAAAAACCTGCACTGCGTCTTCGTCGATAACGGCCTCCTGCGCAAAAACGAGGCCGACAAGGTAATGCAATTTCTCAAGCATCTCGGGCTCCGGCTCACGCTGGTCGATGCTTCGGAGCTTTTTCTCAAGTCGATTGAAAAACGTGGCTTCGCCCGAAAAGAAACGCAAGATTATCGGCAGAACCTTCATTCAGGTGTTCGAAGAACAGCTGGATAAAGAAAATTCCTGGTACAGGGCACCCTCTACCCCGACGTCATTGAAAGCGTCAGCGTAAAAGGGCCCTCCGAAACCATCAAGTCGCATCATAATGTCGGCGGACTGCCCAAACGCATGAAGCTGAAGCTCATCGAGCCGCTCAGGGAACTCTTCAAGGACGAGGTGCGGGCGGTCGGTCGCGAGCTCGGCATAGCCGAGGATATTCTCATGCGCCACCCCTTCCCCGGTCCCGGCCTTGCCGTAAGGGTGCTTGGTTCGGTCAGCAAGGAACGGCTCGATATTCTGCGCGATGCCGACGAAATCTTTCTCGAAGAGCTGAAATCGAGCGGCCTCTACCAGAAGGTCTGGCAGGCGTTCTCCGTGCTGCTGCCTGTACAATCGGTCGGCGTGATGGGCGACAAACGCACCTACGAAAACGTGCTCGCGCTCCGGGCCGTTGAGTCCTCGGACGGCATGACCGCCGACTGGGCGCAGCTTCCCCACGACTTCCTCGCCCGCGTCTCGAACCGCATCATCAACGAAGTCAGGGGCATCAACCGGGTCGCCTACGATATCTCCTCGAAACCTCCGGCAACGATCGAGTGGGAGTAAGGAAAGCTACAGGTTGGCGAGCTATTCGATCCGATTACGGTAGTGCTCGGGATCCCTGTGAAGATGAGCAACTGCCGTAACAAGGATTTCCTGCTGTTCCTGCACGTAGAACAGAGCATAGGGAAAGCCTTTCAACACATGCATCGTCTTGTTCGTTCACCTACTTTCGGCCATGCATCGGGCATAAACAATATCCGCTCTATGGAAATCGAGGTTTCCCTGAAAAAGCGATAACCCAATCCCGGCAACTGATGCTCGTAGTACGTCACGGCTTCATCCGGTTCAAGAGAAGCTGGAGCTATGAACCGGGCTTTCAACGTTCGTACCTTTTTTTGATTTCATCCCAATCTTCAGCCTGAAGCTCACCTCGCTTGAAAGCATCAAAACGAGCCTCTGATTCGGCTATCCAGTTTTTCTCAATTTCAGGATCGGGCTTATCGAGGCTGTGTAAAATAGCCTCCACCAGCCGGACTCTTTCGTTCGGATCAAGAACAATCGCTTTCTTCGCCAATTCCTCTACAGATTCCATAGTGTTTCTCCCTTTATTGCCCAACGGCTAACAATGCCATGAGGTAATTTTTTCCATGACCGTTACATCTGATGTGTCTTTCATTATCTGTGCAGGAAGGGTTCATTTCTTTTGTTCTTCAGAGATAATCGAGTGAATAGAGTCAGCACATCCTCCTCGAAGAACAAAAGAAATGAACTCTTCTTCTGTAACTGAACTATAAGCTGTCCCGAGACTTTTGTTGAATTAATTCAAGATGTTTAATGATTCGTCAGACAAATGCGATAATCGACAACACCCAATCCTGTTGTGGATGAACTTCTGCAATTCTCATTGGTCAAGTCCCTTTATTGAAAACCTGCGACATCCCAAAATGTAAACAACATTCGCAGTTCGTCAAACATGGCGGTTCTTGCCCCTCGTCACTTCCTCCAGCTTTTTGCTGATCCGGTTCCGCTCGTTGCTGCCGACGGTTGACAGGCGCAGGATCGGCAGGTCGCATTTCTTCAGCACGGCGTCTTTGAGGGCATCACGTTCAGCCTGTCGTGTGCCTTCGCGATGGAATGCGTATCCATCGACCTCGATGACAAGCACCGGACTTTTATCGACCTTACGGAAAACCACAAAATCGGTTTTGGTCCATGGATGGTTAGCAAAGGCAGATTCTTCGGCGGTCAGGTTCCCGGTATCCCGAACGAGCATCGACAGCGGAAATTGAAAAACGACACCGAAAGCCCGATAAGCTCTCTCCTGAAGTACCGTCTCTATTTCGCTGTGGACAAGATTCTCGGAATCGTATTTCGAAACCCGTATCCGCTTTTTCAGCAGCGCCAGACGAGCTTCCGTGTAGTCATGATAGAGAAGATCAAAAACAGAACGAACCCTGCCAGGTATAACCTCGCAATTGTTGTACCTGATATAACGGACAAGATCCGCGACATTGCCATTCCCCTCAGCCATCTCCCTGGAAACGACCAGCCGAAGCCTCTCCTGCGCGCGGGATACAGCAACGTTCAGCAGATTCGGGTCATCGACGAATTCGTTGGCCTCGTTCGATACGGTTGTAATAATTATTGCCCGCTTTTCTCTGCCCTGATACTTATGCACCGTATCGATCTCGATCTCATTCGAGCCAACAGAAGACTGCATCCGGGCCGCCTGCGCACTGAACGGCGAAACGATGCCTATGTCGGCGGGCTGGATTGAGGCCAGTTCCGGCAAAACATTCTGGGTAACTTCGTCAACCTGGCGCTGATTGAACGTACCGCGCGCATGGCGGCCTTCGACGGTCATATAGGCCTTGAGCACGTCCGCCTCGCCCTGATCGCGAGTCATTACAAGCAGTTCGCCACCATAGAACTTCTGGTTGCAGAACTGAATGATCTTCGGATGACACCGATAATGCTCCTGCAGCAGCGTCTCCGGAATATCAGGGAACGCAGTTCGCACGGAAGAAAGCATGTTATGTCGCTCGAATCTGGCATAATCCGGAAGATCGTATTGCAACGCGACCTCTTTTGCCTGCTGTTCATCCTGCTTCGTCAAGACATTGGGCAGTTGCATAGGATCACCCACGATAACGAGCTTCTCTGCGCAACCCATCGCAAGAACGCCGCTGAGCAGATCGACCTGATTCGCTTCGTCAACGATAACGCAATCGAACAGATAGCCGGACTTGAGTGATGTAATGATGGAAAACGTTGTACTCAGTATGAGAGGATATTCATTGAGAAACTCGCCCGGCTGATTCCGGAGATCTTCAAGAGCGAATACTCTCCGCTCCCGGTTGTTGTAGAACTCTGCAAGACGGTGCTTCAGCAGTTGCATCGAAAGCTCCCTCAGCCGTTCCAGGCGCTCGTCAAAACGGAATCCGCCAAGCAATTCCTCAAGCGTTTTCCGCCTGTTTTCCATATCCGTCAGCTTTCGCAGGTAATAGGCCTTCTGCAACAGGGGAATACGCGCCTCTACGCTCAACTCGAAAAAGACTCTCCCTTCCATTCCAAACCGGAGCAGAAACCCCATCTTCTTCAGAAAACCGACACGCTGTTTCGAGGGCAATGGTAAACCCGCTTTTGCATGACGCTTCAATTCCTTTTCAGATGCCAGCCAGGCCTGCAACAGCTTCCGTGCGGATAATTTTGCCTGAATCGACCGATCCATAACAGTCAAGTCGCCGCCCTTTGTTTCCTCACAGAAGGTTTCAAAGTGATCCATTTCAAGCCGAAGAGCATCGATCTGCTGAATTATGGCGGCTAATTCGTTCTTCTTTTCAAACGCCTTATCAAGCTCTTTATTCAGAAGGGAGATCTCCTGAAGAACAGAAGCTTCATGATCTGCCTGGAGTATCGGCATCGAAACGGCATCGGATGACTGCCCCTCGATAAACACCCGTTTGTTCCTGCTGCTTCCGAGAGATGCCGCCACGAAATCCAGTTCATATTTCTGAAGCTTTTCCAGCACATTGGCTGTAGCCGAGTTGTTGCTGGAGACCACAGCGACCCGTTTCCTCCGGAGCAGCATGTTGCCTATCAGATTCAGGATGGTTTGGGTCTTGCCGGTACCCGGAGGACCCTGAATCAGGGAGATGGGATGCTCGATCGCACTTTGTACGGCTGTTTTCTGGCTCATATTGCAACCGAACGGAAAGATAAGATCCGACGGAACCGTACCCGAACCGGGAGAACGAGCCAGCAGAAAGCTCGCAAGGATACTTCGACCCGAAACAATATCCAGGTCCCGATATTTCATCGCCATCATCGACTTGTTATCATCCGTCCTGAGCCCGATGGTTTCGGCGAGTTCCCGGAAACAGGCAAGTATATCGGTGCTGCGCCCATCGGATGAAGTCATGCGCTGCACTGAAAAATCCGAAAACAGGCAGCACCGCCTTTCTCCGTTCCTGCGAAAAATTTTCACCCGGGTTTCGAAACGCAGCGCCTCCTCGACATCGAACAGCAGATCACCTTCAACCATGATCCGGCAATGCCCGGTTGATATCCGATCGGGATTCGAAAGCCATGCAACATTTTCTCTGGCATAGAAATACGGCTTTCCGTTCCTGAAAGTCACGACCATACGTTCGTCCGCTTCCTCGATTCGCAAAATCTGATCCGTACGATCCTTGCCTTTGATGATGATGAGGTTTTGCCTTGAATCCATGCTCGTTCGTCAACCTATTACTATCTGTATTTTTAACTGCTTGCACAGTGAAATTTATGCACAAGGCGATTGCCCTACCATCCTGAATTCCCGGAGAAAATGTAACCATGGTCGCCACAAACCAATTTATCTCTTAATCGAAACCCCGGCAGTTGTTTTTATCGGCGAAGCCAGAGAAAACCAGCTGCCAATTTCCTTTCGTGCAAATTCGTGTAATTCGTGGGCAACTCCCCCTCTTCATCAGAGTATTTTCTGCTACGGATCAACCTCCCCGAGGCACGATACTCCCGTCCTTGACCCCGCATCGTTATAATTCTCCGGGAATTCAGGTTACCCCGCCAAGTTCTGACTACAGTGTAAAATTTCTCGCCGATTGTGGACGTGGTCACGCAGCGAGTCTCATCGGGATTATTT
>FUWD012859150.1_pt1 | contig 18893 bp, 21 predicted proteins | sample 1063281 | NCBI WGS metagenome assembly FUWD01 (sample SAMEA79048168, study PRJEB19326) | metagenome | biome: marine | reverse complement strand
CCTCCTTGTACTATTCCAAAAAGTGCTTTGTGAGGGTTTTTCCAAAAGCATCCTTTGATCTTCTTGCCCAATACATTGAAAGTTCCATAGATTTTTTAATCTTATCATAATCATTTGATTTTTTTGGACATTCGTCCATAACCATAACAATATCCGAGTTAAGATCTTTTTGAATTTGGATACTTTCTTCAGGATTTAAAACGAATGTTTTTCCATCAACATGTGATTGAAATATGGCACCTTTTTCCTTATCAATTTTATTCAGTTTTGAAAGAGACATTACTTGAAAACCACCTGAGTCAGTCAAAATAGGTAATTTGCAATTCATAAAATCATGTAAACCACCGGCACTAATTATTCTTTTTACACCAGGTCTAATCATTAAATGATATGTATTTGATAAAATAATTTCACTACCCGTTTTTATTACGTCATCAATAAAAACACCTTTAACTGTTGCTTGCGTGCCAACAGGCATAAAGGCAGGAGTATTTATATTTCCTCTATGAGTTTCGATTAATCCTACTCTAGAATTATTTTCTGTATAAAGTACATTAAAATTGAACTTTTTTAATGTCATTCATTTAAACTTGTTACTCTGATTTAAAACTAATTATTTTATCTGGATCAGATACAGAACCATTTGACCCATCTCCTCTGTTTATTTTATCTACAAATTTCATACCTTCAACAACTTTACCAAATACAGTATATTGTCGATCTAAAAATGGAGCAGCATCAAAACATATAAAAAATTGACTATTAGCACTATCAGGATCAGATGATCTTGCCATTGAAACTGTACCTCTCTCATGTGGTAAATTATTAAATTCTTGTTTTAAGTCTGGTAAATCTGATCCTCCCATTCCTGCATTTCTTAAATCAAAATCTTTAGATGAAGAATTACCAAACTTAACGTCTCCTGTTTGAGCCATAAAGCCATCAATAACTCTATGAAATACAACGTTGTTGTATATGCCTCCATTTGCCAGCTCAGTAATTCTTTTAACATGGTTCGGGGCAACATCTGGAAACATTTCTATCTTTACTTCGCCATCTTTGAGTTTTAATAACATTATATTCTCCTTTGCATTTAAGCTGTTAGTTAATATTAGAATTGAAAAAAAAATTATATTGAAAAATTTAGGCATATTTATTTTTTAGAGATTGGATAGTACTCTTGGTTGTAAATTTATTTAATTTGCCATTATGTTTAGCTATTTCTTTAACTAAACGAGAAGATATTATTTGATTTTCAACATTCGACATAAGAAATATAGTCTCTATATTCTTATTTAGTTTTCTATTCATGCCTGCTAATTGAAACTCATATTCAAAATCAGATACTGCTCTTAGTCCTCTTAAAATTATATTAGATTTATATTTCTCGCACAATTCAGTTGTTAAAGAGTCGAATGTTATTACAATAATATTATTTTTTGAGAATTTTAAATCTTTAAAAAGTGCTTTTTTCACTATTTCAATTCTTTCTTCTAATGTAAAAAGACAATTCTTTTGATTGTCATTTGCATTGGAAATACTTATTACAACTTTATCAACAAATTTTAAGGATTTCTTTATTACATCAATATGTCCAAATGTAATTGGATCAAAAGTGCCTGGATAAATTCCTATATTTTTCATTAAATTAAATTATCATCTAGTTTTATTGCTGAAACAACTTTTTCATTTCCTGAGAGTTTAATAATTCTTACACCCTGTGTGTTTCTGTTTGCAATTCTTATTTCTTTTACGGAAGTCCTAATCACCCTTCCTTTATCAGTAGAAATTAAAATTTGATCACCTTCAAATACAGGAAATGATGATGAAACATTTCCATTTCTATGAGAGTTTATAATTCCTATAATGCCTTTGCCCCCTCTATTTGTTACTCTAAAATCGTAATGAGAGGTTCTTTTTCCATAACCATTTTCAGTAATAGATAATATGTATTTTTCTTTAGCTTTTAATTCAGATTTAGCATCTTTATAATTTTTGTTATATTTCTGATCATAGTGATCAATAATTGAAAGTGAAACAATAGAATCCTTATCTGTCAAATTGATTCCTCTAATGCCTTTTGAAGATCTTCCTTTAAACATTCTTAATTTTTTTGATTCAAATCTTATGCATTTACCAAATTTTGTATTTAAAATAATATCTTGATCGTCTCTACATATTTTAACACCAATAATTTTATCACTGGCATCTAGTTTCATTGCAATTTTTCCTGAAGTATTTATTGATGCAAAATCATCTAAATGATTTTTTCTAATTTTACCTTTACTGGTAGCAAAAATTATATGCATGTTTTTTGTATCAATTTTTTCATCTGGATATGGCATTATTGAACTAATAGATTGATGATTTTTTAATGGTAATAAATTAAACAAAGATTTACCTTTTGATAACGAAGATCCTTCTGGAATTTTCCAGGCCTTAATTTTGTAAGCCAATCCTTCAGTAGAAAAAAATAATAAAGAAGTATGAGTGTTTACAGAAAGAGTTTGTACCACTGAGTCCTCACCTCTTGTTTTAATACTTGCCTTCCCCTTACCTCCTCTTTTTTGTTGTTTGACACGGCTTAACGCCCCCCTTTTGATATAACCTTGCAGAGTAATTGTTATAATTACGGATTCTTTTTGTATAGTTTCTTCGATATCATAATTTAAAACAGCGTTTATTATTTTTGTTCTTCTTGGATAAGAAAATTTTTCCTTAATATGTTGTAAATCTGTACTTATAACTTTTAATAATTCACTCTTAGAATTTATAATTTTTTTGTATTGTTTTATTAATTCTGCTAATTTTTTTATTTCGACTTCAATTTCATTAATACCTAAAGCTGTTAGTTTTTGTAATCTTAATTCTAAAATAGATACAACTTGCTCTTCAGACAAAGAATAAGAGATCTTGTAATTCTTACTATCGATTAACTTTATAAGTTTTGTGGATCTAATAATTTTCCATTTTGTTTTTAATAATGAATTTTTAGCTTCTTCAGGATTTCTTGAAGATCTTATAATCTTTATAACTTTGTCAATATTTTCTACGCTTACAGATAATCCAATTAGAATATGAACTCTATTTTCTGCCTTTTTAAGATCGAATTTTGTTTTGTTAATTACAACATCTTCTCTAAATTTTAAAAAATTTTCTAAAAAATCTTTTAAGCTGCATGTTTTGGGTTTGATTTTTTACTATAGCTAACGTATTGAAACCAAAAGAAGTTTCTATTGTTGTATATTTGTATAATTGTCTCTTTACAGTTTCTGGTTCAATATTTCTTCTTAAATCTATTGCTACTCTTATGCCTTCTCTATTTGACTCGTCTCTTATATCTCTTATTCCTTCAATTTTTTTTTGTCTAACTAGTTCAGCGATACGTTCATTTAGATTAGATTTATTAACTTGATAAGGAATAGAAGTAATAACCAGTCTATCTTTGCCATTTTTTAAATTTTCAACTTTTATATCTCCGCGTATTTTAAATGAACCTCTTCCAGTTGTATAACCTTGTTTAATTATGTTTTTGCCAATTATTAGTCCCCCTGTTGGAAAATCAGGACCAGGAATAAATTTCATTAATTCATTAATTTTTATTTCTTTATTTTTGATTAATGCCAATGTCCCATCAATTACTTCTCCTAAATTATGAGGTGGAATGCTTGTTGCCATACCAACCGCTATACCTCCCGCTCCATTAACTAATAAATTTGGATATTGTGCAGGAAGTACCACGGGTTCTTGTTCTGTTTCATCATAATTATTTTTGAAGGAAACTGTATTCTTATCTATATCATCAATTAAATATTGGGAAATTTTTGCAAGTTTTGTTTCTGTGTATCTCATCGCTGCTGGCGGATCTCCATCAATTGATCCAAAATTACCTTGACCATCAATTAAAGGGAGGCTCATTGAAAAATCTTGAACCATTCTAACTAGAGCATCATATACAGCTTGATCACCATGTGGATGATACTTACCAATTACATCTCCAACAATTCTTGCAGATTTTCTAAATTGTTTAGTCCAATCAAATCCACCTTTATGCATAGCGTAAAGTATTCTTCTGTGAACTGGTTTGAGTCCGTCTCTAATATCGGGTAAAGCCCTACTAATGATTACGCTCATAGCGTATGACAAATATGATGAGCTCATTTCATCATACATTGAGATAGGTTTTATATTTAAATTTTTATTGATTTCGTTTTTTTGCATAAAAACTAAAATGGAATATCGTCATCCAAATCGTCTTGGCTTGCAATTTTATTATCATCAAGATTTTGTTTTGCATCTTGAGAAGGAATAGAATTTTGATTGCTGCTTCCGAGCATCGTTAATGAAGAGTTGTAACCTTGAATTAATATTTCTGTAGTATATTTATCTTGACCACTTTGTTCATCTTTCCACTTACGCGTTGATAATTGACCTTCAACGTACACTTGTGCACCTTTTTTAAGATATTGTTGTACTACATTTACTAGGCCTTCGTTAAAAACAACTATTCTATGCCATTCAGTTTTTTCTTTTTTTTCACCAGTATTTTTATCTTTCCAAGTTTGGCTTGTAGCAAGACTAAGTCTTGCAACACTTTTGCCACTTACCATTTGTTTGATTTCCGGATCTGCACCTAAACGACCAATCAAAAGTACTTTATTTAAACTTCCAGCCATAATATTTTAAAAAATTGATTTATTTAATTATAACACTAATTATCTTGAATATTAATTTTATTAATTTAAAGCAACAGAAATTATGCAAAAAAAGATAGTTATTAAAGGCGCAAAAGAGCACAATTTAAAGAATATTTCTTTGGAAATTCCAAAAGATAAATTTGTGGTAATTACTGGGCTGTCTGGGTCAGGAAAATCATCTCTAGCCTTTGATACGATATACGCTGAAGGACAAAGAAGATATGTCGAAAGCTTATCTGCATATGCTAGACAGTTTCTTGACAAAATGAAAAAACCTAATGTTGATCTTATTGAAGGTTTAAGTCCAGCAATATCAATAGAACAAAAAAATACTTCAAAAAATCCCAGATCTACAGTCGCCACTGTAACAGAAATTTATGATTATATGAGAGTTTTATTTGCTAGAGCTGGAATACCTTATTCTCCATTTACTGGCAAACCAATTAAGTCACAAACTGTAAGTCAAATAGTAGATAAGATTAAAGAACTCCCAAAAAAATCTACGATTTATCTCTATGCTCCAATCGTAAGAGGAAGAAAGGGAGAATATAAAAAAGATATTTTAAATTTAAAAAAAGAGGTTTTAGAAAAATAAAGATTGATGACGAATTATATGAAATTGATAAAGTTCCAGAGTTAAATAAAAAATTAAAACATGATATATCAATACTTGTTGATAGAATTGTAATAAATTCGACTTTAGGTAATAGATTAGCAGAAAGTGTTGAAACATCAGTAAATCTTTCAAGTGGCTTAATATTTGTAGAATTTGAAAACGAAACAATTCCAAAAAAGTTTAGAAAAATTGAAAAATTAATTTTCTCAACAAAATTTGCATGTCCTGAAAGTGGTTTTACAATTGAAGAAATTGAACCAAGGTTATTTTCCTTTAATAGTCCATATGGAGCTTGTGAAGAATGTGAAGGCATAGGTATAAAACTTAATGTTGATCCTAAACTTGTTGTTCCAAATGAAAAAAAAAGTATTGCTGATGGAGCAATTGAACCTTGGTCTAAGTCAACTTCTATGTATTATGCTCAAACTCTAGCTTCTCTTTCTAAACATTACGCTTTTTCCTTAGATGAAAAGTGGTTTAAATTATCAAAAAAAATTAAAGATATAATTTTATTTGGTTCTGATAATGAAGAAATCAAATTTTCTTATGATGATGGATATGAAAAATATTCACATAAAAAAACTTTTGAAGGTGTTGTAAATAATCTAGAAAGAAGATTCTTAGAAACAGATAGCGACTGGAAGAGAGAAGAAATTGCTCAATATCAATCGGATACAAAATGTGAAAGATGTAATGGTTATAGATTAAAAGATGAAGCTTTGTGTGTTAAAATTAATAATTTAAACATCAGTGAAATTACCGAAAAGTCTATTTCAGATGCTAAAAAATGGTTTATGTCATTAGAAAAGAATTTGGATAAAACTCGGTTAAAAATTGCTTATCATATATTAAAAGAGATTAACGAAAGATTAGACTTCTTGATAAATGTTGGTCTTGATTATTTAACTTTATCAAGAGAATCTGGCACTTTGTCTGGGGGAGAATCTCAAAGAATAAGATTGGCTTCACAAATAGGTTCAGGTCTAACAGGAGTTCTTTATGTATTAGACGAACCTTCAATAGGTCTTCATCAAAAAGATAATATAAAGCTTATTGATGCTTTAAAAAGGTTAAGAGATCTTGGTAATACAGTTATTGTTGTAGAACACGATACAGAGACAATTGAAAATGCAGATCATATTATTGATCTTGGTCCAGAAGCTGGAAATAATGGAGGAGAGATTGTTGTTCAAGGAAATTATCAAGAAATAATAAAAAATGAACAAAGCATAACAGGAAAATACTTATCAAATAAAAGTTTTATTCAAATACCAAAAAATAGAAGATTGGCAAAAAATGGTAGATTCATAGAAATATTAGGAGCAACAGGAAATAATTTAAATAACGTAAACTTAAAAATCCCTCTAGGAAGTTTTGTTTGCGTAACAGGTGTTTCGGGAAGCGGTAAGTCAACTTTAATTCTTCAAACACTTTATAATGCATTAAATCTTACGTTAAATAATAACAAATCTAGAAAAATTCCAAAACCATTTAAAGGATTTAAAGGAATTGAATTAATAGATAAAGTTATAGATATAGATCAATCACCTATTGGAAGAACACCAAGATCAAATCCGGCAACATATACTGGAGCATTTGGACCGATAAGAGATTGGTTTACAAATTTGCCTGAGTCTAAAGCTCGTGGTTATAAACCTGGAAGATTTTCGTTCAATGTAAGAGGAGGAAGATGTGAAGCGTGCGAAGGAGATGGTGTGATTACTTATGAAATGCATTTTTTACCAGATGTTTATATTACTTGCGACGAATGTAAGGGAAGCAGATACAATAGAGAAACTTTAGAGATTAAATTTAAAGATAAAAGTATAGCGGATATATTAAATATGACTGTAGATGAAGGTTGTGATTATTTCGAAAATATTTCTAGTATAAGAAGCAAGTTATTAACACTAAAAAAAGTTGGACTTGGTTACATTAAAATAGGACAACAAGCCACTACATTATCAGGTGGTGAAGCTCAAAGAATTAAGCTTGCAAAAGAACTTTCAAAAAGATCTACAGGAAGAACAATGTATATATTAGATGAACCCACCACAGGTTTACATTATCATGATATAAAAAAATTATTAGAAATTTTACATACTTTTGTAGCTACTGGTAATACAGTTGTCGTTATTGAACATAATCTAGAAGTAATTAAAACTGCAGATTATATTATCGATTTGGGTCCAGACGGTGGTGTTAATGGAGGAAATATAATAGCAGAAGGAAAACCTGAAGAAATTATTGAATTTAAAGAAAGTTATACAGGTAAATTTTTAAAGTCATTATTGGATAGAAAATTTAAAAAAATTGCTTAACTTTAAGTAAAATAGTAATAAGATATATTATGTCTTCGATTCTAAAATCATTATCTAAAACAATTAATGTTTCTATAGGTATATCAATTATTTTGTTTCTAGGATTATTCTTTGGAAACGATGGATTTGATTTCGACTAAACTTTTTTGGAGTTGGTTATTTAGATATATTCATGTTGTGGTTGGAATTATGTGGATTGGTTTATTATGGTATTTCAATTTTGTTCAAATACCAAATATGGCCAAAATACCAGATGAACAAAAACCAGCTATTGGAAAAGTTATTGCTCCAGCAGCTTTATTTTGGTTTAGATGGGCTGCTTTATTTACAATAATATCTGGCTTAATTTTATCTTATTTAAATGGATATATTCATGAAGCAATGACACTAGGTATAGGCTCAGGAGGTGGAAAAATTACAGCTATAGGAATTGGAATGTGGTTAGGTTTAATAATGGCATTTAACGTTTGGTTTGTAATTTGGCCTAATCAAAAAAGAGCTCTTGGAATGGTTGAATGCGAACCTGATCTAAAAGCAAAATCAGCTAAAACAGCAATGTTATTTTCAAGAGCAAATACCTTGTTATCTCTACCAATGTTACTGTCTATGGTAGCTGCACAAAACTTATATTAACCTTTTTCCTCCTTAATTACTGTTCGTTGACTAACCTTAAGTAAAACAAGTATTGGATTTGCTATATATATTGAAGAATAAGTTCCAAATATTACACCTAAAATCATTGCTAAAGAAAAACCTTTCAAAATTTCTCCTCCAAAAATATATATTGATAGCAACGCAAGCAATGTTGTTACTGAAGTAATTATGGTTCTAGAAAGTGTTTCATTTATAGAAATATTAGTTAATTCAAATATTTTAATATCTGCATATTTTTTTAAATTTTCCCTAACTCTATCAAAAATAACCACTGTATCATTCATTGAGTAACCAACAATTGTTAATATGGCTGCAACAATTGATAGATTTATCTCTAATGAAAATATTGAAAATACACCTAGAGTTATAATTACATCGTGAAATAAAGCTAAAATTGCTCCTAAGCTAAATTGCCATTCAAATCTAATCCATATATATAAAAGCATAGCGGCGAGCGATAACACTATTGCTATAATTCCGGATTTAAGTAATTCTGAACTAACTTTTGGACCCACCTTTTCAACTCTTCTAAAATCTACATTTCCAATGGAACTAGACAATTTTGTTTTAATATTATCTATAAATTTTGGATCTTTTGATTTTTGTTTTTCAAATTTAACTATAAAATCTGTTTCATTACCAAATTTTTTTACAGAAACATCGCCCAAATCCATTTGATTAAAACTATCTCTTATAAGAGTTATATTGCTAGAATTTTGATCAGTTCTAATCTCAATTAACGTACCTCCTTTAAAGTCAACACCATAATTTAAACCCTTGAATAATAGCAATATTAGAGAAAAAAATATTAAGATTAAAGAAAGCAGATTAAACTTTTTATAAAATTTATTGAATGATATATTTGCCATTTAAATAAGTTTTCCCTTATGTTTGTTTTTAATTACGTAAAATGCCGTGAATAATCTTGCTATAAAATATACTGAAAATAGAGTTGTGAGTATTCCAACCGCTAAAGTCACTGAAAAGCCTTTTACAGGTCCAGAACCCATAAAAAATAATATAAAAGCTGCAATTAAAGTTGTTATGTTGGCATCTAGAATTGTTGTTCTAGATTTTGTATAACCAGAATCAAAAGCAATAATATTATTCTTTTCATTTTTAATTTCTTCTTTAATTCTTTCAAAGATTAATACATTGGCATCAACAGCCATACCAACTGTAAGAATTATACCTGCTATTCCAGGAAGAGTTAATGTTGCTTCAAACAAAGTAAGAATACCAATAAGCAAAAATAAGTTAATTATTAATGCAAAATTTGCTATCAATCCAAAAATTTTGTATTTATAAATCATAAATAGCACCACTAAGATAAAACCTATTATCAGAGATAAAATACCAGCATCGATAGAATCTTGTCCTAAATCAGGTCCGACCGTTCTTTCTTCAATAATATTTAGCGGCGCAGGTAATGCTCCAGATCTTAACAACAAAGCAAGATCAGTGGCTGATTGAAATGTAAAATTACCAGAAATTTGTCCAGATCCACCAATAATTGGCTCTCTTACACCTGGAGCGCTTATAATTTTTCCGTCTAAAATTATAGCTAATCTTTTACCTACTCCTGTAGTAGTTGCCTTAGCAAATTTTTTTGCTCCCACTCTATTCAAATTAAAACTAACAACAGTTTCATTAGTTTCCGGGTTAACTGTTGTCTTTGCATCAATTAAATTATCGCCATTTAATATAATACGTTTGCTAACAATAACTTCTTCTGATCCATCATCAAATTGTAATTTCTCTGTTCCAAATGACTCTTCTGAATTTTGAGTAATGAATTGAAATGTAAGATTTGCAGTTTTTCCTAATAAAGATTTAATTCTTCCTGGATCATCTAGTCCAGGTAATTCAACAAGTATTCTATCATTTCCTCTTTTAAGTATATTTGGTTCATTCGTACCAATTTCATCAACTCTTCTTCTAACAATTTCAATTGCTCGGTCTAATGATGAATTTTTTAATAATATTAAGCCATAATTTGATAAAGAAATTTTAAAAAAAGTTGTTTTCTTCAATAAAATTAAATTCATGAGTTTTGAATTGTTGAAAATATGTGTTAATTTCACTATTATCGTCATCAAGTATATTTTTGATTTTATTAACATCATTAAAATTAGATTCAAAATTAATAGAATTTTCATCTAATAAAAAATTTTTTAAAATTAAATTTTGATCCTTAAAAAATTTTTTAAATTCTACAATTTTACTTTGCAATTTTAAGGTAACTACAGGCTTATTATCAATTTCAAGTAATAAGTAGGAACCTCCTTGCAGATCTAAACCAAGGTTAATATTTTTTGAAAAAAAATTATCATCAAATTTTGTAAAATTTGACAAGGCAAAATAAGATAAAATAAATGTAAATAAGAAAACTGAAATAATTCTTATTTTTGAAAAGTATAACACTTTATTATAATGTTATTTTTTTGGTTCTTGAGAATTTACTAAACCTTGTATGCCGGTTGATCTTATAATTTCAACATTAACATTTTCTGAAATTTTAACCTCTACTTTTTCATTATCTATGACTCTTTCAACCGTACCTACTATGCCTCCAGAAGTTACAACTTTGTCTCCTCTCTTCAAAGTCTCAACCATAGCTTTGTGTGCTTTAACTTTTTTTTGTTGTGGTCTTATCAAAAAGAAATAAAAAATTACAAAAATTAAAATTAATGGTATAAATTGACCAATTCCAGCGTCCATAATGTTCCTTTTAAATTAAGATTATCTATACTAAATGATATTTAAAGACAACTCTTAATTGATAGATATTTTATGAATATTTCCCATATAAGGTTTTAAAACTTCAGGTATGATAATTGAACCTTCTTCTGTTTGATAATTTTCTATAATTGCTATTAACGTTCTACCAACTGCTAGGCCACTACCGTTTAAAGTCCCAACAAATTCTATCGCATTACTATTACTTTTATATCTAGCTTTCATACGTCTAGCCTGAAAAGTTCCACAAGACGAACAGCTTGAAATTTCTCTATATTTATTTTCAGACGGAAGCCAAACTTCAATATCGTAAGTTTTCTCTGCACTAAATCCCATATCACCAGTGCTTAAAATTATTTTTCTATAAGGAAGTTTCAGCTTGTCTAGTATCATGGTTGCGCAATTAGTCATGCGTTCTAGTTCCTCTTCACATTTATTGTTATCTACTATGCTTACCAACTCAACTTTATAGAATTGATGTTGTCTAATCATGCCCTTAGTATCTTTACCATAACTTCCTGCCTCTTTTCTAAAACATGGTGTTGAAGCAACCAATCTCATAGGTAGTAAATTTAAATTAATTAATTTATTTTTTACCATGTTAGTTAATATAACTTCAGCAGTTGGTATAAGAAATTTTCTATCATTTTTTTCATCAATTTTAATTTCAAACTGATCATTTTCAAACTTAGGTAATTGGCCAGTTCCATACATAGTATCATCGGTAGCCATAAGTGGAGGTGAAATTTCTGTATAACCATTTATTTGAGTATGTGTATCCATCATAAAATTTGATATTGCTCTTTCTAAAGCCGCAAGTTTTCCTTTTACAAATACAAATCTTGATCCTGTAGTTTTTGTTGCCAAATCAAAATCTAGCATATTTAATTCTTTACCAATTTCATAGTGTGTTTTTGGTCTAAAATTATAATTTTTTATTTCTCCAGATTTTGACACTTCTTTATTATCATTTTCATCTTTTCCAGGAGGAACATCATTTAATGGTATATTAGGGATAGATGATAGAATATTATTTAGTTTATTATTAATTAAAGTTTGTTTTTTAATTAAATCTTCTATTTTTATTGAAATTTCTTTTGATTTTGTAAACAGGCTTTCATCTTTAGATTTTGAAATTTTTTTCTTTTCCATTTCAAGAGTTTCTTTTTTTTGAATAAAATTTCTATTCTCTTTATCTAATATTAAAATTTCATCTAGATTAGTTTCAACATTTCTTAACTTCATAATTTTTTTAAAATTTTCAAAATTTATTCTTATTTCTTTAATATTGTGCATTTTTTTCTTCTTCTTTTCTTTCAATAATATTTACTGAAAAAATTGATAATTCATATAAAATTAATAATGGTATAGCTAAACCAATTTGGGTAATTGGATCTGGAGGAGTTAAAATTGCAGCAGCTGCAAATATTATTACAACAACATATTTACGTCTGTCTTTCAAAAAAGCTGAGTTTATCACTCCCACTCTAGCCAATAAGCTTAAAACTACTGGTAATTGAAAACTTAATCCAAAAGCAAATATTAATTTCATTACTAAAGATAAATACTCGTTTACTTTAGCCTCTAATTGAATTGGTAAATTTGTATTAATTCCCACACTTTCGAAAGATAAGAAAAACTTTATCGCTAATGGCATTATCAAATAGTAGACAAGCATACCTCCTACTAAAAATAAAATTGGAGTTACAACTAAATAAGGCATGATTGCTTTCTTTTCGTGGTTATATAAACCTGGAGCAATAAATTTCCAAATTTGAATCAGAATAAATGGACTTGTTATAAAAAATGCAGCAAAAAAAGCCACCTTAAGATAAGTAAGAAAAGTTTCTTGAAGTGCCGTAAATATCAGTCTTCTATTTATTTCATCATTTTTTACTGCTTCTGCGTAAGGATCAACCAAAAAACCATATATATATTCAGAAAAATAATAACAAATAACAAATAGAATAGATAAAAATATTAAAGAATGTATTAATCTTTTTCTAAGTTCTGCTAAATGACTGACAAAACCAACCTCTTTATTTTTATTTGTCATTTACCTCCTTGTTTTCAAGTTTTTCATCATTTGATTTTTCTATTTCATCACTAATTGTTTCATTTGTTATTTTAGAAACTTGTGTTTGTACGTCACTGACATATCTTTTAATTGAACCAATCCAAGAACCAATTTTTTTTAACATGACCGGAAAATCCTTGGGGCCAACAACAATTATAGCAATAGTAACAATTATTAAAATTTCAAACCAGCCAATTTGTGGCATTAATTACTCTTTATTATTTGAGTCTTGATTATTTGAGTCTTGATTATCTGAAATATTTTTTGGCTGATTATCTTCAGTTGGATCTGATGACATACCTTTTTTGAAACTTTTTATGCCTTTTGCAACATCTCCCATCAAACTCGATATTTTGCCTCTACCAAATAGTAAGACAACCAAAATGACTACGACTGCAATCTGCCAAAATCCTATGCTCATTAATTATTTATATCCTTAATATTTGTTTTTTAAAAGCAACTTTTTACTCAGTATTCTCATTTTTAAGAGTGTCACTTAACATTTCATCTATATCTGAATAGATATTTTCCTTTTTCTCTTCTTCTTTCTCCTTATAAAATTTACCTGTACCAAATATTGAAGCATCAAGACTAGATGTATCTATTAAACCAGCCGTACCAAGTTCATCAACGGTAGGTAAATCTGATAATTTTTGAAGATTGAAATGACTTAAAAAATCATCAGTACTTCCATATTGTATTGGTTTCCCAGGTGCATCTTTTCTTCCTTGAGGCATAACCCAATTTAATTCCATTAATATCTCAAGAGTATTAGTTCCAAAAGCAACGCCTCTGATTTCTTCAATTTCTGCTCTTGTGACAGGTTGATGGTATACTATGATTGCCAAAGTTTCTATGGCAGCTTTTGATAATTTTTTTTCACGTGTCTTTTGTTGTGACATTAATGAGGATAAATTTGCCGAAGTTCTAAAAGACCATTTTTTTGAAATACAAACTAAATTAATTCCTCTATTAGAATAATAATTTTTTAAATTTTCAAGAACTTTTAAAACATCAACTTTTTTTGAAATTTTTGATTCGATTGTTTCTACTGATAAAGGTTCAGCGGCAGCAAAAATTATAGCTTCTATTTCTCTTTCAATTTCAGAAATTTTTCTCGGAAAATTTAATACATTATTTTTTTTAATTTATTCATTAATTTTCTTTTATAAATATTTCATCAAATAGATTTTTTTGTTTAATAGATACATTTCCTTCTCTAGTCAATTCTAAAGCAGCAGAAAATATCCCTGCACTACCTGTTTTTTTTAGATTTGATGATGAATAATGCTTTGGTATTAGGTCTGAAATTTTTTTCCAATCATTTAATTTACCAAAAAATTCTTTAATCGTTTTTATTCCATCTTCTGTTGTAAAAACAGGTAATTTAGGAATATTCATTCTTTGAAAATCCTTTGTCATAACAATATTTGCATATGTTTTTAAAATTTCAAATATTGTTAAAGAATATTTTGAATCGTAAATAGCTTTTATATTACTCTTTGATCCTCTCATAAAAACATCTTTACCCAATCTTTTTCTACCTAACATTTGTGAAGAAAGTAACCTTATTAACTCGAGTTTTTTTAATTGTAATTTTAGTTTTTCAGCAACTTCCATGGCTTTAAATTCTTCTTCTTCAGTTTCAGGTAATAATAATTTTGATTTTAGATAAGTGAGCCATGTTGCCATTACCAAGTATTCTGATGCTAATTCCAAATTAACATCTTTATCTTCAGTTATATATACGTAGAATTGATCAGCAAGTTTTGTAATTGAAATTTTTTCAAGATCGACTTTTTGTGATTTAGCTAAATCCAATAAAACTTCTAAAGATCCAGAATAATTATTAAGATCAACATTAAATTCTAGAGAATCGTTTGAATTCATAATTAATTCTAACTTATTATATTAATAAATTGCGATGTTTTTTTTGATATAAATTTATCAATTATTGGTGAATTCTTTGCAACTATTATCATTTCTTTAAATTTTCCATTACAATGAAGAGCCAAATTACAACCTGCATCAAAAGATTTTCTAGTATTTTCTTCAATTGAATATTTCAATGCTTTCATAGAAAGATCATCAGTAATTATTATGTTTTTAAATTTAATTTTTTTCCTAATTAATTTTATGATCTTTCTAGAGTGAGTAACTGTATTATTTTTATCCAATTTTTTAAATAAAAGATGTCCAGTCATAGCAAAAATTGATTTTTTATTCATGAAAGTTTGAAAATCATTTTTAATTAAATATTTTAAATTATTATTTATAATTGGTATTTTTTTGTGACTATCAACTTTTGCAAGACCATGACCTGGAATATGCTTGATTATAGTGGCAATTTTATTTTTATGAAAAGTGCTAATGCAAATATCGCCAATTTTTGACACTACTTTTTCATTATTAGAATAAGATCTGTCACCAATAATATTATGTGCAGAATTTCTTCTTAAATCTAAAACAGGAATTGTGTTTATATTAATTCCCAATAATTTTAGAAGATAAGAAATCTGTTTTACATAAACATTAAAATAAATTTTATATTTTTTTGGATTTTTAATAAACATATCACCAAAATATTTAGCTGTAAAAATTGAACTATCGATAAAATTTTTTAACCTTGATACTCTACCGCCTTCTTCATCAATTAAAATTGGATAATTATTATTTTTAAATAAAGTTCTAATAGACTTTGTTAGTTTTTGAGTTTGTTTAATTGTTTTAATATTTCTAGAAAATAAAATAATTCCCCAAGGACGATATTTTTTAAGAAATTTTTTTTCTTTATTTAGAAGTTTAAGTCCATTAATTCCACAAATAAACGATCTGTAATTTAGACTAATCATTATCCGGATATAACAGTTCCCAAAAAGAGTATTTTTTAGTTTTTTTATCTTTATTATATTCTACGTTCTCAATAATATTTTCTGTATTATTTTTTAATAAAATTAAATCCTTTTCAATATTTTTAATATTTTTATCTAACAGATTTAATGATCTGTAATTTTTTTTGTTATTTTCGTCTGAAAAATAATATCTTAATGTAAAAAAAAGAAAAAAAAAGATAACCATTATAAAGAATAAATATTTTAATTCTTTAATCATTACATTTTTTCAGGAGTTTCAACTCCTAAAATATTCATTCCACTTTTAATTACATTGGAAATAATTTTTAGAATTACAATTTTATCATCTTTAATTTTATTATTTTTTTCTATAAATCTTTTGGAAGCGTCATTTTTACCCATGTTCCAATACGAATGAAACTCAGAAGATAATTCATAAAGATAAACAGGTATTCTATGTGGTTCTAATTTTTCTGTTGCAATTTCAATACACTTTGGCCATTCAGTAATTTTTTTTAAAATTATTATTTCTTCATTTGAATATTTAAAATCATAGTTTGAAATAATAATATCATCATTAATATTTTGTTTAATATTCCTAAATACAGATGAAATTCTAGCATAACAATATTGAACATAATATAATGGATTGTCTTTAGATTTTTCTTTTACTTTAGAAAAGTCAAAATCTAATTCTGCATCATTACTTCTATTAAGCATAATAAATCTGGTAGCATCTTTTCCTACTTCATTTATTAGATCTTCTACAGTTATATAATCACCTTTCCTTTTTGACATTTTAAAAGGCTTGCCATCTTTTATTAATTTAACAAGCTGACTCACTTTGCAAGTTAATTTATTTTTTTCACCTGATAATGCTTCAACAGCAGATGTAATTCTTTTTATATAACCAGCATGATCAGCCCCCAATATGTTGATAAGCATATCGTATTTTCTATTTAGTTTGTTATAATGATACGCAACATCACTGGCAAAATAAGTCCAAGATTTATCATATTTTTGCAAAGGTCTATCCTTATCATCACCAAAATCAGTAGATTTAAATAAGAGCTGCTCTCTCTCAATCCAATTAGACTTATCTTCTCCTTCAGGAGCATTTATTTTTCCAGTATAAACGAATTTATCATTTTGAAGTTTTTTAATTACATTTTCTACTTCATTATTTTGAACTATTTCGCTTTCAGTTGCAAAATTATCATGAACAATACCAAGATTATTTAAATTAATTTTAATTAATTTAATAGATTCTTTAACTGATAAGTTTGTTAGATTTTTAGAAATTTCATCAAAATTATTAAATTTTAAATCAGTATTTTGATCAATAATATTTTTTGCAATTTGTTTTAAATAATCTCCAGGATATAAATCAGGATTATCTATTGGAAATTTTTCTTTATATAATATTTCACGTGCTCTAAGAAATACAGATTTTGTAAAGTGTAAAATTTGATTACCATAGTCATTTACATAATATTCTTTAGTTACTTTTTGGTTATTAAATTTCAAAAGGTTTGAAATAACATCACCTAAAATTGCACCTCTAGAATGACCTACGTGTAATGGTCCAGTGGGATTAGCAGATACAAATTCTACCAAATAAGTTTTTTGATTCTTTGTTTTTTGTGAACCATATTCCTTATCATTTATAATTTCATGCAATAAAAAATTCCAAAAGTCTTTATTTAATTTTAGATTTATAAATCCAGGTTTTTCTATTGTTATTTTTTCAATATATTTATCATTTTCTTTAATAAGTGATGATAAAGTTTCGGCTATTTCTATTGGTGATTTATTATTTGGTTTTGATAAAACCATTGCTACATTTGTTGAAATATCACAATTAAATTTTGGTGGAGGAATATCTACATTAATTGAATTTAAATTTTCGGGCAAATAAATTAGACCTTCCTTATTTGCAGTTTTTAAGATATCAATAATTTTGTCTATATAAAATTTAAAAATATTCATTTATTGGTGTTATATAAATTTATTGCAAATCTATCAGTCATTCCAGAAATATAATCAGAAATTGCTCTAAATTTGTTTTCATTAAGATTTGATTTTTTAATAAATTTTCTTGGGTTATTTTTTATAATTTTAAATATTTTTTTAATTATATTTTTACCATTATTGTTTTTATTTAAAACATTTTTATTATTGTACATTTTATCTTTTAAAAATAATTTAATTTGATTTTCAATAAATTTAAATTTAGTTGAAAATTCCACAATCTTTTTTTTTCTGCTATATATATTTGAAATATTATTGATATTTTCAACTTTTATATTGTAAATAGTTTTCTTGATAACATCTTGTACCATTAAGTTTATAGAATCTCTTATTATCTGATATACTATAATTTCTTTATTATTATTTTTAATATTTCTTTTGTAAGAATTATAAATTTCTTTAAAAAAATCTATTTCTGTTAACTCTCTTAATGTGAAAAGTTTAGCTTTAATACCATCTTGAATGTCATGATTATTATAAGCTATATCATCAGAAATTGATGCTATTTGAGCTTCTAATGAAGCGTTTTTATCTAATTTAAGTTTATTTTTTAAATTTTTAATACCAATAATAGTTTGAAGTTTTTCTTTTTCATAAAAAGGACCATTATGTTTTAACAATCCATCCAAAGTTTCTAATGTAAGATTTAAACCTTTAAATTTTAAATATTTATTTTCTATAAACATAACAATTCTTAAGGTTTGTAAATTATGATCAAAACCACCATGATCATTCATACATTCATTTAAAGCTTCTTCACCAGTATGGCCAAATGGGGTATGGCCTAAATCATGAGATAAACTTAATGTTTCTGCTAAGTCATCGTTTAATTTAAAATATCTTGAAATTGTTCTTGCTAATTGCGCTACCTCAATAGAATGTGTAATTCTTGTTCTATAATGATCT
>FUWD013244892.1_pt3 | contig 18952 bp, 10 predicted proteins | sample 1063281 | NCBI WGS metagenome assembly FUWD01 (sample SAMEA79048168, study PRJEB19326) | metagenome | biome: marine | reverse complement strand
AGAGTTATTAATGATTTCAAATCCGTGTCAATCTCAGCGTCGTCATTAGCAAATTTCTTCAAGAGTTGTGAAAGAAGGTCTTTTTCAGTTGCATTGAGATCTGTAAAGCCAAAGATTCCTGAAAAGCTTGTAAGGTGGCCTTCCATTGACTGAGTGGCAAGAGTTGACATTTTAGAACTTTTTTCAGCTTTTTTTAATCTTTGAGATAAAAACTTGTTCACTTTATTCATCACCAATTTGTTCTCCTTGTAGGGGGCATGTAAATCTACTTTACATTCTTGATATTATTTCTTCAGTTAGCGTTTTGTAATCACTTGCAGCTCGAGAAGATGGAGAGGTTTCATAAAGCGGTTTTCCATAGATGGCTGCTTCTGAAACACTGATGTCTCGACGTATTTTTTGATTGAGTAATTTATCCGGAAAAGTTTCTTGTATGACTTCTAAAAAGGCTTGATTACTTTTTCCTCTTCTATTCCAGAATGAAACTGCTACTCCTAAGACTTTCAGAGGGTGTCGGCGATTTGTATTTAGAATGAATTGAGAGAGTCTCTCAAGTCCCTTGATACTGTAAAATTCTGGAGTTGTACAAATAAGTGAATAATCTGCAGCTATTAGAGCTGATTCTGTGAGCCAACAAAGAGAGGGAGGGGTATCTATAATGATATAATCATAATCTAAGTTTTTAATGTGCTGCTTTAATTTTTCATGAGAGTAGCGATCTGTTGCAAGTTCTCCAGAGACCTCTAACCTTTCTAACCAAGTATCAGCTGGGATCAGGTCTAAATTGTCTTGTGAGGTGAGAAGCTTGATTTCTAGGAGAGTCTTTTTCCGTTGTAGGACGCTTGCCAAGCTATCTTGCTGGTCTGGGTCGAACCCAAGTCCTGCTGTTAAATTAGCTTGAGCATCAAAATCTACTAACAAGACTTTTTTATCATGATACTTTGCAAGAGCAGATCCTAAATGGAGCGCAATCGATGTTTTAGCCGTTCCGCCTTTAAAACTACTGACTGCAATAATGGTTGGTTTTCGTGAGTTCATTTTTTTTTGCTTTCAAAAGGTGAAGTTAATTCTCTATGTTGTAATTCATACTTCACTTTTTTTACAAATTCTTCTACAGAAATTTCACCATGAACCACATTATCTCGTGTTCTAAGGGCTATTGTTTTGTTTTCAACCTCTTTATCACCAATTGTTAAAATGTAATTTACTTTCTCAAGTTGGGCATTTCTTATTTTTTTGCTCACGGATTCATGAGTTTCATCACTTTCACAGAGAAAACCTTCTTGGATGAACTTCTTTTTAAGGGTTTGGGCATATTCTGCATGTCGATCGGCAATCACAATTAATCGGATTTGTCTTGGGCTTAACCAAAGAGGAAACTTAGCTCCAAAATGTTCAATGAGAATTCCAAAAAAACGTTCCATAGATCCAAAAAGGGCCCGGTGAATCATCACAGGTCTAGGTCGTTCTGCATTTGCATTGACATATTCAAGTTTAAATTTTTCAGGGAGAGCCATATCTAGTTGAATAGTTCCACACTGCCAAGAGCGATCTAAGGTATCTCTAATATGAAAGTCAATCTTAGGTCCATAAAAGGCTCCATCGCCTTCATTAATACGGTAAACTTCTCCGGACTCATCTAAAGCATCCTGTAGGCCTTTTGTTGCAATCTCCCAATCTTTATCAGTTCCAATTGTTGCTTTTTCTGGTCGAGTCGAAAGCTCCATTGTAAAAGTTAAGTCAAAGAGGGAGTAGATCTCTTTGGCCATTTTCAAAACATTTAAAATTTCAGCCTTGATGTCTGAAGGCTGCATAAAAATATGTGCATCATCCTGATGAAAGCCTCTAGCTCTAAAGAGTCCGGAGATGGCTCCCGAATGTTCATAGCGGTGTACTAGCCCAAATTCAGCTACTTTGAGAGGAAGTTCTCTATAGCTATGAACTTGGCTTTGATAAAAGAGCATACAACCAGGACAGTTCATAGGTTTAATTGCAAAGTCTCTTTCATCTACTTCACAAGTATACATGTTTTCTCGATAATTATCCCAGTGACCTGAAGTTTCCCAAAGCTCTCGGGTCATCATCAAAGGCGTTTTGATTTCAACATAGCCTTCTCTTGAGTGAATTTCTCTCCAGTAGTCGATTAATTGATTCCAAATGATCATTCCATGAGGAAGAATAAAAGGAAGCCCTGGAGCTTCTTCTCTAAGCATAAAAAGATCTAGTTTTGGACCGAGAACTCGATGATCACGTAACTTAGCTTGCTCTATTTGATGGAGGTAGTCCTTAAGTAATTTTCGATCAGGAAATGTAATTCCATAGAGTCTTGTGAGTGTTTGATTTTTAGAGTCACCTTTCCAGTAAGAACCCGATGTCTTAAGGATTTTTAAAGCTTTAATCTTTCCTAAGCTAGAAAGGTGAGGCCCCCTACAAAGATCAACAAAATCGCCTTGCTTGTAAGCTGAAATCTCTGAGCCTTCTTCGAAACTCTCGATAAGTTCACATTTGAATTTATTGTTTTTAAAAGCTTCAAGAGCTTCCTTTTTACTACCAAAGACGATTCTTTCAGGCTTATAATTTTCTTTGATAATTGCGGACATCTCTTTTTCAATAGCTGCAAAGTCGGTATCAGAAATAACTAAGTTATCAAAATCATAGTAAAAGCCCTTTTCAATAGGAGGGCCTATAGTTAGTTTGACTTTAGGGAAAAGTTTGAGAACAGCTTGTGCAAGTACGTGTGCAGAGGTATGCCAGTAAATTTCTTTGCCCTCTGGATCATCAAAAGACCAAAAGTGCACCTCATCTCCTTCTTCAAGAAGATGGGATAAATCTCGACTTTCTCCATTAATTTGTACACCAAGTGCTTGAGTTGGGGCATTTAAGTTGAGCTTTCGAGCGAGATCTAGAGCTGTTGAATTAGCTTCTACTTCAACATCTGATTTATTTTTAATTTTAACATGCATAAGATAAACTAAAGAATTCATTTAGGGTCGTTTGATTAAGAGCTCTATTTTAATCGATCGGAAAGCAAAAGAAAAGTTAAAAAGCTATTTTCACACTAGATTATGTCGAAGTTTAAGTCCTCTTTAAAAAAAGTAATATCAAGAAGCCCTGATTCTATTGAGAGTCCTGAATTTATTCTCGCTATAGAAGAGGCCGTTGAGCCTGAAAAACCTTTTTTAAGAAAAAGTAATTCTACACCCTTATTTCAAGAGGTTTCAATTTTTAGAGTAAGAGAAAGGAGCCTGTTGATTGCTTATATGCTTGTCGAAAGCTCTTTTGAAATAATTGACTCTCTTCTTTCACAACTTGAGAAGCAGGGTTACTCTCTGGGCTATCAAAGCTCTATTGATAACGTTCATTTAAGTTTTGTAAAGGAGAGGGTCCATGATTTGATCAAAAATAAGTCCCTTCAAAAACAAGTTACGCAGCTTAAAAGACCTTTGATCAACACCAAGACAGAGAGGTTGATTCGAAGGAGTCTCAGGCTAAAAGCGCAAGATAAGATTAGAGATCTAGATATTCAGGCGCTTTGTTTGTCGGCTTTTTTAACTCCGCTTAGGCAAAGTGTTGGCTCCTGTTTTGCAACAGCTCCGGCTATTTTAGTTCAACAAGAGCAGCCCTCTCTTTTCTTTCAGGACTTAGAAGATCTTTTGAATATAGGACTTTTAAAAAGAACTTTTTCTGGCCAAGAGCTTTCTATTCCTTTGAGCCCCTCTTGGGGGCTCGGCTCTATTGATCGTCCTTTTCTCTATCAAATTGAAAAAAGACCATGGGAATCAACTGAGCTTGTAGAGATCTTTGATTTTTTAAATCTAGTAAATCCAGGAGAAAAAAGAGAAGAAGCTATTCAAAAGATACTTCTAAAAAAGCTTAAACTCAATGAGACTCAGGTCCTCACTTTAAATCAAATTTTGAAAAAACTTCTTTTGTTTAAGCATCAGCTGCAAGAAGAGGACTTACTTCAAATGCCACTGGAAGTTCGTGTATCAGCTCTTGCACTCCATCCTCAAAATCCCTCTCACTTTAAACAAGAGGAATACCAAAAAAATCTACTGGCGGCTCAACTTCACCTTGTACAGCTAGAAGATCATCCTCTTCTTAAGTCTTGGGAATATACCCTTGCTTCGTTTGCTGAATCAAAGTCGAACTTTTATAAATGGAATTTATTTACCAGCCTTGGTTTGGATTCGAAGGAAGAGGGTGGTATAGCTAAAGCTATTTATGAATATCTAGAAGAGACTTTAAAGAAAAATAAAAGTGAAATAGAGCGCCTTGACCAAGAATATGAACAAGAGTTTTTTCGAGTGAAGTATTTAGAAAAAAGGCTTCAAAATTTAGAAAGTGATCAAATGGCTTCATGGGCAAGGGTTGAATATCAAAATCATGTAAATGAGTTGAACCGGCATCTAAATGCTCGAAATGATTTGATTGATAAGACAAATGGCCTTTCAAAGCTTTTGCCAAAGCTTGTAGAGAGTTTTGATGAACTTTTCCCTAGATATTTTCAAGAGCTCTATGATGCAACCATGCAAGATTACTCTCAAGGAATTGAGGAAGATGCTCCTGCAGGCTTTAGATTGATCTATAAACATGGAAGACTAGATCCTGCCCTTTGGTCTTTTCTTTCTTCTCAAGAAGAATTTATAAATGCATTGAAGGACTTCTTTGTCCTAACTGAGAATGAAATTATCTCAAAAGAGGAGTTTCAAGACTTTGAAAAAGAAGTCTTAGAAATTATGACTCTTATTATAGGACTTATTCAAGCAGAAGAATTTATTGAGGGAGCTTTTTCTCGAATTTGTAAGCGGTATCAAGTTCCTTGTCCTAAAAAGAGTGAATTTGGAAAGCTGCCTTGTAAACCCTGGGCTTATATTTCTGGAGGAACCTTAATAGGGCTTTTAGGGAACTATTTTAAACGAGACATGAACTTTCAAGAAGAACAAAAAAAAGTAGCTACAGAAACAGAGCTTTTCGCTTTTTTAATTGAAACCCTAAGAAATTTTTCTGAGAAAGAGATTGAGCGCTACCAAGAAAATCCTAATCGATCTTTACTTATGTATTCGCCCACGCATTCATTTCTATTTAAACCAGGTTGGATGCCTCTTAAAGAACTATGGGATAAAGAAGCTTATTCCTTTAGCTGGATTCGAGATCAATTTACACTTCCTTGTGCTAAGTTTTTAGAGTTTATTGAGGTCGCTCCTTCTCATGTGCGTTATTTTTTAGAAACCTATACCTCAAAAAATCCTTATTTGCTTCTCTGGCTAAAAGAAAATATTCTCTGGCCCAATTACTCAATTTCTCTATCTAATTTTAGAGACCTGCTTGTTCAAAGCCTCTATAAAATCCCTCCAAGGATTGCTTGCCCTCCTTTAAGTGAAGAGCTTATTGAAAGTTGGATTTATGAATTTTTCCCTCTTGTAAGTACAAACAATCTCTCTTACGAGATTGATCTCGTTTTAGCTGAACTTCCTCTAAAAAATGGAGAGCTGACTAATCTACAAGAAGTAAGCCAGGCTCTTCTTGATAAGAGAAGCTATTTGCCTTACTTGAGCTCTCTTCAGTTTTTTCATCTTTTGAAGACTATTTTGATGCTCCATTTTGAAAAGGTGCAGACTTCTGAAAATTGGCCACTTCAAATTTTAGACGCTTTAAGAAAGCTAAAGTTTGCAATGCCCAAACCTATTTTCTTTGCGGATACAAACTGGCCTTATTTTTATTTTGCGTTTATGCTCAACCCCTCTAATTCCAAATTAGAGCTTTGGCGGGTAGATCGTTTAGGGAGAACAGGATTCCCAATGACCTCTTGGAAAAAATGGTTTCAAGATCACAATCCTTCCTTATGGTCGATCTTAATTAATCCAAATGAATATCAAGCTCACGATAGAAAGATTTTTTATAATCCAGTTTAAATTAATAGGCAATGAATCTTTTTTGTTTCGGCTTTATTTTTTTGATTAACTAGCTATTTTAAAAAAAACATTTTATTAAATATATTTAATAGTGTACAGAAAACTATTAGTTAAAAAAATAAGGTTTGTATGCGTTTTTTAAGATATATTTTTGTAGTTTTTGTTTTAGGAATTTTTTCTTTGAACTCTTCACTGTTTGCAAATGAAGAAGTTCAAGAGACAAATCTTTTAGAAGAAGCTGTCACACTATCATCAAGAAAAGAAAGACAAAACAATAGAGGAAGGAAGGGGAAAAAAGAGCAGCAAACTTCCAATCAAAATGTCATTGATTCAAATAAATCCAAAAAAAGATCGGGGAATCAAGACGCTGGGAAGGTCTACAACCGCATTTCCTCCTCCAAAAACTTTCAGCCTTCTAAAAGTGTGTTTTTTCAAACTAATATCGGTGTTGGCTTCCTCTACTTCGGTGGTCTTCGAGGAAATTTGATGGGGCAGCCTAGTACCCGTTTCGACAGAGGTAATTTTAGAGATGTTCCACTAAAAGGTCGTCTTTCTTATAACCGCACTCCTCTTTTTGAATATCTTTTGGGTTACCAATTTAACTCTTGGTTAAAGATTGCTCTCTCCTACCAGTATCAAGGAGGGATTGTCGTCCAAAGTAAAGCTCTTAAATCTTTTGGAGATAGCAATACAAGTGCTCGGGAGCAGTTTAGCTCTAACCTTAGCCTCAATGGTATTTTAGCTAAGGTTTATTTTGAGTTTCCATACGCTTTGATTTTGAAAAATTTTGCTATCAATCCTTATTTGGCAGCAGGTGTGGGACCCGGTTGGCAAAGTTGGACACAAATTAACATTAATTCTACATTTATTAGTGGTTTCGCTAATAGCAACCCTTTCCCCTGCCAGCAAAGGCTCTGTGCTAGTGCAGTTTGGATGGTGGATCTTGGGTTTCGTATGCAAAAAGCATCTCCACTAAATCAATTCTCTTTGGTTATGGGTTGTAAATATAACCAATGGGGACAGGCTAGAAATATTGGTCAACTAAAGCATCAAAGATCTCTTAAGATAAATCTTTCTCAGCCCGTGAGAATAAAAACTGTTTACCAATTTGCTCCTTATTTAGGAGTACAATGGAGTTTTTCACCGAATCAGTCTCCAGGTGTTCCTTTTAAACGGAAGAAAGCTAATATGGATTCAATCAAGTTTCAATGCTCAAGCAACATCTGGACACAGTTTAATGCGGGAGTTGGTTTACTGTACTTTAGTGGCCTTCGAGGTGGTTTCATGGGGACTCCCTCTGTAAATTTTGTTCCTCAATTCAACAAAGTTCCTCTTAAAGGTCGTCTTTCTTACAACCGCACCCCTCTTTTAGAATACCTTATTGGTTATCAGTTTAATTCTTGGTTAAAGTTTGCTTTCTCCTACCAGCACCAAGCAGGTGTTGTCGTTCAGACAAAAGCATTGCGGGTTACTCTTGGGAATAGTCCGAATAATAGAGTACAGTTTACTTCAAACCTTGGGCTTGATGCTGTATTAGCTAAATTCTATTTTGACCTTCCATTTAACATGATTTTGAGAAATATTTCTACAAATCCTTATATAGCAGTAGGTGCTGGAGCTGGATGGCAAAGTTGGAGTCTTCCTCAAGTTTCATACATGTACAACAGTATAGCTCTTGTTACAGACCCACTTCCTCTTCGCTCAAGGTTTAATGCTAATGCAGTTTGGATGATAGATTTGGGGCTTCGTGTACAAAGTGCGCTTCCTTCTAAAGCTTTTTCGGTAGTCATGGGCTGTAAGTATAATCAATGGGGACAGGCTAGAAATATTGGTCAACTTTCTCATCAAGAGTCTCTTAAAAATGCTCTGGCCGAGCCTTTAAGAATTAAAACAGTTTATCAATTTGCTCCCTATTTAGGTTTTCAGTGGAACTTCTCGCCTAACAAAACGACGGGCTATCAGTTGAAAGGGAAAAACCCTAACGTTTGGCTCCCTTACTGGGTGTCTTCGAGAGACTTTCAATGCCCAAGTAGCATTTGGATACAGTTTAATGCAGGAGTTGGCTTCTTATACTTTAGTAACATTAAAGGGAACTTAATGGGGGATCCTTCAATAAACTTAACCTCAGGAACAGGCGAAGGTTTTAGAGATGTGCCATTTAAAGGGCGACTTTCTTATAATGTCACACCACTCTTTGAATATCTAGTGGGCTACCAGTTTAAATCTTGGTTGAAATTAGCTATTTCTTATCAGTATCAGAGTGGAGTTACAGTCGCTACAAAAGCCCTTCAGGGCTATGACAATATAGTTACTAACTATGCACGATTTACTTCCAATTTAAGTCTCAATGGTGTTTTAGCTAAAGTTTACTTTGAGCTACCATTTAGCATGATTTGGAGGTCTTTATCTACTAACCCTTACTTAGCAGTAGGTGTCGGGCCGGGATGGCAGAGTTGGACAAACATTTCTGTTAACTATATTGTGCCAGAGAATGGCCCCTTTGGTGGAGAGCCTTTTGCTTTACGTCAAAAAAATTCAGCTAATGTTGTTTGGATGGCAGATGCTGGGCTTCGTGTACAAAGCGCTTATCCTGATAGTAAATTTTCTGTTCTACTCGGTTGCAAGTACAATCAGTGGGGACAGGCTAGAAGCATGGGGAAACTATCTCAGCAGGGCAGTTTTAAGGAAGGTTTAAGCCAGCCTCTCACAGTTAAAACTGTTTACCAAATTGCACCTTACTTAGGGGTTCAGTGGAACTTCTAGGGTAGGACGATTTAAGAAAAAATCATTTCAGAAAACTGAGATGATTTCAAATAGTTGCATAAAGGGTCTAATACCTACGTATCAGGCCTTTTGTTTCATTAGATTTCAGAAATACAATCTCTCAAAATCAGAATCAAATTTTAATATTGCAAAAAGAGAAGTTGCTGATATAACATCTTCTCCAAATTAATAAGATTATTCTATGGGTTCTTCACTTAGAAGCGACATAGATAGGATTCAAAATGGAGAGACTCGTAATGAATAAGTTCAAATGGTTATCCCTCTTACTTCTATGCCTTCTTTCTGGTTCTCTTTTTGCTGCTACTGCAAATGCCAATTACACACAAGCCAATGATTTACTTGATACTGTAAACCAAAAAGACTTATGGGCTGTAAGAGATTGGTTGAAGACTAAAAGAGTTGCTCTCAATACCAAAAGTGGGGACCTCTCTATTGCAGGAGATATTAAAGCTGAATGGCGCAATGTTCATGAAATATTGGGTAGTTTAGAACTCACGTCAGGATCAGGTTCTCCTGGGACATGGTCGAACAATCTCTACACAATTGATTTTAGACTCTATTTTGACTACAAAGCTGATAAAACCTGGGCATCTGTTAAACTTGAGTTTAGTAATGCGGCTGGTACTTTTAATGGTGAGGCCAATCAAATAGCATTGAACCGCGCGAATATAGGCTATCACCTATTTGATGATGGAATTCAAAGGTTAGATGCCATTGTGGGAAGGCTCAGATCTTATGAAATGTATGATTCAGAGATTCAGTTTAACTCGACGCTAGACGGCTTTACTGGGACTTATGCCATTACCTTGGACAATTTAGCAGATGTTAGTTTCAGAGGAGGAGGCTATATTGTCGACCAATCTGAGAATCATCCCGTTTGGATTATACAAGCCGGGATGTACGATATTTTAGACAGCGGGCTTTATCTTGAGTATGCTTTTTGTGATTGGCATAAAGAATCTAGCAATGAAAAGATTATTACAAATCTAGCGAGTGGTGCCACTAACGTTGAAAGAAATGCAAAGTGGGACTTCATTACGAATCAGTTTATCTTAGGATATATTTTTAATCCCGAGATTTTCAGCATGGATGTGCGCCTCTTTGGAGGGATTTTATGGAATGCACACGCATCACAAAGAGAAGTAGAAAGACTTTCCAAAGGTAAAGTTAAGACTAGTTTCAAAAACCTAGCTGGCTGGGTAGCCCTTCAAGTTGGAAGCGTTGAAAGAGCTGGAGACTGGGCGTTTCAAGCGCAATGGCAGGTTATAGAGGCTCTAGCAATCCCTGACTGGGATGTTTCTGGAATTGGAACAGGTAACAGTACGAGTTCATCTTTATTTGGATTTAATACTTTTTCAAGCGCAGTAAATTTCCCAGGAAATGGAAATGCAAACTACAATGGCTGGGAGCTTGATCTTCTTTATTCTGTGACGAATGAACTTGTTCTGGAACTAAGGATCCAAAGAGCTCTTTCAGAAGAGAAACAGATAGGGTTACCTCTAAATTATACGAACTTTATCTTGGCAGCTATTTACGGTTTCTAGAAAATTAACTTTTCAAATTTGTAGTTTAATTAGTCTTTACTAGACTGAAATTCTCTTTTTATCTAAGATGTTCCTCCTATTTTAACCTTTTAGATAAAAAATGCTTAGAAGACTCCTAATTTATATTGCCCTTTTTTCTTCCCCATTATTTGCGCAGTTAACGCCTACTTTAAAGCAAACGACTCGATATAGCGTGAGAGAGCTGGAAGATTGGTTGATGAAACAAGATCGACCCAATTATGTAATTCCAGCTAGATACTCTATAACAGGGCAAGTCTCAGAGAAATGGCTAAACAATCACGAAACTCTAAATGGTGTAAATCAAGTAGGAAGTGGAACCCCAACCTCAAGTAATCAGTTTAAAACAACTGTAGAGCTTCAGTTTGAGTATGCATTGGGGAGAACCTTTGGAAATACCCGTCTTCAGTTTGCTAATCAGGCCGGCACGTTTAACGGAACAGCAAATTCAATAAGTTTATCTAGAGCGTTTATAGGCTATCACTTTGTTACTTATGGGCCACACACCTTAGATCTATTAGCAGGACGTCATTCTCTAAATAAACTTTATAACTCCCAAATGATGTTTAAGACGCATGGTGACGGGGCTACCGGTATGGCTTATTATATTTGGAAGAAAATAGTGGAGTATCAAATTTGGGGGGGGATCTATACAAGTTACCCAGGTTCATATTGGATTGCTCGAGGTCGTCTTTTTAATATAGCTAACTTAGGTTTTTATATTGATTATGATTATATTTTTTGGGGGAAAGTTAAACCTTCAAGTAATTCAACTCGAATTCGAACGCGTTATGGAATTTCTCAGTTTCTAGTAGGTTGGGATAGAACTCCAGAATGGTTAGGGAAAAATATTCAAGTCTTTGTAGCACTTCTCTATAACAATAGAGCAAAGCCGCATCCCTTAAGTAACAATCAGCTTTTGAATTTAGCGGGCTATGTAGGCGCCCAATATGGTGCTACAAAAAATCAAGGCGACTTTTCTATTCAAGGGCAGCTTCAGTTTTGCCAATTGCAAGCCATTCCTGAATGGGATATGGCTGGAATAGGTCGAGGAAATGCGGGTAAGGGAAACCTTTTTAAGGCGACTAACATCCGTCAAGTCAATGGGAACACCAATTTTCAGGGCTATGCGATTAAGCTTAACTATGCCCTTACCAAGCAAGTGACTGTTACTGGAGATTTTAAGCGTTCTGTCAATCTGAATAATGACATCGGCTGGGGTTCTAGTTATATAAATTATTCTATTTCTACAGCCTATTCGTTCTAGCGGCTCTTGTTGTTTAATTCATCTAACAGCTCTTGTGCTTGAGAATACACTACCTTCTCTTCCTTTTTAGGCCCAAAGGTGACCGAAACAGGGCGGGGTAGATTTTTAAATACATTCAAGTGAATTTTCTGATCATCCTCTATACGCTTTCCTTCAATGCTTAAAGGGATAATAGGTTGATTATTTTGATCTAAAATTCTTCTTACAATCTCTTCATATTTTTGATCTGTTTCAAAATTGAAAGCTCCATCTAAAAAAAGACAAAGAGGCATTTTCTTATCATAGATTCGCTGTAGAATTTGATTAGATTCTTCAGGAGGGAGCTCCACTGGGTAGGGGATAATATGAAGAAGTGTGTAGAGGGGTTTATACAAAATGGAGGGCTGTTTCTTTACAAATTTGATGAAAGCTATTCGATGATAAAGCTGCAAAAGAGCAAGAGCTATAGAGAAGCTATAGCGCTTTGTAATAATTAGGGCTGTATCATAAAACTTTAATTCAGGTTGATTAATAGGGGTAAACTTATAAAAACCTCTAAAAAAAGAGGTCGCTATAAAACGTGTAAAATAGTCTGGTAAACCAAAGAGCACAAAAACTGAAACAGTCAAAGAGAGAAGTCCAATAATTAGATAACCTTTAGCCGAACTTATGTGGAAAACATCACTAAACAATCCGATAGAAAGAGAAGCTAAAAGCACTCCAAAAAAGCCTAAAAAAGTTCCAGAGGCTACAATTTCTCCGCGATCTTCTTCTGGGCTTGCTATTTGTATATAAGCATCTAATGGGACAATAAAGAGTCCTCCATTCAGTCCTAAAGAGAAAATCATTAAGACCGCCATCCAAATGTTATTCGAGAAAAAGTATAAGATAATGTAGGAGAGAGAGCTAGCAAAACCTCCTATAATAGCTATACCTAGGTCAACATGTTTCCCAGAGATTATAGCGACAATCATAGAACCTACTCCGATTCCAAGAGCTGCTACTAAGAAAACATATCCAGCTTGAGCATCTGTAATATGAAGGGACTGCATTCCAAATGGGATGACGTTAAGCTGTGTGTAGGCAGCCATAAACATAAAGTAAGATGAGGCTAAAACAGCAAGTAAAAGGTGTGGGTACTTGCTCGCTAATTTTAAACTTTTATAAACTTGCACCAGAAACAGAGGATTAATTTTTTTAGTTGGATTTTTGACGGGGGTCTTTTCAATCTGCAAGCTCGTGAAAAGCCCTAAAAGGGCTAGAATGAAGCAGAAGACAGCCACTAATATGTAATTATTATCAGTTACTTGAGTGAAAAATGAAGCTAAAAAAGACCCGATTATAATCGCTACGTAAGTTGCAAGAGTCAACATTCCATTGACCCTGGATATCTCTTCCGGTTTTACGATTTCAGGAAGAATAGCATATTTAGATGGAGTGAAAACTGAAGATTGCACAGCTACAATAAATAAAGCTGCATAGGCATTTACAACATTTTCTGTATAGATGGCAAAGATGCCATAGCCCATACCTATCACCTCAGCTACTAAACTCCAGATAATTACTTTTTGCTTAGAGTATTTGTCTGCAAGTTCACCCGCTGGCATTGTAAAAACAAGAAAAGGGGCGACAAATACAATCCCTGAAACTGAGATAATGATACTACTGTAGCTAACTCCAAGCTTATAAATAAGCGAAAAGGCAACTAAGAGCCTGAATGTACTGTCGTTTAAGACTACCAAAAACTGAGTCGTGTTCAAATAAGTAAACGAGGAGAATCGTTTCCAGAGAAATATACGAGCTATAAGAGATTTTTCATTCATAAGTTTTAACCTATCAAGAGAGCTTTTTAAACTCAAACTTGTTATCTTGTCCTTTCTGGGACAATTTATTTGAGAAGGGGAGAATTGTGCATTTAACTTTTAGTAATCGCTTTGATTCTTTATTTGAGCACTTTGCTAAAAGCTATAGGCAAAGACCTCCTTTTGAACAGCATCTTGTTTTGGTTCCGAGTTTTGCCACCCAATTCTATATTAAAAAGAGGCTTGCTGAAGATCTAGGGATCTTTATGGGGGTTGAGTTTTCTTTTTACAGCCGGGGATTAAACATCTCATTGCTTTGTTCTTTCCGGAAGTAGAATTGAAGTCTCAGTTAGACTTGGCTTTGCAGTTAGAAAAAATCATAAAGAATCTTCTAAATCGCTTTGAAATACTCTCTAACTTAGAAAAAAATTGCTTTGAGCCTCTTTTAAATTACTTAGAATCTTCAACGGGAAAAATAGACCCTAAGAGATTTACCTCTTTAGCAGATAGTTTAGCGACCTTATTTTTTAAATATGGCCTTTATACTGAAAGTATTGAGCCGGACTGGGAAAAAAAGGAAACCTTCTTTTGGCAACAAGCTCTCTGGAAGCAAGTCAGTTTAGAGCCCTCTTTTTTAACACATCCACAAAAGGTACTTGATTTAGAGCCAAAGTCCTCGGATGCACCCATAAATCTCTATTTATTTGGCTTTAGCTTTGTTCCAAAACTCTATTATCAAATCCTGCAGAAACTGGACCCTTTTCTTAATATTCATATCTTACAGCTCTCTCCTTGTCGCCTTTTTTGGACTGATATTCGAAATCCTTTTGAAAAAACGTCCATGATTGCATTTTTAAAGAGAAAAGGAGCTAAAAAAGGAGAATTAGAAACCCTTTCTTCATATCTCTCTGAGACGAATCTCCTTCTTTCTAGTCTTGGGAAATTAGGGCGCAACTGGTTTCAAACACTTGAAGAGTCAGATCCTTCACATATTGAAGAGGATTATGTAATCCCTAAAGCGGCTTTAGAGCTCAAGCCTTATCAAGAATATCATGAGGGATTAGAAAATAATCTATCTAATGAGAAAATGACGCTTTTAAAGCATGTTCAAATGGACCTTCTATCTCTTAGAAAACCAGAGGAGGTTATCTCTTTAGATAATGACTTCTCTATTCAACTTCATAGAGCCTCTACGTATCAAAGAGAGGTTGAGGTTCTTTATAACCACCTGCACGATCTTTTTGAAAAAAAATCAGACTTGTCTATGCAAGATGTTGTGATTTTAGTTCCTGAAATCGAAAAATATATCCCTTATATTGAAAGTATGTTTGGGTCGAAAGAGTCTCCCTTTGACTATCTGATTCACGATTATCCCTTTACGATACGTAATTCACTTTTAAAGGGTTTTTATAGTCTTATCGACCTTGTAGGGAGTAGATGGGATAGCAAAACTCTTTTTCAATTGCTCGAGCATCCCTTATTTCAAAAACGCTTTCGCCTTTCTAAAGAACAAACCTTAGACTGGAAAAATTGGGTAGAAGAGGTCAATGTCCAGTGGGGCTTTGATAAAAAGCATCAAGAGCAGGTCTTAAAAAAGGAATATGGAGAGGAGGAGAGTTCTTTTAACTCAGAAGCTGCTTCCTGGGCAGATTTTTATAAAAGGATAGTGGACCTATTAGCTAGAGAGCAGTTAGATAGTCCTTTTGATCACCACCTCAATCGATTAAATTTTTCTGATACAGCAAGTCTTAACACCTTTTTAGAGCTCATCGACCGTTTAAGAAAAGATCTCGAGCCACTTGAAGATCAAACCGTCGCAACCTTTGAGGAATGGTCAACTTACTTAGCTTCTATTCTACAAGCTTATTTTGGGCAAGATTATGAGGATTCTTTAGAGATTACAGCTTTGACCCAGAGAATTCGTATGCTTTCTAAACTCTCTGGTCAATTGAAAGAAGATACTTTTCCCTTCATGACTTTTTGGCATTACTTAAAAAAAGATCTTTCTGTTTTCCATACAGAGCTCTATAGCCAGCAACTTGAGGTTCTCTCTTTTTATTCTTTATTCTCAAAACCGACTCTTCCAGCAAAGGTTGTTTATGTTTTAGGATTTAATGATGAGACTTTTCCACGAAATCCTCTTGATGAACCTCTTGAAGAATTGAAATCTTTCACTCAAACTAACTATTGCCCTAAAACTATTGATTCAGATCGCTATCAATTTTTAGAGCTCTTGCTGTTAGCAAAAGAGGCTCTTTATTTTAGTTATCTTGGTATTTGTCCTAAAACACACAAGGAACAACTCCCTTCTTTACTTATCACAGAGCTTCTCTCCTATCTAGATCGGCACTATTTAGTGAACTTAAGCAAACCCTCTCTTAAGGTAAAAAAAGATCATCCTCACTTAAGCTTCGATGCTCACTACTTTAGAACTTCAAGTCAGCATATAGCTTCTTATTCCTTAGCTCAAAGCTATTACCAACCAGCAAAGAAAAAAGCATTATCAGAGCTTACAGAGTCTTTTAATCAGATCAAATCACTTAGAACATCTCTTAAAAGCTTAAATAATGTCCAAACGCTTTCTATTCAAAAACTTTTATCTTTTGTACGAAACCCTATGCAAGCGGTGATGAATCAACGTTATCAGATTTATTTGAGAGACGATAAGTGGGAAAACCCAAACCAAAATTATGCCCTCTCGAGCCTTCAAAAATCAATATTGAGAAAGCAGCAATTCAATGGGAAGGATCCTTTGTCGCATACAGATTCTTTACCACGAGGAGTTTTTAAAGAGGTTGTTGAATCTCATTTAGATGAAGAAATCCAAAATAGGGATGCGTTTTTAAAAAAATTAGGAATCAAAAAAGAGGAGGTCTTCTTTATAGAACTTAGAGAAGATATTGAAACTCCTTTACAACTCTCTCAACAACATTGGCTCATACCCAGTTTAAAAGTTAAGCTAAGCACGCATAGAATTATTCATATAACAGGAATTCTCGAGCAAGTGACTGAAAAAGGTCTTCTGAGTCTAAGTAGATCCTGCTTTGAAAATGTTTGGTGCCTCTGGCCCTCTCTACTTATTTTAGATCAATTACCAAACTTATTTAAAGAACCCTTTCAAACAGCTCTTCATTTCATATCTTCAGAGAAAAGTTTTGTCTATCAGATTCAAAATTCAATCGAAGAATTAAAAAAAATGGTCACTTTTTATTTAATGAGTCATCAAGAGTTTTGTCCGTATCTTCCTGAATGGCTCCCCTTTTTCGTCAGAAAAACAAGAGAAGAGCTCAAAGAGAAGATGCGAAAAGACTTACAATCACCTCATTTTTATAATCTTTATGCGAGATCCCTTTTACAATCAAAAGAACTTCCAGAGGATACACAGCTAGACACATGGCAGAGCCTCTCGCAAGAGCTTTTTAGTGAATCTTTTAAATCGATAGGGTCTGGAGGCAAATGAAAACTCAAACTTTTGACATTTTAGATCCTGGGTTAAACCTTTATCAAAAGTTCTTTATAGAAGCTTCTGCTGGTTGCGGGAAAACTTTTTCTATAGAAAACGCCTATCTACGTCTTCTACTCAACTTAGAAAAACCACGAACTCCTCAAGAGATATTGGTCCTCACTTTCACCAGAGAGGCAACTAAAGAATTGAAGACACGAATTCGACGAGCTATAGAAAATGCGGTATATGAACTTGAACATCCAGATCAGGCGCAGTTGCCTTACCTTAAAGAAATTCTCAAACAAGAGGACTCTATTCAAGAAGCTTCTCTTAGAAGTCTTTTAGATGCTCAAGCAAATTTCGATCAGGCTCAGATATTTACTCTCCATAGCTTTTGTTTTAGAATGCTTAAGGAGAACTTTTTTGAAGCGCATTTGAATATAGAGGAAACCTTTGAAGATGAAGGCCCCTCTCTTGGTCGTATTGAAAAAGTCTTAAAGGACTTCTTAAATTTTAAGTTGGAACGTTCTCTTTTTTGCTCGAGTCAGATCCGTATTTTGTTTCAGCATTATAAAGGAGATTTTTCGCTCTTATTAAAAAGCTGTATTTATGAACTGTCCAAAGAAAGAGCGGCGCTACATTCCATATCTTTTGAGAATGGCTTTAAAAAATGTGCAGAGATCGTTGAGGAACTTCAAATTAAAGAGGGCCTAGATGCTAAGAAAATTCAATCTGATTGTCTCTTAAACTCTATTAGATATAAAGGAGGGTATACCAGAGAAGGAGGCATGCGCTTAGAACTTAGCTTGGCTATTCAACACTTTGTAAACTTCTTTTCCTCTCCTCGTAATATCAAAGCTTTTGATCTTTTTTTATGGCATGCCAAGGCACTTTTTGATTATTATAGAGACGATAATCTAAAAAAAAGAGGGCCTTCTGTAGAGGTTGAACTTTTTTACCCAGATCTTTGGAAGTTTCTAGAAAAAGATTTTCAGCCCTTAATCGAGAAGATGGCTTCTCCTTCATACATTCTCTCCCATCTAATTTCTTATGTTCAAAATCTCTACCAGACAACTTTGAAAAGAGAAAGTGCCATTACTCCAAATAATATTTTAGAGTCCTTTAAAACACTTGCTCAAAATAAGACTGTAGCTGAAAAAATAGCCAAACGTTTTGAAGCTGTGATTGTAGATGAATTTCAAGATACCGATCCCGTCCAATGGGAAATTTTATCTTCTATTTTTTTAAAGCACCGCTCTAAAGAGCATCCTTTTTACTTAGTGGGTGACCCGAAACAGTCTATTTATGCTTTTAGAAGTGCTGATATTTATACCTATTTAAGAGCAGCTCAAAGTTTAGGCGAAGAAAGTCGAATGACTTTGAATACAAATTATAGATCACAGCCTTATTTAATTGAGGCGCTTAATGCGCTTTTTGAAGAGGTGAATAAAAACTGGATAGATTTACCTCGTTTGAATAAGACGCTTTCTTATGAGCCGGTTAAAAGCTCTTTTACAGTCGCTACACGCAACTATCATGATGACAGAAAATCTATTCACTTCTTTTTGGCGCAAGAGACGAAGAAAACACAGAGTATTCCTTCTAAGCAAATGGAAGAGGACAAGTTTTTCCCTTTCATAGTAAATGAAATTTTAAGGCTTCATTTACAAGAGGGACTTCCTTTAAATGCCTTTGCTATTTTGGTAAGAGATCGCTTTCAGGGAGCAAGGCTTAAGCAGTTTTTAAAGCTGCACAAGCTTACTTTTCAATCTACTCGTCCTGAGCCTTTAAGTGGCTCTGATATAGCGACTTTTTTCTAGAGCTTTATCTAGCTGTACTTTTCCTAAAATATTTCAAATATTCAGAGTCTAAAGCTCAATCCGTTCTTTAATTTATTTACAGAGCTTGATGAAGAACAAAAGCTCTTTAAAATAATGGCTCATTTAGCAAGCTTAAGAACTCTTCTATTGGAGAAAGGGTTTTTACCCTTTTACATAGCTTTAATGCGAGAGCCACTCGAAAGAGGGAAATCTCTTTATGAGCACATTCTAGGTTTAGACGAAGGCCTCTTTTTTTATTTAGAACTCGAACAAATAAAAGATCTTTTAGTTGAAGAGGAGATAGCCGGACAAGACTTAGACGGGTTAAAGGCATTTTTAGAGGAACTGGCTCAACCCTCTCCTCTTCTTGACAAAACT
>FUWD013172851.1_pt1 | contig 18952 bp, 14 predicted proteins | sample 1063281 | NCBI WGS metagenome assembly FUWD01 (sample SAMEA79048168, study PRJEB19326) | metagenome | biome: marine | reverse complement strand
CGCCGGTTCTTGCCTTGGTGGATGGGAACCTAGAGCCACCCAAGATGCTGGTCGTATTGGGGGTGGCAGACTCTATCACTTCTATAGATTGGTCAAATACTTAAGTGATGGACAACCTGTGAGAGGTCGTGGCAAAGGAACCGACTGCGGAGCAGGCAACGAAGATAATCGAGGCTACCTACCGGGAGTTCATCGAAGAGCCCGAGCTCTCCGAGAGGATAGAAAAAATCCCCATGCTCCTCGAGAAGTTCGAAGGGAACTACGCTACGATGATCAAGAAGCTGCAATCCAAGTACGGAAAGGTATCCCCCAAGGCAAAGGAGGTCGAACCGGAAGTGGCCGAGGAGGCTGCTGAGGAGGCTGCCCCGAAGAAGAAGGCTGCGGCCGAAGAAGATAGATCCTGCAGAGGCGAAGGTCGCTGCGAAGGCAGAGGTAGCAGAGGCGAAGGTCGCTGCGAAGGCAGAGGTAGCAGAGGCGAAGGTCGCTGCGAAGGCGAAGGCGGCAGAGGCGAAGGCGAAGGCGGCCGAAGATGCCCAAGCGGCGAAGGCGGCCCAGGCTGCTGCCAAGGAGATGGCGAAGGCTCAGATTCAGGCGAAGAAGGCGATGGCATCAGAGGCCAAGGCCGTGGCGAAGGCTGAGATTGAGGCAAAGAAGGCTGAGGCGGGACGGAGGGCCGCCGAGAAGCAGGCCAAGGCTGCAAAGAAAGCGCTAAAGAAGGCTCAGGAAGGTCCGAAGATGTCGCCAGAGGAGTTGCGAGCGAAGGAAAAGGATCTCAAGTCGAAGGCTAAGGAAGAGGGGCAGGCTGCCAAGATTGCCGAGCAGGAAGCCAAAGCTTCTATTGCCGAAGTCAAGGAAATTACAAAGGATCTCGCCAAGGAGGGCAAGGCTGCGGCCAAGGCCGAAGCCGAACTCAAGAAGGCCGAGATGGAGCGGAAGGTCGCTGAGAAGCAGATTGAGGCTTCGGGGAAGGCCAAGTCGAAGGCTTCGGAGGAGCTAGAGGCTTTCCAGAAGAAGCGTGAGGAGGCCGAGGAGAAGCTCGAGACTCAGATGGCTGAGAAGCAGCAGGCCCTGGAAGCATCGAAGGAGGATGCGAGCGAGGCTAAGGAGGCCATGATGGAAGTGAGGGCCCAAATGAAAGACGAGATTAAGGCCGCCAAGTCCCTGAAGAAGGATGTCGTTGCCAAGCAGAAGGAGATTGCGAAGGTCAAAGTGGAGGCCGAAAAGGCCGTGGCTGAAAAGAAGAGGGTAGAGCAGGAGATCGAGGATAGTCACAAGTTCAAGGACCAGGCCGCGCAAGAGGCCGAGCAGGTCAAGGCTGACATCGAACGTATTCAGAGCGAGATGAAGGGCAAAGAGGATGCTTTGGTAGGTGTTGAGACCGAGGCTCAGAAGGCAGAGAGAGAGGCTCACGAGGCTGACCTGAAACTCAGGGCAGATAAGCTCGAGAGGGAAGAGTTGATTCTAGAGCGGGTCGGCCTCAAAGCCGTCCAAGTTAACTGGGCCCAGATAGGAGAAGGCGAGGACGAGGAGCCTGACGATCTGACTAAGATTGAGGGCCTGGACGAGTTCTCACAGAAGAAGCTCAATGTGCTTGGTATACATACCTACGAACAGATATCTCGACTGGACCCACTCACTTCAGAGGTGGTGAATGATGCTTTGGAATTCATGCCCGGTAGGGTCACAAAGATGATGTGGTCTCAGCAGGCAATGAAATTGATGTCATCGCAGCAATAATCCACTCTGCCAAACTTAGGTGTGCCCCAATTCTTCGGAAGGAGTGGAATAGTACGATTGCTGATTACTCGGCCAAGGTGCTGGCAATCTGACGCACTTTTGTGAACATGTTCAAGAAACCGTTTGCCCGGCTCGGAGTTAGGGCAGTATCGAGTCCCATTTCCTGAACGAAGTCAAGCGAAAAGTCGGCCACTTCGGTTGCGGAGAGGCCATTTAGAGCCACCGCAGTGATTGCCATCAAACCCCCAACTATCCTTGCTTCGGAGGCACCCCTCAAGTGGAACTTTCCCTCGTCGTCGAGTTCGGCGGTGATAAACGCCTCCGACTGACAGCCGTGCACGAGATTCGCATCGGTCCACTCCTCCTCGGGGAGCGTATCGAGGTTGCTAGCCCAGTCGTAGAGCATCTCATATCTCTCCATCTGGCTGGAGACACCCTCGAAATCATCGATGATTCGTTGCAGTCTACTAGGCCAGCGACCCCCATCAGAGGTCTCGGAAGCGGGGCGAGAAGAAATAGTTCGATGAGTCGTCACTTTGGTTTCGGCCCGTTCCGCCTTTCGATTCTGAATGATGAAAAGTAGGTCCTCGTCGCGCTCCTGAATCTCTGGTTTGGGCATCTTCAGACGCTTGAGCAAGGCTGGCACATCGTAGCGAGACTCGAGATCATCAGCTAGCATGTGAATTTCACATCCAGCGGGTAGTTCATCGAGTGCGCTGCGAATCTTCTTGATCGGGAACGGGCAGTGCAGCCCACGAACGTCCACCACAAAGGGTTCCTCGCTCATCAAGGAGTTCTCGCTGGTTCCCGATTTCAACTTTCGCGCTTCCCTCAGAAGGCGAAGTCTCTCTCGAGCATATCCGTGCTAATTGACTAGAGGGAGGTCGCCGGTGATCTTGTCTATTGCCTCCCGGGAATCAGGACCGATCCCTACCACCGTAACAGTACCTGGTGGAATCTCCGTGTGCCCAGCATCTGTGACTAAGTGGCATACTAAGCCAGATTTCTTGGCCTTGTTATGGATTTGTTTCAGGGAGATCAAGTCAGGGACTTTGCAGACTATCTTCCTCGCTCCTACCTTGATGTAGCGATCTAGGGCGCGCGGGCTTTTTCGCTTAGCTACGAGGACGCATTCGGTTGCGGCATGGGCACATTGTGCGGCGAGCTTTCCCTTCGACAGTTTGAGGTCATGTCTGGTCACGAGGACCATGGTTAGTTCCTCATCTCGTGGCAAGGTCGCTCAACGCCGAAGGGGATGGGGACTGCGCATACCTGGACATCAGGTCAGTAAGTGGAACTGCGAGCCAAGCAACGAATGCGACATTGCCAGCAGCGTGCAGCAGGTCGAATGGGATTCCGGATACGATGTACATCGGCAGGAGTTCGGGAGAAAGCGTGTGCAGGGCGCTGAGGGAGACAATCCAATCGAAGGCTAATGCTGCCACGGCCGATGTCGCTGCCAACTTGGTCGTTGCAATGGTTCCATTCGGGTACAGCCTGCTGGAGAGCAATGCGCCTACGATACCAACAGCAGACCATCCTGCGGCTTGGTAGAAGGTCCAGAGGCCATGGCCAAGTATCATGTTCGATGCGAGGGCTACTGTCGCAGCTAGGGCGACTGAGCGAGAAGCGCCGAAGTGGATGCCAGTAAGAAGAACGATGACTGTCACAGGCTGGATGTTTGGAATCGGGTCTAGCAGAACACGTCCTGAAACTGCGAAGATGCCGAGGAGCGCAAGGGCCAACCAGTCACTGTGTGGGGTCAGATTTTGCTCGGCGCGCCAGAGCGCCCAGCCAATCATCACCAGCAGCGAGGTGTTGAGGACTAGCATCGCCATGGGACTAAGCGTGACCATGTGCGCGTCAATCATCAGAACCCCCCGTCACATTGGGCACTTCTCCCCACTTGATGATTGCGTTTCTCAAGCCATCACCACGTGTCGATACGCCAAGTCAGAACGCTGTCTTCGACCAGAGCTAGATCGGAGATCCCTACCATCGCAACGGCTCCGTTGTGGTATAACGACCAGGAGGCTCCTGAAGTCCCGTCATCCGAGCAGGTCACGGCGTCACAAGCATGGATTCCGCCGAGGGAGTCGATCATGATGCCGAAGGAGAATTCTGTGTAGCTCATTGAGAACGAGTCGCCTGTAGCATCTATTGCTGCTCCTAGTAGGTCCATTCCGATCTCGTATCCCTCAAATCCACCGACGCAGGAGCCGGTCTCGTTCCACATTGGGTCTACGAACAACTCTCTGCCAGAGGTGTCCAGATGGTGCCTACCGTCCTCGAATCCCTCCGGGGCATTCCCCTCGGGGAAGTGGAAGCACACTGCCTGCCTTCCGTCCCACTCCTTGGGCAGCCCGTTATGCGAATCGTCGTTGTCTAGCACCAGATTGGACATTCTAGACCATTCAGTGGCGATTGTGGAGGAAGTGAGCAGGAGCATCACGAGCCAAAATGTGGATAAAACTCTGAGACGCTGATCGGGGGATGACATGCCGTAGATTACGAAAGTGTTGGCTAGGATGAAGACGAGGATGGGCAGCAGAACCGACACGGGGATGCCAACGTTCGGAACAAGTAGTTGAACTATTCACTCGGTTTCCGTAATCTCTCGGATCTTCTCCCGAAGCACTTCACTGACAGTCTTCCCATCGGCTGAGCCACCCAATTTCTGCATCACAATGCCCATCAGTGGTCCGACTGCACCCATTCCACGGTCTCTGACTAGATCCGTGCTCTCATCTATCGCAGCATCTACTGCAGCCTCGACCGCTCCCGAATCGGCCGGGGTGAATCCACGGGATATTGCCTCCTCCGACATCCATCTCATGAGAGATTGGATATCCTCCGTTTCAGCAGCCTCGACCAAAGTCTCGATTCCCTCTCGAGTCATTGCGCCTATCTCCCTTAAGTGGATGGCTACGGCGAGAGCGCCCACATTCCGTGTCCCATATTCCAGCAGTGCACTTGCCCACGCCTTTCCGGGGAGGTTGAGTTCTCCCTCCATGCCTTCGAAGAGCAGGTCGTCTAGCTCACCATTCAATAGCGCCTCGATCTGGTTCGACGATAGGTCGTGCCCCTGCAAACGAGCCATCCTCTCTGCAGTGGTTGGAGGGAGGTTGCCGCGGATGGCATCCCAGTGCTCAGATGTGATCTCAAGTAACGGAATGTCGGTCTCCGGATACATCCTCGCTTCGCCGGGAAGCGGTCTCATTGCCGTGGTTGTTCCATCATCGGGCTGCCCTTTACGAATGACGACGTTCCGGACCTCTCTGGGAATCCTATGGAATGCGAGTCTCACCCGGTTGACTACTGACTCGAGTGCTAGTTCTGCCTGCCAGGCCGGTGCTACGCACAAGGCGAAGGCATCGGACTCATTCAGCGATAAGCGGGAGCGGACCGAATCAACCTCCTCTGTGGAGATTCCGTAATCCGGGAGTTCGTCCGAATGGAAAATGCCGGCAACGCCCGCTAGCTTTGCAGCACTGGCGAGTTCGCGACCTAGCCTGGGGAGTTGCGCCCCGTTAGCATCCTCTGCTTTGATTCCAATCTTGCCTGAGAACCCCGCAAGGCCGACTCCGTGAACGGTGGCTCCTTGGTCTAGGGAGTTGCGAACCATTGCCGACTCACAGTCACCGAAGACCTCGGTCAGGTCATGTACAACTAGGGAAATGCGAGAGGACGCTGCCAGCGCAACCCTATTCTCACTGGGAATGGAATCGTCCGCCCTGTCGGGTGGCAGTGGGGGGAGAGAGGCTTCCTTGCGCAACTCATTGGCAAGACGATAGAAATGGAGCTGCCGTGCCATCTCGAGCCGGATGATTCCGGGAATCCAATCGAGGTCCTGACATCCCTTGATCTCGACTCGGTCGCCACAAGCAATGCTAACGTTGAGATCCTGCCTGATTGAGCCTAGGCCGCGTCTGACCTGTCGGGTGTCTCTGAGGAGCCTCCCAAGTGCAATCGCCGTCTGCTTGGCATGCTCCGGGGATTTGACATCGGGCGCGGTAGCGACCTCCACTAGGGGGACTCCAAGTCTGTCAAGGGTGTAGAACACGGTCTCTCCGTAATCCGATGCGATAGTACCGAGTTTTCTCGCAGAATCCTCCTCCAACGAGATGAGGTCGATTCCCACCTCGCCCGAGTCCGTATCGATCCTGCCTCTCGTCGCAATCAGGGTAGTCCTCTGGAATCCGCTGGTGTTCGAGCCGTCAACCACTGTCTTGCGCATCGCCTGTAGATTTGGGATTGGCTTGGCATCCATCATGGCGGCGACCATTAGAGACGCTTCCACCGCAGATGCATCGTGTTTCCGAGGTGGTGCCTCGTCCAGCTCAATCAATCCGGAATTCGGTGTCTGTACATACTCAAAGGCACGGTTCCTCATTTGTTCAAAACGGGCTGCGACGTCTATTTTTCCGCCTTCACCCTCCGAGGCCCTGAGCTTGCGGTTGGACCGATTCCAATCTTTGGGAATGTCTTCCAATTTGAAGTCGTACAACTCACTAGGCATCCTCGAATGCAGTTTATCGGTGGCGAGTTGTTGGTGAACCTCCAAGCCGCACATGAAACCCAGTACCACCGGATTCAGCGCGTCGGGCTCGCTTGTGTTTCCGGTGGGCTCCATGGTACTGTATGCGGGGATGGGGGTGACGCTCATAGGGTCAGCGGACATATTCGAAGCGATCTAGGCGAGGGCTATACAGCTCACCACTAGTCAGCATCTTTGAGATTATCTCGTCAACGACATTCTCTGGAATATTCTTCGGCAGGGCGAGATTGTATATGTCAAGGCGATCGGCGTGACCCTTCTCGTTGACCATATCCCTGATTATGGTCCTGATTGTGGTGTTTGCACGCCTTGTGCTGGAAGTAACCCCAGAATAGATTTCTGATGCGTCAGTGATGTTTGACTCTTGTCTCCAATGCTTGTAGACCCCGATTGCCATTTTCGCGTCTTCCTCATCGGCTATTTCCTTCAGGTGCATTCTAGCGTGGGCCTCAGTAAGGCGAATGAGTGATTCCAGTGCACGAGCGGTAATCGGCACTACATCGGAGCCCTCAAGATCGTCGTCAATCTTCCCGAAGGAAACGCGAGTGGCCGTATAGTACTCGAGAATCATCTCCTTAGCCTTCGTGTCGATCGTGGGGTGTACGTTCCGCTTGGCGTAGGCAATGTACTTTCTCAGGAAGTCGGTCGTCAGGTACTCCTTATTGTCCACCCCAATAGAGATGATTTTATCCTCTTCAGAGGAAATCGGATCGAAGTCGGCTCCACCCTCAATTTTTTCCTCACTCATGGCTTTGGAGCGGGTCTCGAGAATATGCCTGGCAACCCGTTCGTCGTCCTCCACCCTAATCTCATCCCTGATCATCCAAATAATATCAAATCTAGACGCAAGGGGCACGGGTAGCCCGGTTTCTTTGAATGAATACATTACACTGATATTGCTACCACGGATAGAGAACCTGCCCTGAACAGGATTGGCGGCTGCCAGAACAGAGCATCGTGCCGGCAGGGTGGCAGTGATGCCCCCTTTGGAAATCTGGATCTCCTGTTGTTCCATGGCAGGATGCATCGTCTTGCGATCATCCTCGGAAATCTTGTCAAACTCGTCTATCGCCGCCAGCCCCCTATCCGATAGAGGTAGGATTCCAGCTTCTAATCCGAACCTCCCGTCATTGAACGCGTCCCTGACAGCAGCTGCGGTCAGGCCGGCTCCAGAAACACCCCCTCCAGAGGCTAGTTTACCACGGGGGGAGATTTTTATCATGTACTTGAGAAGTTGTGATTTCGCAACCCCCGGATCCCCCATCAGCAGGATGTGAATGTCACCCCTGAGTCGGGTATTGTCCGGGTTAATCCTAGAGACGCCACCGAACAGCTGCAAAGCTAGGGAGCGTTTGACGGCTGGCATGTCTCCGATGGCGAAAACTGAGGGAGCAATCGAGTTCTGCATCAAAGTGAGCAGCTCCTCCCCCCTTTCAGAAATGGAAATTATCTTCTCCTTGTCCTCATCGCTGATTGATATCTCGGTAAACGGAACGCTCTCGTGCTCAGAACTGACCAAATGGTAGACAATGTCGAATAGTGGGGTTTTCTTGCCCTTCTTGACTTCAGTGCGAGCAAAAGGGACTACATTTGCAGTAATCCGCTGTCCGGGAAGATGCTTGTTCACCTGATTCCCCTCGACGAGGACCATGCCCCTTCCAGGTTGAGCGCCGCTAGGGACATTCTCGGGCAATTCCTGAATCTCAATCCACTGATTATTCACCATTCTAGAGTTCAACAGCACAAGTTCGAAACGGGTCACTGGTCTAGAGCTACCACAGCCCCCAAGTGCCTGAGGACACGATAGTGGTTCCTTCAGTTGCCTCTCGTTATCTTGTTCAATCTCGATATCGTGTCCGCAAGACTCGCACTTGAACACGGCCATGTGAATTCTGGGCTTGATCTCAGACATCTTGGTCACGATGACATCAACGCTTCGCATTCTATTGATATCGGCACTGCCAATTTCTCGAAGCGGCCTTCGGCTATCCTTGGGTAGCTCACCGACACGAAGCAAGGGCTCAACGTCCGCCCCCCGCTCTCTGCAAATTTCCATCAGCATCCTTGAGCCGGCTGCGAGGATTTTCCTGGGGTATTCTAGTACGTCCTCGGCAAATTCCGGATCGAAACTCTGCAGATCGTGGAACGAGACAGCCAGAAATGGTAAATGAGTCTGGCCAGAAATAAGCATCATCACCTCTGATTCCTTAGCCTCCTCGAGGAAGGTCCTCCATCTCGCGGAGGCATCATGTGCTGCCATCGTCAACTGATTTCACCGCCGGGCTTTGCCACTCTGTGAAGTAGGCCTATGAACAGTGTGGTCGTGAATTCCAACCCCATTGCTTCCAGTGGAGAATAGTGGCCCCCGCAGGCACGCAATCGGAGTACTGGGCGCTTCTACTGCAACTCCCCTATGAATTTCGCCAGTCCATAGGAAGAAGTGCTTGGGTGAGTTTGAAGTCAAGAAGGCCAATCGAGGCCCATGGAGCACAGGCGCTTTGGTCGCGACGTGTTCGTCAGGCTCGACCCGGGCGACGAAATGCATGCCTCTATTCGCGAATTGAGTGGATATGGGATTACAGTGGCTGCGATCACAAGCGGAATCGGCAGGGTACGTGACACCGTGATTGGGTACCTAGATGCAGATGGTGTTTACCAGAAAGTGGTTCACCAAGCCCCAATGGAACTCCTCTCAACTCAGGGGAACCTCGCTCCCGGACCCGATGGCCCGTTCACCCACATCCACATCGTCGCCACTGATGACGACCACGTAGTTCACGGAGGTCACCTGTTCGAAGCGACCGTGGAAGTCACCGCCGAGATTCACCTGCGCGTGCTAGGAGAGGAGGGTGTGCCCTTCCAGCGAGAGGCGACGGAGAGTGATTTCGTTCGGCTCGCCTTCTGTAACTTGGGGTGATTTCGTGAGAGTTCTATTCGCTCACGGTTTTGAGGGGAGTCCTACGGGATCAAAGGTTGCTTACATGAGAGATGCACTGGGTTGGGATGTTACTGCACCCAAGATGTCGCAGTTGGGATGGAGCATAGCTAGTCAGACCGAGGTTCTAATTCGTCACATGGATAAAGAGAAGTTTGATCTTGTTGCTGGCTCTTCAATGGGCGGTCTCGCTGCTGCAAACGCTTCTTCGATGAGGCCAGGAGCAGCAATACGATTGCTTCTGATAGCGCCATCCTTTGGCTTGTCCGAAAACTGGGAGGGGATGGAAGAAGCAGGGAGGAGTGCTTGGAAACACACAGGGGAGAGGCGTTACACGGGCTTTGAATTGGACATAATCCTCCCATGGGAGTTCATGGAATCGGCAGAGAAAATGTCTTGGCCGAAGACAGCGCATCCGACGGCCATAATGCATGGAATAAATGATGCAGTGGTTCCAATTAGCTATTCACGCAAGGTTGCAGAAGAGTGCGCAAATGTGAAGCTCCATGAAGTCGATGATAATCACCGTATGAAGGAATCTTTGCGTCTCATACCTGATATTGTGGCAGGGCTAATGAGGGGGCCGGGGACGAAGCAGCGACTCTGTTAGAGGAAATCCACAATAGACAGGGTATCACTGAGGAGAAGCTTGAGGTACCCGAGCAATTGTCTACAGGGGTGAGTGGTGTCGAAGAGCAGGATTTTCAGGTGGCAGATGATGTTGATGATGATCACGGGTCAATAAGTGATGCTGCAAATAAATCTGAAGAGGCTGAAAAAGAAATCCAAGATATGCAGGCTGAGATGAAGAGGCTCGAGGCTGAGATGGCTCAGAAGCAAGAGGCACTTGAGGCGTCAAAGGAAGAGATGAGGGAGCAAGCGGCTCGTGATAGGGCGGAATCCGAGGAGGCGCGGTTGGAGGCCGAGGCGAGGGCGGAGATTGAGGAAGCACGCAAGAGGGCGGAATCTGAGGTGGTTGCAGCCAAGGTGGAGGCTGAGGTGGCATTTCGGAAGGCGGAGGTCGAGGAGGCCGAGGCCGAGGAGGCACGCAAGAGGGCGGAGGTCGAGGAGGCCGAGGCCGAGGAGGCAAAAGCAGAGGCTGAGGCTGCCGAGAAGAGGGTCGGCGAAGCTATTCAAAAAGCCGAGATAGCAGGAAGGGACATCGAGCAAATAGCGGCTGAAGCGGAGAAAGAAGAGAGAGAGGAGGGCATTCTTGAGAGAGTTGGGCTTAGATCAGAACAAATTAACTGGGCCCAGATAGGCAGAGTTGAGAATGGAGAGTCAGATGATCTCACTAGAATCAATGGTATAGACAATTTTACGCAGAAGAAGCTCGATGTCTTGGGAATCCGCACATTCGGACAGCTTTCAAAGATGAACCCTGAGGTTGCTGAGGTTGTAAATGACGCTTTGGAGTTCATGCCTGGAAGAGTTACCGAATTGATGTGGGCACAGCAGGCTATGACATTCATTGGATTGGAAGAAGTTGGGGGTGATTCACAAATTGTGGTGGCGGAGGGCGACGATTCTGACAAAGTGGGTCTGAATGAAATTAACTGGACTCAGATAGGCAGAGCAGAGGATAAGGAGCCAGACGACCTCACGAAGATTCAAGGGTTGGATGAGCTAATCCAGAAGAAGTTGAATGTAATGGGAATTCATACATTGGAGCAGATTTCCAAGATGGATAATGTGACCGCCGATGCAGTAAATGGGGCTCTGGAGTTTATGTCTGGAAGGGTCACGAAGATGATGTGGGCACAGCAGGCTATGACACTCATTGAACAGTGCGACTAACCCCCCTGGTATCGAGTACTCGCTTAATGGCCTGTTGAACCAAGGAAGTACTCGCCGATCTCTGGGTCGGTCAGGATGTGCTGGGCGTCACCAGAGTGTACCACCTTGCCGCTGGCCATAATGTACCCTCGATCAGAGCGAGCGAGGGAAAGTCGAGCGTTCTGCTCGACGATGAGGATGGTGATGCCGGTCTCGCGCAGGGAGTCTATGCGCTCGATAATCTGCTGCTGGTAAAGCGGTGAGAGGGCGGCCGTGGGCTCGTCGAGCAAGAGAAACTTGGGATTCGAGATTAGTGCACGGGAGATTGCCAGCATCTGCCTCTCGCCGCCCGAAAGAGAGGCAGCGAGGTCATGCTCGCGCGAGCGTAAATCCGGGAACATCTCAAGCGAGCGTTCGATGCGCTCGATGAGGGTGTTGTTGGGGAGGGAGTTGCCACCCATCTGGAGGTTCTCCTTGACGGAGAGCGAGGGGAACACGTTGTCCACTTGAGGGACATAGGCTATGCCTAGGTTGACGAGCTGATCTGTTCGCCAGCCGGAGACTTGCTTGCCCCCGTACTCGATGTCGCCACGATAGTATGTCGCTATACCGAAAATCGTTTTGATTAGTGTCGACTTGCCGCAGCCGTTGGGGCCGATGACCGTCACGAATTCGCCCTCGTCTACGTGCATGTCAATCCCGTAGAGGATCTGGACCGAGTCGTAGCCGCCCTCGAGCTCTCTGATGTCTAATAGTCGGGTCACTCTTCCTCACCCCCTGTTTCGCCAACTGCTCCAAGGTAGGCCTCGATGACCTCCCTGTTTCCCCGAACCTCGTCAGGCGTGCCCTGCATCAGAATCTCACCCTCGTTCATCACGATGATGCGATCAACGCCCTGCCTGAGGATGAAGTCCATGTTGTGCTCGATGATGAGGACCGAAATTCCGGTCTCATCAACAATATTCCTCAGGTTGTTGAAAATCTTCATGGCCAGGGGGCCTGCTACCCCTGCTACAGGCTCGTCTAGAAGCAGGAGCTTTGGGTCCCCCATCATTGATCGACCGATGTCGACGAGCTTGCTCTGCCCACCGGAGAGCTCGCTGGTCAGGTTGTGGGCCATGTGAGGAACCTCGAGCTGGTCAAGAACAGAGTATGCCTTGTCCAAGCGCTCCTCCTCTGCGGGATTGCCGAAGGGTATCAGAAGCGCTCTCACAGAATCCCCCAACGAGCTCCCGAACTGCCCCCTCGGTGGCACCATGAGATTCTCAATAACCGTCATCTGGCGCCACAGTCTAGTGTGCTGGAAGGTCCGCGTCATTCCCATCTTCTGAATCTGGTCGGGCCTCTTGTCGGAGATGTCCCGACCAAACAACTCCACGGTTCCAGAAGTCTGATCCAGCAGTCCGCTTATGCAGTTGAACGTGGTCGACTTGCCGCAGCCGTTGGGGCCTATGAGCCCAACAAACTCGCCCTCCCCTACTTCGATGGACGCGTCATTTACGGCCACAAGTCCTCCAAACTCCTTGCGCAGTCCTTCCACCTTGAGCACAGGGCTCATTCCGAATCACCCCCTGTTGGGCGATTGGGTCGGCTTGGGACTTCAGGTAGCAGGCCCTTCGGGTTGTACTTGAGAGAGTAGAGCATCAGGAGGCCTACGAGCATGACTTTCACGTATGCCATGCTTGCCCCTATGATTGACACGTCTCCCGTGAGGTTAGTCGCCGCTTCAATCGACCTCTCCCCCCCCATCATGACTGCCGTGAAGGCGAACACGAGGGCGCCGCAGATGCCAATCTCAGAAATAATCCTAGACCTGATTGCGAGTCCTATTGTGGCTATCACCAAGAACGTCTTGGCGACTTCCCACTGTTCGGTTACCAGCCAACTGAAAAGGAGGTCTATGCGTTCTGCCGTGGTGAATAGCGGGAGGTCGGGCGAGCTAGCCGCGATTAACACGTTGAACACGAAGTCCATCAGCACGATGATGAACGCTCCGACGACCATTCCGCGATTATTCGCAGCGCCCCCGATGATGAATGCGGCCCATACGAGGAAGGTTGACTTAGCCGGCGACATGAACGTGGGCTCGAATCCTGTCAGTTTCCAGGCCCAAATTGCTCCTGCCAGCGCTGCTATTGCGGCTCCGAGGGCGAGGCTGGCTGCTTTGTGAGTGAGAACGTCGTGACCGTGGTGCTGGGCCACCTCCTCGTCCTCCCGGATAGACTTGAGGATTCTTCCCCATGGAGAGGCAAGCAGTAACTCTAGCAGGAGCCAGACCAAGAATACGCAAATCATACCCAATGCGGCGAGTAGGAGGAAGTAGGGTGCGGGCTCGCTGCCGAGGTTGAGCAAGTCGCTGACTGAAGAGGACGCAGAGGACAGCATTGGATCGTCTCTGCAGCTATTGGCGCTGATATAGGGCGTTCCCGCGCCTATTTCCACTCCCGAACCGCAGAACCACCACTGTTTGAGTGGCAGGGGATAGTTCCCTATGCCTACCGCGGACACTATCGGACCTGTTCTGAGCAGTGGTTCTCCTGCAAGCAGGACCCTGACGATCTCGCCCAAGGAGATGGTGACTATGGCGAAGTAATCCATCCTTAAGCGCGCAGTTGGGTAGGCAAGTGCCCATCCGAAGGCAGCAGAGAGGATGATTGCCAAGATGGTGGCTGGCAGGATGCCCCAACCGTACCCGTGCATCTGAACTGGAGCAGTAAGCACACCGACGGAGACGGCGCCGATGGCGACGAAGAAAATGACGCCGAAGTTCACCATTCCCGTAATGCCGGTGTGCAAGTTGAGCGAGAATGCCATCAGGATGAATATCGACAGGACGACAAGCACGTTGGAGACCTGGAAGGCCTTGAACCAATTGAAGGCCCCCGTTTCTTCACTGATGGGCAGCCACCACAAGAAAAGCAGGAGTATGAGGATCAGAATCCCGAATGTGATCCAGGAGCCAACCCTGCCCTCGCGACCGTATGGATTGGAAAACCCATCCCAATCCATCTGGTCTACCGTCCGATCGAATAGGCCACGTAGAAACCCGGGTGCCTCATCGAACAGGCTCCGTAGAGGCTCGAGTGCCTTGACATGCATGCGATTGAATTCTGACCATGCGGACCTAGCGCCATCCAGAGCCCCCGAGAGTGCTGCCTTCGCTTGCATCAGGGGATTGCCGAAATCAGGCCCAGTTGGGGCCTCCCAGCGAAAAATCCCGATAGAGGCGAAAGTCTCTCCCCCCCTCAGGATGTTTACGCCCTCAAACACTGCGTAGGCCCAAAGCAGTACGGGGACCCAAGGCCAAATCATATCACCAATGTCTACGATCAGGTTCACCATCTGGACCTCTGTCTGCATCAGATCGAGCCAAGTGGCATCCAGATCAGTTGCAGCCTCGGAGAAATAGGGCGAGTCTTCTATTAGCAGGGTCCCGTCGTTTCGATTTGTCAGTAGCTCTAGATTGGTCTCAGCGGTTGGGCTATTCTCGCACGCAGTGGAACAGGCCCCCTCGGCGAACGACTCGGTGCCGATGAAGTCGCTGAATCGATGGAAGACATAGGCCCCTATCGCAAACGCGGAGAAAGAGATTGTCCTGTCGGTTCGACCTCGATGCCAGTGGTGAAGTCCGAGGATCCCCGTGGGAAGTATGGCCAGCGCCGCTGTGGTTTCCCTCGATGGTTCCGAGGCCCGGGACTCCCTCTTCCTGATTCTATCAATTTTCCACTTCTCCCAGGAATCACCAATCCCCTCCGGCATAATCATCAGGATCGCGACAAGGAAGATGTATGGCATGACTGCGTCCATAGCTGTGTAATTTGGCCTACTCAGTGGAAGGCCTATGCCAATCAGTATGGGCGAGGAGAGTGCTCGAACGAAACCCACCATCAGCGAGGCGACTATGGCGCCTGGGACTGATCCTATGGTTCCCAGAACTATGACTGCGAACGAGGGCAGTAGGAGGGTAAACGCGGTTCCGGGGTTGTAAAGCAGGGTGAGTGCAAACACAGCCCCGCCCAAGCCCGAGATTCCCGCTGACAGGAACGCGCTGGTCATTTGTACCATCTCGACGTTGATGCCGCTGCTGGCAGACAGGTCGGGGTTGTCGGCGACTGCTCGCATCCTTCTTCCGAGGCGGGTCTTGGTGAGCAGCAAGTAAAGGAGGGCGGCCGAGACGAAAATCACTGCGGGCACGATTCCCTTGTAGTAGGGGTAGTTCGTCGTGGCGTGGGTGATGCAGTCCCCAGTCACGTCATAGATCTCCACAGCGGGCTTGGATGCCGCGTTGACTATTCTGGAGAGCACGGGCTCGCCGGTGACTTCATCGAGGCCTGTCTGCTCGCAGTTGAACTGGGTATACGTCTGTCCCTCGTTCAATGAGCGATCGCCGAGGTTCATTCTGATCTTCGTGGTTGGAATCTGCCACCTCATGGTGGACAACCTCAAATCTGCGTCCGGTGCGAACACTACCTTAGCGGAGGAGAACCTCAGGTAGTAGATGGCTCGGAGAATAAGGGCAACCCCCAACGATGCTATCATCATCACCTGGGGTGTGGCCTTGCGCAGCCTGAAGCCGCGGTAAACCAGCAGGTCAATCATCACCCCTAGTATACCTGTACCGACGAAGGCGACGGCCAGCGTCCACAGCAGAAGCGACCAAGCGATAACACCCTCTCTAGGAGCCTCGTAAATCGGGTAGTAGTTATCGCTCCATGCCATCACCATTGGGAAGAACATCCCTATCATGAAGAGTTCAGACTGTGCGAAGTTTCCGTACCTCTGGACCTTGTAAGTCAGGGTTAGGCCGATTGCGATTGCTAGGTAGGTCGAAGACCAAATCAACGTATTCGTCCCGATGGAAACAACGTCAAGGGTAATCGTCGCACTTGACTCGAAGCCCTGAAACAGAAACTCAAGGGAGGTGAACACGACGAGGATCAAGAATAGCGGGGATAGGGCAATCGACGCGTTGCGGGCTATGCCTGGACGGAAATCGTCGAAAATAATCTTGACAAAGGTGAATCCAGCGCCAATCGCCTCCACGAGCTGCAGCAGCCAGACGAGGTCGTTTGGCAGCCCGTCCCCGAAGAGAATCCGATCGAGCTGGTTGAGCAGTCCCTGACCGTTCAGAAGGCCCAGTGCCAAAGAGTCGAGGAGGAGCAGGGAGGCGATTGCGGCTCGTCTCTGCCCCCTCGGGAACGACGAAAAAGAATCGCTAAGCCGTCGAATCACGGAATCAACGCACAGACCTACAGCCTGCCCGCATTAATGTTAGGGTTTGGGCAGTGCGGCGGGCCCACACGGGGCCCGCCGCACTGCTTTGCGTCACAGCCCCTGTCTCAGAGGTCGGTAAGGCCGCTTGCTCCCCAATGCTGGGTGCAGTCGAACGATACGCCGCTAGAGTCGGCGGTGTACACACCGACACAGTATCCCGAGCCGGGAGTGTCGCCGTTCGCGAGGAACGTGATGTCTCCTGAAGCTCCGGCCCACCCGACACCAGTGGCCGCGATGGCCTGGGTCAAGGTGATTCCCGGGTTGCTCAACTGGGTGAAGGCGGAGAACGCCATGATCGTCACAGCGTCGAACGCCTCCTTGGTGAATATTCCCAGACCGCAGGGGTTCGTTGCCGCGCACAGCGCGTCGAACGTCATCGAGATCATGCTCGGGGTGGCCGATGCCGGCTTGGTGGCTATGATACCGTTCAGCACGTCGTTGCTGGTGGTGTAGTTGGAAATCGCCTCCTCAGCTATCCCGTCAGTACCGTAGATCTGCCCGGTGTAGGAGTTTGCGGCCAGCGAGTTGATGATCATAGCGCCGTCGGAGTTGTAGGACACCGTGACGACGGATGTGCAGCTGTTGTCGAGTACGCCCTGAATGATGGCCGAGTAGTCGGTGGTCGTCTGCTCGTCGTAGCCGATCTGGGTGCAGAGGGTGTTGCCGGCTGCCTCCCAGTTGGCCTTGAAGGATTCAGCCAGGCCAGCGCCGTACGCGTTGACCATGTGAATCAGGGCCACCGAGGTCTCGCCGTTGGCGGTTAGGAGGTCGCTGAGAGCAGCCCCCTGACCGGCGTCGCTGGGCACCACTCGGAAGAAGTCCGGGTACGCCGTCGCGTTGCTCAGCGCGGGCGAGGTGCTCGCGTACGAGATCATCGGGATACCGGCAGCCGAGAGGACCGCGTTGGCGCCCATCGAGGCTCCGGAGCATGCAGCACCGACCACGCCAATCACACCGGCGTCGACTAGGCTCTGAGCTGCTGTGGCTGCCGTTGTTCCATCACATGCAGTGTCACCGAAGACCAGCTCAAACTGGACTCCTTGGTTGTAGGCAATGATGTTGGCAATAGACATGCCAACCCCAGCTGCGGCCTGGAATGGAACCCAGAAGTCACCGATAGCCGGGCTGGAAGCGTCGCCCATGAACCCGATCTTGAGGGTGGCGCCCGCCCAAGGGACGGCGGCGAGGCCGCCAGCGGCGGTCCACATCCTGTCGCAATTGAAGTACTGGCCGTAGGTAGGCACGTGGTAGAAGGTGCAAACATCGTAGCCCGAACCACCCACGTCGCCGTTATCCAGGAACGTGTGTGAGCCGCTAGCGCCCGCGTAGTCGGTACCGACCATCTTGACATGCGTAGACATGTCGGCGCCGTTACCATGCTTGTAGGCCTCACCGATGATCATCACGGCGTCGTAGGCCTCAGAGGTGAAGATTCCGGCAGCACAGCCCGTGTCCGCAGTGCACCTGGCCGGGAAGTCGCTCAAGGATTCTGCAGCGGCTCTGGGCTTTGTAGTCTGGATGCCGTTCGAAGCGGCCGCATCGGTGTAGGAGTCCAACGCGGCTACGCCAGCTATACCGTCAGCGCCGAAGGTCGGCAGACCGATGCTCGCGACGGCCATGGCCTCTACGATCATAGCGCCGTCTGCGGCGTACGAAACCAGTACAACCGAGTCGCAGCCAGTGGCGTCGGAGACGCTCTGCACGATGCTAGAGTAGTCGCTGGTCGCAGTTTCGTCGTAGCCGGACTGGGTGCAGACGGTGTTGCCGGCTGCCTCCCAGTTGGTCTTGAACGAGTCCGCCAGGCCAGCGCCGTATGCGTTGACCATGTGGATAAGGGCCACCGAGGTAGCCCCGCTGGCAGCGACCATGTCCGCCATGGCCTCTCCCTGAATCGCATCGCTGGGCACCACGCGGAAGAAGTCCGGGTGCGAGGTGGCGTCGCTCAAGGCGGGGGAGGTGCTGGCGAAGGAGACCATCGGAATCCCTGCGGGTGACAAGACTGCGTTGGCGCCTATCGACGCACCAGAGCAGGCTGCTCCCGCTACTCCGACGACCCCTGAGTCTAGCAGGGTCTGGGCAGAGGCTCCAGCAGTTGTACCATCGCAGCCGGTATCCCCTGTGACTACCTCAAAGGTGTAGTCACCGGACATGGCGTTCAGGTCGCTTATCGCCTGCGCGACGGCGAACTCGAAGCCGGGCGCGAAGTTGGCGATGGGGCCAGTAGAGTCGTACAGGGCGCCGATCTTGATGGTCTCTGGCGCGGGCGGCACGAACGTCGGGTTGGCCGTGCCCATGTAGTGGGCGGCAATCTCGTCAACGATCGCATCCCCAAGGTCAATGGAGAAACCGACTGCATTACCATCAGCATCCAGATTCTCGAATGGGGGGTATGATGTGTCTGAACAGAACTTCAGGTTGCCAGACTCTAGAACCGCAGTCAGCGTGCTACCCTCGGTTGGCGTGGGGTAAGCAGTCGCCGTATCAGCGGTAGTGTCGTCCACAATCGGTGCTGCTAGATCCCAAGCACCGGCAATCAGGTCGTGCTCACCGGAGTTTATCACAGCGGTGATGGCTACGTTCAGTGCGTCAAGCAACTCACCGTTGTCGTCTTCTGCCACGGCTATTCCGTAGTTCTCATCGGAGAACACGGCAAGGATAGTTCCTGCTAGAGC
>FUWD012849191.1_pt1 | contig 18966 bp, 19 predicted proteins | sample 1063281 | NCBI WGS metagenome assembly FUWD01 (sample SAMEA79048168, study PRJEB19326) | metagenome | biome: marine | reverse complement strand
GCCGGATGACCCGATACGAATATTCCTCGATTCCGGTGCGATCCGGAAGGAACGCCCGCGACGCGTCGATGCCTATTTGCATAACTCACAACCGACAACCGACAACCGACAACGGTTCATGTTTCCGTTGTTCATTGTGAGTTGTCCGCTACGGATTCTCTTATTTCCCGATCATGATGCTCCGCTTGTACGCGTCGAGGTTCTCGAGCACGATTCCCGTACCGCGCGCGACGCAGAAGGCCGGATCGTCCGCGCCGTAGCACGGAACGCCGATGGTCCTGCTGATCAGTTGATCGAGGTACCGGAGTTGCGATGTTCCACCAGAAAGCACCATCCCCTTGTCCATGATATCGGCCGAAAGTTCCGGCGGAGTCTCCTGCAGGACCTGCTTCACGACATTGATGATCTCGCGCAGTTCGTCCTGGATCGCCTCGGTCACTTCGTTCGACGAGATGGACACCGTCCGCGGAAGCCCGCCCATGAGGTCCCGTCCGCGGATATCCATGTGGTCCTCCTTGACCTGCGCGATTGCCGATCCGATTTTGATCTTGAGTTCTTCCGCTGTCCGCTCCCCGATCGCGAGACCGTGTTTGCGCTTGATATAATCCGAGATGGCCAGGTCGATCCGGTTTCCTCCCACGCGTGCCGAAGCCGAGGCCACCACCCCACCGAGCGATATGACCGCGATTTCGGACGTCCCTCCGCCGATATTGATGATCATGTTCCCCTGTGCGGTATGGATCGGGATACCGGCACCGATCGCCGCGAGGATCGGTTCCTTCACCACGTACGCCGCCCGGGCACCGGCCTTGTTCGCCGCGTCGATGACCGCCCGGCGTTCCGTCGAGGTGACCCCCGCCGGAATGGATAGCACGACCTCGGGACGGAACAATCGGAACCGGCCGCTCACTTTCTGTATGAAATATCGGAGCATCGCCTCGGTCACGCGATAGTCCGCGATCGCCCCGTCCCGGAGCGGCTGGGATGCAATGATCGTGTCCGGCGTCCGGCCGAGCATCTCCTTGGCCTCGTTTCCGACGGCAAGCACTTTGTTCTCGGAAACCGAAACCGCCACGACGGACGGTTCGTTCACCACCACGCCCTTGCCCGGCACAAACACGAGCGTGTTCGCGGTACCGAGATCGATGCCGATTTTCCTGACAAATGGATTCATACGAGTTCAATCACCACGCACCGATTCCCAATAATCAAAACGGTTGTCTTCCGCGGTCTTTTGTTTTTTGGAGCCTGGTCATCGGTCTTTCACCCGTCGTATATCCGCCCCGAGCGCCGAGAGCCGCTCCTCGATCCGCTCGTATCCGCGATCCACCTGATAGACCTCCTCGATGACGGTTTTTCCTTCCGCCACCAGTGCCGCGATGATGAGCGCCGCGCCGGCACGGAGATCATAACTGCGTATCGTCGTCCCCCGCAATGTCGCCGGCCCACGGAACAGTACCTGGTGCGGATTGAGCACGGTCGCATGCGCCCGCATCTTCTCGAGTTCCGACACATAGTTGAAACGGCCTTCGAAGACTGTATCGAAAATGAGCGTCTCTCCCTCCGCGAGCGCCGCCAGGACCCCGAGCGGGGCCTGAACGTCCGTCGGAACTCCCGGATAGGTCCGGGTGTCGATCTTCGATACCGCACGGAGCTTCCCGGCCGGAACGACCGTTATGGATTCGCCCTCGATGCGGAAGTCCGCGCCGAACCCGCGCAGTTTCTCGAGCACGATATCGAGATGGTTCTCGCGGGCGTTCCGAACGGTGATCGGACTCCCAGTCGCCACCCCGAGGATGAGAAAGGTCGCGGCCTCGTTCGCGTCCGGTATGACGGCATGCTCCGCGCCGGACAACCGTGCGGACCCTTCTATCTCTATCACGTGCGTCCCGAGGCCCGACACCTTCGCGCCCATCTTTTCGAGGAACCGCCCGAGGTCCTCCACATGCGGTTCTGCCGCCGCGACCCGGATAATCGTCTTCCCCGGCATGCCCGCCGCGAGCATCATCGCGTTTTCGGTCGCCGTCACCGACATCTCTCGCAGGACGACCGTTCCCGGCGCACGGCCCGAGGCGTCGACACGGTATCCCTTGCCGTCGTTTTCGATCGCGACGCCGAGCTTCCGCAGGGCATCGAAATGGGTCCCGACCGGCCGCGCGCCGATGACACATCCGCCGGGATGTGCGAGCGAGAACCGGTCGAACCGCGCCGAGAGCGATCCGAGCAGCAGGATCGACGACCGAATGCTTTTCACGAGCGTCACATCCATGCGGGAGGGATCGATATCTCGCGGTGTCACGGCGACCGTCCGTTCGTCCCGCCATTCGATGTCGGCCCCCATGCTTTCGATGATCTCGAGCATACGGAACACGTCCTCGATGCGCGGGACATTTGAAATAACACTAGTCTCGGAGGAAAGCAGCGTCGCCGCCAAAACGGGCGTCGTCGCATTCTTCGACCCACGGACATCTATGACTCCGGAGAGCCTTTTCCCACCTTCGATCTCGAAAATATCCATATCCCCCATTCTACCCGCATCCGAAGAAAAATTCAAGAAAACAAAAAAACCGAGATGCGAATCGACTCGGAAAAAATCGCTTGTGGAAGGGATTATTGCGTTCTCACGGACACTTCCACCGCGCGGCTCGTCCCGCCGACGCTTCCCTGCGCCCGGATGACACTGACCGTCGTCCGCAGGGAGGATTCCGTACAGGACATAGCAAGTTCCCCTTCATTTCCCTTGAAAAAGGTGACCGTCCATCCCTTCGCCGTGGAACCGATGACACCGGATGCGCAGGTCACGGAAGTGTCGCCGGTTATCGTCCTGATATTCGAGACGATACTATTGATCGTTGTCGGCGTCGGACTCGCCTTGTATATCTGATACAGAACCATTTCCACGGCGGAATCGGCGTTCTGAAACGCCTTGACGGAATTCCCGGTCGACAGGGAAGACCGTTGCTGCAGGATCGCGGACGACAGGAACGATAGCGCGACGACCAGCATGAATGTCAGGATGATGATGGAAAGGACGAGGACGGATCCGTTTCTGGTCCTTCCGAGACTCCCCCGATATTCCGATCTTCCGCTTTCGTTCATACGCTTCTTCTATCAATCTTCCTACCGCTACGGTGTTGTCGAGACATCGCACCGACCATATCTGTATGATCCGGTCAGATAGCCATCCTCGCAGGTCCGCGTCTCGCTCGTACAGATGGACCCGTACGGGACCGTTCCAGAAAAGAACGCCCGGACACTTGCCCCGCTTTCGACGGTCATCGGCTGCGGGGTGGCGTCATAATTCTCGAATGTACATGATTGACACACGGTCGGATTTGTCAGGCAATATTGCGCCTGAGACATGACGGATGTCTCCACGAACCGGGTCGTTCCGGTGGAACGCCCCTCGACCCGCACTTTCGTCACAACCCTGCGAAATCCTCCCGCCGGATACGAAGCGTCACACGATTCAATCGGGACCTCGACGGGAGTTTCCGGATCCTCCAACATATAAAATCGCGCCCGCCAACCGTCCGTGGAAACGATGCCACCCTCGTCGCACGAGGCGCCGAGCGAATCGGCGAATGTCCCAAGCGTCCACTCGTACTCGCGGTTCCGGTACAGCTGATACAGGATCATTTCCACGGCGGAATCGGCGTTCTGAAACGCCTTGACGGAATTCCCGGTCGACAGGGAGGACCGTTGCTGCAGGACCGCGGACGACAGGATGGAAATCGCGGAGATGAGTATGAGAAAAATGATGACGATCGACATCGCCAACACGGATCCTTTCTTGCTGGCGGAGACGAAAGAGAACATCCCCATATGTCGAACGTTTGTCATTTCATTCCTTTTTCAGTATACCTTTTTTTGGCGAACCGACCACGTCCCGGTCGGAAAAAGAAAGAAACGCAAAAAAAAGAACGCCTCATGTTTCAAGTGACGTTCTTCGTATGTGGGCCCGCCGGGAGCGTTCGGCAGCCGGACGGAAGGGAGGAGGATTCATCCCCGTTTCGTGATTTCCGGAAACCATTCCCGGTTTTTTTGTTTGTTTTCTTTTTTCAAGGTGCGTCCGGTCCGATTGCGGACGGGAGGAGATTCCCCTTGAGGCATTTCCTTCCGTCAAAAAACGGGGCCAGTCAGGAAAGATATATCCCCTCGTCGGACTCGCGCGACATGATCAGGTGCATCGACAGGATGACGATACCGATTTGGGCGACGGAAAACAGGGCGGTCATGGCAAGCTCTATCAGGTCATACCGCCCTCCCGATATCGCGCGCGCCTCTTCCTCGAGCGCGGCCGCGTCGGGAAAGGCCACGCGGGTCGAACCGATCAGCCCGCCTTCGTCCAGGGATATCCCGGAAACCGTCGGCTCCTCGCCGCGACACATCGCGAGCGCGTCTTCTTTCGTCAACGGACTCGACGATTCCTCGCCGGGCACCGTCCCGAACATCTCGACGACCAATATCGTCTCGCGTCCCTCGAAAAAGGTCTTCCCCACCGCGAGACCGACCTCGACGAACCGCGGGTCGAGTATGTTCTGACAGTGCTTCTCGCTTTCCATCCAGGTTTCGTGTTCGCTTTCGGGATCGTTGAAATGAATGGCGAGATTCTCCCCCGCATACCGATACCCGTATCCCGCATCGTCCATGAACGACCACGGAGACCGGCCGGCCGGAGACGTGTGCGCGAAGTATCCGGACGCCTCCATATCGGCGAGCTTCAAAGCGGCGGCCCGCTCAAGCGTCGGGCTGACGGAAAGCTCCGGGATGCCGCGGTCGCGCCGTTCCCGGTTCGCGAGCTCCACCGTCGTCTGGGCCCACGGAGAGAGGTTGCCCGATGCGAAAACCGGACCAGCCGAAACCGGCAGGACCGAGAAGGCTATAAGAATGATGGCGATCCGTTTCATAATCGTCCCGATAAAAAAGGGAAAGCGGCTGTTTCACCCCGGAAACACCCGCTTTCTTCCCACTCACAGTCCCATTATAGCATAGAAAAACCGTCCGGTCAATCACCGGCCCCGGCGTTTCGCACGAAATCGTATGCGGCAAGCGCGGCCACCGCACCCTGTCCCGCGGAGATGTTGTTCTGACGATACGGCATATCCGTCACGTCGCCGGCCGCAAAAATTCCGGGGACCGATGTCGCAAAGGTGCGCGGATCGACGACAATCTCGGCACCCCTTGTCCGCTCCGCGATTCCGGAAACGGGTTCCGAATTCGGTATCATGCCGATCTCGACGAACACGCCGTCGCACGGGCATTCACGCATCTCGCCCGTCGCGACCTCCGAATACCGGAGCGACTTCACCCGCCGTTCGCCGACGATTTCCTCGGACTTCGCGGATCGGACCGGCGTCACCTTGTCCGAAGCCAGCACCCGCTCGCGGAGAATCGGATCGGCGGTGAACTCCGGATCGATCGTCAGCACTGTCACCGCCGTCGCGTACGGCAAAAGATCCTCGACCGCCTCGAACGCTGAATTGCCACCACCGACCACGACGACGGACCGGTTCCGAAAGAACGGCGCGTCGCAGGTCGAACAATACGCGACCCCTTTCCCCATGAATGTCTCCTCGCCGGGAACGCCGAGCGGACGATGCCGGACGCCGGACGCGACGATCACCGATTTCGCACGGAACGATTCGCCACGCTCCGTCATGACCTCGAACGGACCGCCGAGCGGACCGGACACGCCGGTCACGGTTTCGTCCGTCCGGATTTCGACCCCCTCCTGCGCACGCAGGTGCGTTTCGAGACGGCGGGCGAACTCCGTTCCGGACATCGACGATTCACCGACCCAATTCTCTATGGTCCCTGAAACGGCGGACGAACCACCGACCGACCCGGTCAGAATCAGTGTCCGCATCTTCTTGCGCGCCGCATAGATGCCAGCGGTAACGCCGGCCGGACCCGCTCCGACGATGATGATGTCGTATGTCATATCCGTATCCGTGAATGGTTTTATCTTTTCTTTCCGACGATGTTCCGAACCGCCTCGTGAAATTTTTCACCCCGGTCGAATTCGTTCCGAAACAGACCGAAGCTCGCCGCGCCCGGGGACAGCAAGACGACATCTCCCGGCTCGGCCGAGCGGAACGCGAACTCGACGGCCTTTCCCATGTCGGATACCGTCTCGAAGCGTCTTCCCCTGTCCTCTTCCGGAAGACGGGACCTGATTTCCCGGAGCAACCGCTCCGTCCCCGTTCCTTCGAGAAAAACGGCTCCCTTCGCCCTCCGGACGATCTCTTCGGCAAGCGGACCGAAATCGAGGTGTTTGTCCGACCCGCCGGCGATCAGGATGACCGGGAGATCGAACGATCGGAGTGCGGACACGGCGGCCTCCGGAACAGTCGCGGCGGAATCGTTATAGAAGGAGATCCCGTTCCTCTCCGCGACCGGTTCGAGCCGGTGCGGCACACCCGGAAACGATCGGATCGCCAGAGCAATCTTCTCCGCGGGAATCCCGGAAACGAACGCGGCCGAGGCGGCGGCCAAGGCGGCGGACCGGGCATGCCGGCCTGGGACACGGAGATCGGATGACCAGAACAGTACCGTCTCTTTCCCGTCACGGACCATGACTGCCTCGTCACCGCGAAAAAAGATACCCTGCCCGTCGGTCGATTCCGTTTCGGAAAAAAACAGCCGTTCCGAAGGGATGTTTTCCCGTCGTATGAAGTCGAGTCCCGCATCGGCGATCAGGATGTCCCCTTGTTTCTGAAACGCATAGAGGAACCGCTTGTCGTCGCGATACTCGTTCAAGGAACGGTAATAATTGAGATGGTCCGGAAAGAAATTCGTGAACACCGCGATATGCGGGCTTCGTTTCAGGCGGCCGAGCGCGGAAAGCCTCCAGCTCGAAAGCTCGAAAACGACCGTATCCTTCGGGCGGATCTTCCCGATCGCACCGAGGACGGGAGTCTGGCTGATGCCGACCGGGATGACGTCGCGTCCGGATTCGCGGAAAATGTGGACGATCATGCTCGAAGTCGTCGTCTTTCCCTTCGTCCCGGTGACGCCGATAATCGGATTCAGACAATTTTCAAAAAAGATTCCCGAATCGGTCTCCACGGGTATGCCATGCGATCTGGCGATCCGGACATACTCGTTCGTCCAGGGTATGGCCGGATTCTTCACGACCAGATCGGTACGCGAAAAATCCTCGGGGCGGTGTTGCCCGAGGACGTAGGTGATATTCCCGTACCTGGAAAGACGACCGATGGACGACGAGAGCTCTTCTCGCGTCTTCATGTCCGTGACGACGATTTCCCGTACGCCGGCGCGTTCCAGGAATTCGACCGTCCCGACGCCCCCCTCGTTCACTCCAAGCCCGAATACGGTCACCCGCTTTCCCTTGAGGTCTTCTTTTTTCATACGGTCCCCTATCGAAACAATCGATGCCGTTTCGCCCGGATCGTCTCCCCGACGAGCGCGCCGCTCCACTTCCCGTCTTCCGCCGCGACGATGCCGCCGACCACGACCGCGCGGATACCGTCCGGATACCGAAAGGGATCGTTCATCGTGGAACGGTCCGCGACGGTCGACGGATCGAATACCACGATATCAGCCTTGAATCGTTCCCGCAAGAAACCGCGGTCGGAAAGACCGAACTTGACCGCCGGCTTTCCGGTCATCTTGTACACCGCCTCTTCCCAGGAAAGCGTTTTCTTCTCCCTGACATACGTGGCGAAGACTTTGGGGAAGGTCCCGAAATTCCTCGGATGGACCATGTTCCCGGTCGAGGCGTATCCGGCGGAATACCCGACCCCGTTCGAACTGATGATGGAAAACGGATGCTGAACCGCCTTCTCGACATTCTCCGTGCTCGAGACCTCGAGCGAAACGATCGCCCTGCCTCCGGTCCCGAGCAGGATGTCGATGACGACTTCTTCCGGTGTCGTCTGTCGGGACTTCGCGATGGATTCGACGGTTTTCGGGCCGGTCATGGAGCTGAGATTCGACACGAACAGCCGCATGCTCCGATAGTCGAGCCCGCTTTCTTTCATATCGCGGACGACCGCCGCTCGGACCTTCGAATCACGAAGACGGTGCAACATCGCTTCCCGACCGCTTTCGGTCACCCAATCCGGCAGGAAGGTATACAGGACCGAACCGCTCGCGGTATACGGATACACGTCGAAACTGATGTCGACCCCGTCCTGGGCCGCGACCCGGATATGGTCGAGCGCATCCTTGAGAAGGTGCCAGTTCCGCTTCCCCACCGCCTTCAGATGCGAGATATGCAATGGGACCCGGGACTCCTTCGCCGCATCGATCGCCTCATCGACGGAGTGAAGCAGATCGGTCCCCTCATCCCGGAGGTAAGTCGCGTAGACGCCGTGATACTTCGATACGGTCCCGAGGAGCTCTTTCATCTCGTGATGATCCGCGAGACGGGCATACGCGTATCTGAGTCCGGTCGAAAATCCGATGGCACCGTCATCGAGAGCATGGCGGAGCAGGGACCGCATGGCGGCCACATCGCGGTCGGTCGGCTTTTTCGTCGGACTTTCGAGGATGCCGCGACGAATGGTGCCGTGACCGGCAAGGGTCGCGAAATTCACGGAGAGCGGACGGCGTTCCATCTCGCCCAGGAAATCCGCCATCGAACGCCAGTTGAGACTGAGCGAATCGACATCCGTCCACTTCCGGATGGAACGGATGCTTTCCGGCCCCACGATCGGCGCGAGTGACGAACCGGAATTCCCGCCGACGATGGTCGTCACCCCCTGGAGAAGCATGCCATGCATGCCGGGATTCCGAAAAATTTCCCAGTAGGTATCCGAATGGTTGTTCACGTCTATGAATCCGGGTGACACATAATGCCCATCCGCGTCGATCGTCCGTTCGGCAATCGCATCACGAAGATCGCCCATTTCGGCGATCACCCCCTCCTTCACGGCGATATCGGCCCGGAACATGGGCGTTCCGGACCCGTCGATGACCGTGCCGTTTTTTATGAGAAGATCGTACATGTCAGTTGAAAATCGAGAGCCGAACGTCGGAGGATACGGATCAGATCTGCTCGGCCAGCTCGATCAGGCGGTTCGAATATCCCCATTCATTGTCATACCATGCCATGACTTTCACCAGGTCTCCGTCCACCACCTTGGTCAGGGAAAGGTCGACGATGCTCGAGAACGGATTGCCGATAAAGTCCGACGAGACGAGCGGCTCGCGAGTCACGGCGAGCGCGCGGGAATATTCCCGGTCGCGCGACGCCTCCTCGATTGCGGCATTCACCTCTTCCGCGGTCGTCTTCTTTCCGACCAGGAAAGTGAAGTCCGTCAGTGAGGCGACCAGGGTGGGAACACGGATGGCGAGGCCGTCGAATTTCCCGGCTATTTCGGGCATGATGCGCGTGACGGACAACGCGGCTCCGGTCGTAGTCGGGACGATGTTCTGCGCCGCCGCCCGAGCACGGCGGAGATCCTTGTGCGGACCGTCCTGGATGCTTTGGTCGGCGGTATAGGAATGGATGGTCGTCATCATCGCCTTCACGATGCCGAACCGCTCGGCGACGATTTTGGCGACCGGAGCGATGCAGTTGGTCGTGCATGATGCGTTCGAGATGATCGGCTCTCCGGCGTAGTCCCGATCGTTCACCCCGATAAGGTAGGTCGGGATCTCGTTCTCCCCCTTCGGCGGGGCGGACAGGACGACTTTTTTCGCACCGGCAACGAGATGCTGACCGGCGGAATCCCCGTCCACAAATCGTCCGGTACATTCGAGGACGACATCGACATCGAGATCTTTCCAGGGAAGTTTCTTCGGATCCGGTTCCGCATGGACCGGATACCGTTTCCCATCGACGATGATGGCACCCTTTTCGGCGGATATAGCCCGACGATAGGTCCCGTACGCGGTATCGTACCGGAGAAGGTGCGCGAGCGTCGCAGCATCGGTCAGGTCGTTAATCGCGACGATCTCGACCCCCTTCCGTTCAAGCGCGACCTTGAACGAGGCGCGTCCAATCCGTCCGAATCCGTTGATCGCTATGCGTTTCTTTTTCATATTGCCTTCCCTTATCATTTATCTTTATCGGTTTCCGACCTTATAGGCTTTTGACCGCTCCCTCTCTCCCTATGCCTTACCGTCGCTGCCGTATAACCGGATCTTCGCCTTGACTGTCTCTTTCACGGCATCCCTGGCCGGCTCGAGGATGCTTCGGATATCCGTCTTGTCCCCCATGCCGATCATGCGGGACATCTCCCCGACGAAGGCAAGCTTGATGGCGGTATCGACATTGAAACAGGAAATTCCCCGACGGATTACCTCTTCGGCCCGTCCGTCTTCCCAATCGGACGCCCCGTGCAGCACGAGCGGAACGGAAACACGCTTCACGATTTCCGACAGACGCTCGTAATCCGGTTCCGGCCGTTCGACGGCGAACCCATGGGCGTTGCCGATCGCCACCGCGAGCGTATCAATGCCAGTATCGGCGACGAACCGCTCGGCCTCGTCCGGATCGGTCATATAGTTGTCCCAATCGACGACACCGTGCACCTCGGAAAGATAGGGAACGCTTCCGAGTTCACCCTGTACGGAGACATTTTTTGCATGAGCGATCTCGACGGATTTCGCTGTCCCGCGGACATTGTCGGCATAGGTATGGCGGGATCCGTCGTACATGACGGACGGAAAACCGATCTCGATGGCCCGCTCGACGATCTCGACGCTCTTGCCATGATCGAGATGGATCGCGACCGGCAGGTTCGGGTGATAGAATTCGGCCATGTTCCGGATCAGCTGGAACAGCGCTCTCCCTCCGGCATAATCCATCGTCTTCTGGGTGAGTTGGACGATGACTGGGGAAGAAAGTTCCTGCGCCGCGTCCAGGATGGCCTTGGTCGTCTCGAGGTTGACGGTATTGAACGCGCCGACGGCATATCCGTCCCGTTTCGCCTTGTCCAATATCGCTTTCGTACTGAGAATCATAGGATACGATGTTATGAATATCTACATGCCCGTTTCGGGAGACGACCCGTCCCGGGAAAGAACCCCGGCCATCTTGGAGAACTCGTGCGGATACAGACTTTCCCGACCGACAAGCACGCCATCCATCTTCGGAGCGAGACAGACCCGGTCGAGCAGCGCCTCCTTCACGGATCCGCCGTAAAGCACCGGGATCCGGTCCGCGACCGCGGCGCCATACGCCTCCGAAAGGGTCCGGCGGATCACGGTGCTCATCGCGAAAATATCTTCCGTTTCCGGTGTCGTGTCCCCGCCGATCGCCCAACGCGGCTCATAGGCCACAAGCACCCGCTCGGCCGAAAGCGGCGGGATATCCCGAAATGCCGAGCGGACCTGGTTCGCAACCGTCTCCGTCGTGCGGCCGCCGTCGCGCTCTTCGGCCGTCTCGCCGACGCAGAGTATGGGGCGAAGATTTCCGTGAAGAACGGCTCGAACCTTTCGTCCGATCTCCTCGTCCGTCTCGTGTGCATACGCGCGACGCTCACTGTGTCCGACGATGACGTATCCGACACCAAGATCGCGGAGCATCGGCACGGACACCTGCCCCGTATAAGAGCCTTCCTTTTCCCAGAAGACATCCTGTGCGGCCGGCACCACGCCTTCGGGAAGCCCGAGAGAAAACCGTTCCAGGTAGATCGACGGCGCCGCGACGACGATCTCGACGGAATCATCCGACTGGTCCGATGTTTCCTTGCGCATCGAAACGAGATACCGCTCGACATCCGCGACGGCATTCAGGTTCATCTTCAAATTTCCGACAAGGTATCGTTTCTTCATAGGGGTCATGCCCGACATCGCCGGGAACCAGCATTATGTTCCGAGCTTCGGCGCCAACTGCAAGCGAAGATACTCCGCGGCCTTTTCCGGTGTCAGCGTCGAGACTTCGATGCCGGTCGAGAGTTCGAATCCGGCCCATACGGACGTCTTCGGCAGGATTTCGAAATGCCAACGGTAATACGGGTACTCCTTCCCGTCGCATGGTGCCGTATTGAGGAAAAAATTATACGCGGGATCGCCGAGTCCGTCTCGGATCGCGGCAAGCGCCGTCCTAAGGGCGTCGGCGAGAGCGAGTTTTTCCTCGTCCGTAATCCGCTCGAAATACGGATTGTCGGACCGTTTCGGCATGATCCAGGTCTCGAACGCAACCCGGGACGCGAACGGACAAAAGACCAGGAAATGTTCGTTCTCGTAGACCGTGCGGACTCCGGTCTCGCGCTCGTATTCGAGTACCGTCTGAAACACGTTCATCCCGTGATTCCGATGATACCGTTCGGCCCCGTGAAGCTGAAGCTCGATATACGGTGACACGACCGGGATTGCCATGAGCTGGGAATGCGGATGCGAAAGCGATGCTCCCGCCTCCTTGCCGTGATTATGAAAAATCTGGATATACTTCACGGACTTTTTCGACATGAGGGTCCGATATCGGACCTGATAGGCGTCGACGACTTCGGCCACCTGCCAAAGCGGGAGTTCGGCGATACTTTGCTGCGGATCGCTCGTGATGACGACCTCGTGATGGCCGATGCCGTTCATGGCGAAATACGGCCCCTCCGAGAGGTCTTTTGGCGTCCGTCCATTCACGAATGCGGGATACAGGTTCGGGATGACCATGAGGCTCCAGTCCCCGTCCGGTTTCCGATACACCAAAAGAGGCTCCTTCTGCCCACTCTCCTCCGGATGCAGGAACGGATCGGCGGCGTCCGGATCGGTCTGTGCCCGTGCCGAACCCGAAAACTCGTCCGGCCGCTTCGATCGGCCGGTCGCGATGACGACCCAGTCCCCCGTGATGATATCCTGACGGAGCTCGGACCTGACCCCGGGAATCTTCGTGGGTGCGGTACGGTCCTTCACGTCTTCATCCCGTATTTCTATTTCTATGTTCACGGCTTTGTGTTCGCTTCCGATTTACCGGCCTCCGACCTTTTCTCCGAGACGATAGGCGCCTTTCCAGAGCCTGACCCGCGTCTTCCACAGATCGATCAATACCTGCGTGAATCCGTTTTTGCCGGTGAGCGCCACGGTCGAGCCCTCCTCGTTCATCCAACGGACCGGCATCTGTCTCACTTTGAAACCGAGGCGTTCGGCAAGCGTCACGAGTTCGAAATCGAATCCGAACCGGTCGACGACCATCCGCGTGGCGACCGCCTCCGCGGCCCGGGCGGTCAGTGCCTTGAAACCGCACTGGGTATCGGGATACCGCCAGAGTCCGAGCGCGATACGGATGAGCCAGTTGCCCATATTCCCCATAATCTCACGGTATTTCGGCTGATGGACCTGTATGTAGGAATCGGGAAGATCACGGGAACCGATGACGACGTCGAATCCCTTTTCGAATTCGGGACCGAAGGCGTCCCAGTGCGTGATGGATGTGGATCCGTCGGCATCCATGAACACGCGGTAGGAACCCTTCGCCTCGAGCAATCCCTGACGGACGACATATCCCTTTCCGTGATTCTCGGTATTCTCGATGACACGGAGATTCGGAATCTGAAGGCCGTAATTACGCGCCACTTCCGCGGTATTGTCCGGCGATCCGTCCACGACGACCAGGATCTCGTAGGAGAAATCCTTCGACTTGAGGTATCGGTCGATCTCGAGCAGGTTTCGTCCGATACGCTCCCCTTCCTTGTATGCGGGTATGACGATCGAAAGATGCGGTACGGTCTCTGTCATACGGAAACGATAGGAGGTTATCTCGCGGTCATTGTACCATGAAATCCGACGGACGGGAAACTCCGGCCCGAAGCCGGATCATTCATGCGTCATTCTCGAAACGATCTGCTCGAACTCCTCGTCGGAATAGTATTCGACAACGATACGCCCCCCGGAACCGGACGGCTTCACCGCGACCTTGGTCCCGAGTGCCGTCGCGATACGGTCGACCTTCTCGATCACTTCTGGCGGAAGCGACCCCGCACGGCGGACATGCGCCCGCACGGTCGACTCGCGGGCCTTGACCTCGGATTCGCGGACCGTCATGCCCGTCCGGACGATACGCTCGAACAATGCCAGACGCTTCTCGGGATTTTCGATCGAGAGCAACACTTTCGCATGTCCCTCGGAAATACGGTTCTCCGAAAGGGCCCGCCGCATGTCGACCGGAAGCGAAAGGAGACGGATCATGTTGGCTATCGTACTTCGACTTTTTCCCATCCGTTTCGCGATATCCTCCTGGGTCAGACCGAACTCGTCGGAAAGTCGCGCGTACGCTTTGGCTTCCTCGACAGGATCGAGGTCGTGACGCTGGACGTTCTCGATAATGGCGAGCTCGAGCTTCTGCCGTTCGTCGGCATCCCGGACGATGACTGGAATATCGGGAATGCCCGCGAGCTTCGATGCCTGCAGACGACGCTCCCCCGCGATAAGCTCGTATTTTCCGTCCGGAAGCGGCGTGACGGCTATCGGTTGAAGGACGCCATGTTCGCGGATCGATTCCGAGAGCTCTCGGAGTTTCCCTTCGTCGAAACGGACTCTCGGCTGGTGCGGATTCGGGACGATATTCCCGACCGGAATGCGAAGGACGCCGTTTCCCGCCAGCGAGTCCGATGCGCTCCGTGCGGCGGAAATATCGGACACCGGATCCGGGGAATCCGCCGGACGCCGCGATACGGCCACGGGACGACCGGACAGGTCGATACCCTGCGCGACCATACTCTTGAGGACCATGTCCTTGAACGGAGACTCCGTTTCTTCTTTTTTCGGCGGGATAAGGGACGAGAGTCCCCGACCGAGTCCGTGTTGCTGTGCCATAGGAAGTCAATAGCCAATAACCGATTTCCAGGAATCGAATACTACCCAGCCGTCTCTCTCGCGATAATTTCCCGCGCGACGGACTTGTACGCCCGCGCGCCCTTCGAAAACGCGTCGAAATCGAGCACCGCCTTTCCGTAACTCGGCGCCTCGGCGAGACGGACGGAGCGCGGGATAACCGTCTCGAACACCGGTCCGGGGAAATGGGCGCGAACCTCGTTTACCACCTGTTGCGCAAGCCGGTTCCGACGATCGAAGAGGGTCAATATGGCACCCATGATGCGAAGATTCGGCTGCAGCCGCTCCTTCACGAGATCGACGGTCCCGAGAAGCTGAGACAACCCCTCGAGCGCATAGTATTCCGTCTGCACCGGAATAACCACCTCGTCGCTCGCGACCAGCCCGTTCACCGTCAGAAGGCCGAGACTCGGCGGGCTGTCGATAAGGATATAGTCGTAGAAGGAGCGGAGCTGGCGGAGCACCGAATAGAGGCGGAACTCCCTGGCATCGATATGGACCATCTCGATTTCGGCACCGGCGAGGTCCTGCGCGGCGGGAATGATATGCAGACCTTCGGCTTCCGTCGACAGTACGATATCCTGTGGTGCGACGGATCCGATCATGGCGTGATACAGGTTTTTCTCGAGTCCGCGCGGATCGATACCGAGTCCGGACGAGGCGTTCCCCTGCGGATCGAGATCGACCAATAACACGCGCTTTCCCGCGTCGGCGAGGTAGCGTGCCACGTTTATGGTGGTCGTAGTCTTTCCGACCCCGCCTTTCTGATTCACGAATGCGATGATCTTGGCCATTCAGACGAAATAATGGATAAAGAATAAAGAATCATGAGAAAGACCGGAATACTGACCGGTTCCATTCCTTGTTCCTGATTCTTTCTTCCTCCTCAGTATATCCCATTGACACCCTCTTTTCAATCACCTATCGTGAACCATATACGGATCGTGCGTTTTTCGCGACGATACCGGGAAAATGGGCGGATGGCGGAACTGGCAGACGCGCCGGACTCAAAATCCGGTGATGGCAACATCGTGAGGGTTCGACCCCCTCTCCGCCCACAGATAGAACGACCTTTACCAACCAAACGACAAGGAGATCTCATGCATCCTGAAATCATCGTCAGTAACGAGGGTTCTCCCAAAGTCTTTGACGGACTGGAACGGGAACGGATCCGGACGATATTGCAAAATCGTTTCGGCGATACGCTTGATGAACGGGAATACGCGTGGCTGTCGGAAGCGCACCATTCGCTTTGGAGCTGGCTCTTCGCGTTCGAAGGCGAACTCGTGTGCCTGCTCGTCGAGACGATTCCCGAAACGACACTGCCCCTGTTCGAAGAAAATGCGCTCCCGGCACCGTCGGCATCGGACGATCTCATTTTTTTCGCCATAGCCGTCACGCCGCCGAAATCCGATGAATCCGTCTTTCCCCTTTGGACAAGTCCGTCGGGGCTTGAGTCGGAACAGATGTCCGAGTACCTGTTCCGCCTTCTGGAACAGCGGACATCTGGACGACACCAGAACCGCCGTTTCACGCTCCTCATCGGATTTCGGGATATCTCCGTGTTCATCCGGGAGAGGCGACCCGACCTGGAACCAGCATATCTGGATGCCTGTATCGGATTGGCGATAGACGCCTTGGCGGAAGGGATTTTTTTTGACATCCCGAAAGACATCCGAAGAAAAATGGCCCGATGGTCACAATGACATCGATATCGGAACGAACGCCGGCACTTCACATGAAGTGCCGGTTTTTCTATGAAGCGATGGCGTGCGCCGCCAACAGAGCCGTACGCCGGAGCAGGCAGGCGACGGTGACGGGGCCGACACCGCTGGGGACGGGGGTGAGAAATATGTCTGCATCATCCCCCTCCGGTGAGACGTCGCCGCACACCTTTCCCTCTTTTTCCGAGATACCGCCGTCGATGACGATGGCGCCCCGTTTGAAGCAGTCTCGGGAAAAGTGCTCCGGTTTTCCGATCGCGGTCACGACGATGTCGGCCGTGCCGATCTCGTCCGGACAGGAACCGGCTTCGGCGGACGGAATGACGGTCGGAACAATCCCTTCGTATTCGAACGCCTTCCGCATGATACTCCCGAACAGGTCCGAATTGGCGACGACGATACCGCGCTTTCCGGACAGGTCGGTACCGGCGGACATCGCAAGCTCCATGATCGCCGACGGGAAGACGGGCATCGAGGCGCGGTCTCCGGACAGGAATTTCCGAACCGTCTCCGGATGGAAACCGTCCGCGTCCTTCCGCGGATCGATGGCCGCGACGACGCGGTCCGTATCGATACCGTCGGGAAGCGGAAGCTGGACGATGATGCCATGAATATCCGAATCATCGTTCAATTCCCGGATAGTCCGGACAACCTCTTCCTCCGTCGCCGAAGCCGACAGGATTTCCTTCCGAAAGAGGAATCCGAGCGAGGCGGCGCGACGTTCCTTGATGCCGACATACAGGCGCGACGCGGGATCGTCCCCCACGAGCACCACCCCGAGACCTGGCCGGACGGAAAGTCCCGAGGCGATGTCCTTCGCTTCGGCGAATATCCGTTCCGCGACGTTCGTTCCGGAAATGATCATACGCGAAGAATGACAAAAAGAAGAAAGGCTGCGGCCGCAGCGATACGATAGATTCCGAACGAGGTAAAGGTATGCGTCTTCACGAAGGCAAGAAACGCCTTCACCGCGACGAAGGCGACCACAAACGAGACGGCGAAGCCGACCGCGAGTACCGGCAGGTCGCCGGAAGAGAAACTTCCCGCACTTTTCACGAGATCCAGACCCGTCGCCGCCGCCATGGTCGGTACCGCGAGCAGGAAGGAGAACTCCGTGATCGCCGTCCGGGACAGTCCGAGTGACAGGCCTCCGATGATCGTCGCACCGGAACGGGATACGCCGGGAATCACCGCGAGGGACTGGAACAATCCCACCAGCAGGGCCTGTCTATACGTCATCTCCGAAGAACCTGTTTCCGAGTGATCGGCTCTCCGGCTTTTCAGCCATCGCTCGAAGAGAATAATGATGACACCGCCGACAAAGAGCGTTATCACTACCGTCATCGGCGAATCGAACATCCGTTTGATGAAGCGGTACAGCACGAGTCCGACGAACGCCGTCGGCAGGAACGCGACCGCGACCCGCTTCAGCGTCTCCCAATCGGTCAGCAGTCGTCGCCGGTACAAGGCGACCACCGCCAGGATTGCCCCGAGCTGAATCACTACCTCGAACGACTTCACGAAACCGGTCTGCGCGACGCCGAGCAGGTCGGACACGAGGATGAGGTGTCCCGTCGAAGAGACCGGCAGGAATTCCGTCAGTCCTTCGACGATACCGAGGATGATGGCGTGAATGAAATCCATGTTTATGAGAATAAAGAATCTAGCCGAACAGGAATCACGCCGAAAAAATTTCCTTATCCGTATTCCTGATCCCTAATGCTTCGTTCTGCTTCGCCTGATTCCCGATTCTTTCATTCGCGATGCTTAAAAAAGCGTTCCCATCGACGGGTCTGGTGAAACGGGGTTCTTCGCGATCTTCGTCACATCCGCCGTCGACCGTCTCCGTCCGTTCAGGTCCGCGATAGCCTCCCAGCTCCGGAATTCCGGATGCTTCTCAAGAAGCTTTTCCAATATCTCGACCGTGACCCGGACATCCCCGGCTCCGGTATGCGCCGTCACGTGCGGTTTCCCGCAGTACGACTTGTATGCGGCGGAAAGATTTCTCGGTGCGAAATTGTCGCGTGGGACCACCTTGTGATAGAGGATCTTCGCATCGAGGACCTTCCGCTGGGAAAAATCGAAACTCTTTCCGACCGAGGAAAATTCGCCCCGCAGGAACGGGAGATCGAACCCGAGCACGTTGAACCCGCCGACATCCACTCCCTCGAACGCGCTCCACAGCTCGTAGGAAAGTTTCGTGAACGACGGCTCGTCCTTCACGTCCTCGTCCCGTATGCCGTTTATCCGTGCCGCCTCTTCCGGAATGGGCTTTCCAGGGTTGACGCGCCTGCACTCCGCGATGATCTCACCCGACGGGAGGATCTTCTCGTATGCGATTTCGATGATCCGATCCTCGCCGACGGCAAGTCCCGTCGTCTCGAGGTCGAAAATCACGAGCGGCTTGTCGAGCGGAAGGTAGTCGGTGATGGTCGTGCGCATAGTATGAACTGACAACTTACAACCCACAGCTCACAACGAGATACTGAACTGACAA
>FUWD013231501.1_pt1 | contig 18978 bp, 19 predicted proteins | sample 1063281 | NCBI WGS metagenome assembly FUWD01 (sample SAMEA79048168, study PRJEB19326) | metagenome | biome: marine | reverse complement strand
TACTTGCAAATCATCTATTCCTTCCCCTACACCAATGTACTTTACTGGAATTTTAAACTGGTCAGAAATACCAATCACAACTCCCCCTTTTGCTGTTCCATCTAATTTGGTTACAGCCAGTGAATTTACTTCTGTAGCTTTGGTAAATTGTTTTGCTTGTTCAAAGGCATTTTGACCAGTAGAACCATCTAATACCAATAAAACATCGTGAGGTGAATCTTCAACTACTTTTTGCATGACACGTTTTATCTTGGTAAGTTCATTCATTAAATTTACCTTGTTATGCAACCTACCTGCAGTATCGATTATAACAACATCTGCATTTTGAGAAACCGCTGAAGTAAGCGTATCAAAAGCAACAGACGCAGGATCTGAACCCATTTCTTGTCTAATTAAAGGTACTTCTACTCTATCAGCCCAAACTTGAAGTTGATCTATTGCTGCAGCTCTAAAAGTATCAGAAGCACCTAAAACAACCTTCAAGCCTTTCTTCTTAAACTGTGAAGCTAATTTTCCTATCGTAGTAGTTTTACCAACTCCATTAACACCAACAACCATCAAAACATAGGGTTTCTTATTTTCTGGAATGTTAAAATCTGTATCGTTTCCTAGGTTAGTTTCAGATAAAAGACCTGCAATCTCATCTCTTAAAATACCATTTAACTCTTCTGTTCCAAGATATTTGTCTTTAGATACTCTTGCTTCAATTCTATCAATAATTTTGAGTGTTGTGTCTACACCAACATCAGAGGAAACAAGAACTTCCTCTAAATTATCAAGAACATCATCATCTACTTTAGATTTTCCTGCGACTACCTTAGATAATTTAGTAAAAAAACTAGATTTAGATTTTTCTAACCCTTTATCTAAGGATTCTTTCTTTTCTTTTGAAAATATCTTTTTAAAAAAACTCATGAATTATGTTCAGTATTTTAGTCTTTCAAATTTAACCAAATAAACGGCATAAAAAAAACTACTTTCTTCTTAGAAAGTAGCTTGTATATTTTATGTGAAAAGAATTTATTTCTTTGCTAAAAATTCATTTACTTTAGAAGGATCCATAATAGATTCAACAAAGGTATAAGCACCAGTCTTTGGAGATTTTACCATCTTGATTGCCTTACTAAGTCTTTTTGAACCTGTCTGTAACGATGCTACTGATTTCTTTGCCATGTCCTTGTATTTTATTTATTTAACATTTTCATTTGAATGAAAAAGTCTATTTATTTAATTTCTTTATGAACTGTCATTTTCTTCAAGATAGGATTGAATTTTTTAATTTCTATTCTATCTGGAGTATTTTTTTTATTCTTAGTTGTAATGTATCTTGAAGTTCCTGGTTTTCCAGTTGCTTTATGTTCTGTACACTCTAAGATTACCTGTACTCTGTTTCCTTTTTTTGCCATCTTTCTATAATTTTCTAGAAATTTACTTAGTTAAGAAACCTTTCTCTCTTGCTTCTTTTATGACTGCAGAGATACCTTTTCTATTAATATTTTTTAACGCAGAAGCAGAAACTTTTAATGTAACCCACTTGTCTTCTTCTGGAATGTAAAAACGCTTGGTCATAAGATTAGCGTTAAACTTTCTTTTCGTTCTATTCAAAGCATGAGAAACGTTGTTTCCTACCATGGCTTTTTTTCCTGTTAATTCACAAACTCTAGACATCTTCTTACAGTTTTAATTTCTTTTCTTTAAACGAGGTGCAAATCTACAATTTTTTTAAAATCCTACAAAAACAATTTTGTTTATTTTTTTAGAATTTCTTGTTGTAGCATTTGTAGTGATTTATTTACCGTTCTATTGATAACTTTTTCTCTTGGATGACCAAAATTAAACTCCTCTATAACAACACCTTTTGCAGAAGCTATGGCAATAAAAACTATTCCAACAGCTATTGAAGTCTTATCTGAAGTTGGTCCTGCATTTCCAGTAACAGCTATCGCATAATCTGAATTTGTCTTTTTCATGGCTGAAATGGCCATTTCTTCAACAACATTTGAACTTACTACAGAATATTTATTAATAGTTTCTGAAGAAACGTGAAGCAGCTCTTGTTTCATTTTAGAGCTGTAAGCAACTATACTACCATTAAAATAAACTGAAGATCCAGGTACTGAAACAATTGTTGAAGCAATCTTACCTCCTGTAACACTTTCTGCAGTACAAAGAGTTTTCTCTGAATCCTTTAAAAGATTACCTATATGTTCTTCAATAGTAACACCACTTTCATGACCAGTAATTATATCTGAAAGCAGTAAATATAGCTTTTGCAACACAGTATGTAAACCATCTTCTAGAACTTGTTTTTTTGGTCCTTTTGCAGATAATCTAAGACGCACTCTACCAAAAGAAGGCAAATAAGCTAGTTTAATAAAATCTGGAAGTTTGTTTGCCCAATCCTCAATTCTTTCAGCAATGACACTTTCGCCTTGCCCATAGGTCATAACCGTTTTATGAATAATAAAAGGAAGTTTAAATTGTTCTTGAATTCTTGGGATTACCTCATGTTTCATCAGTCCCTTCATTTCGTATGGAACTCCGGGCATAGAGATAAAAACTGTATTATTCTCATAAAACCACATTCCAGGTGCAGTTCCCATTCTATTCATTAATAAAGTAGCTTTTGATGGTAATTGAGCTTGATATTGCTGCACTTTATTGTAAGGTATGTTATATTTCTTAAACATATTTTTTATGTGATCTATCACCTCTGGATATTCAATAATTTCTTGATTATTAAAATACTTTGCTATCGTTTTTTTGGTAATATCATCTTTTGTTGGACCAAGACCACCCGTAATAATTACAATATCTGCTCTACTTTCTGCCTCTTTAAACGCATTTAAAATGTGCCGTTCTTCGTCTTGAATTGATGATATTTGATACACAGAAACACCAATTTTATTCAGTTCCTTACCAATCCATTGAGAATTAGTATCAACAATTTGACCTATGAGGATTTCATCTCCAATAGTTATAATTTCTGCATTCATAGAAATAGTGTTATATTTTTTGCCTAGTAACTAAAGTACATTTAAAAATCTCTTACTTCACTCTAATTTCAAAAGCTTTTAAACCTTCGATCTTTCCAAGTAATACATCATTTTCTGAAACTTTACCAACTCCTGCTGGAGTTCCAGTAAAGATAATATCTCCTTTTTTTAGGGTAAAGTATTGAGAAACATAACTAATTAGTTCATCAATTTTCCAAAGCATTGACTGTGTATTACCGTCTTGAACAATTTCATTATTTTTAAGTAATTGAAAAGAAAGGCTATCTAAATTGAAGTCTTTTTTATTGTAAAAATTTCCAATAACTGCGCTTCCGTCAAAGGCTTTTGCTTTTTCCCATGGCAAGCCTTTCTCTTTACATTGTTGTTGCACATCTCTGGCTGTAAAATCAATTCCTAAACCAATTTCATCATAGTATTTATGAGCAAATCTTGAAGCTATATGCTTCCCTACCTTGTTGATCTTTATAAGCACTTCTACTTCATAATGAACATCACTTGAGAAAGGTGGGATAAAAAAAGGATTTTTGTTAGGTAAAATAGCCGAATCAGGTTTCAGAAAAACTACAGGATTATCTGGACGTTCATTAGCAAGTTCTTCTATATGTTTGGCATAATTTCGCCCAATACAAATTATTTTCATATGATAATAGGAAATTAGTAATTAGAAATCAATTAAGGAATCCATTGTTTTGGAAAGTTAGGTTTTCTTTTTTCTAAAAATGCATCTCTTCCCTCTTTAGCCTCATCCGTCATGTAAGCTAGGCGTGTAGCTTCACCAGCAAAAACTTGCTGACCAACCATACCATCATCTGTTAAATTCATAGCAAATTTTAGCATTTTAATAGAGGTAGGTGATTTTTCTAATATTTCTTGCGCCCACTCATAGGCAGTTTCTTCCAATTCATCATGAGGAATAACTGCATTTACCATCCCCATATCATAGGCTTCTTGTGCTGAGTAATTTCTTCCCAAAAAGAATATTTCTCTTGCTTTTTTTTGTCCTACCATTTTTGCTAGATAAGCAGAACCATAACCACCATCAAATGAGGTAACGTCTGCGTCTGTTTGTTTAAAAATGGCATGTTCTTTAGAAGCTAAAGTTAAATCACACACAACATGTAGACTATGACCTCCACCAACAGCCCACCCTGGAACTACAGCAATGACTGCTTTTGGCATAAATCTTATCAAACGTTGTACTTCTAGGATATTTAATCTATGGTATCCATCATCTCCAACATATCCTTGATGCCCCCTTGCCTTTTGATCTCCACCAGAGCAAAACGAATAAATTCCGTCTTTTGACGAAGGGCCTTCGGCACTCAGTAAAACTACACCAATAGAGGTGTCTTCACCTGCATCATAAAATGCATCATATAATTCACTCGTTGTTTTTGGACGAAATGCATTTCTAACATTGGGTCTATTAAATGCTATTCTAGCTACACCGTTAGACTTTTTGTATGTAATATCTTCATATTTCTTGGCAGTAACCCATTTAGGTTCTTTCATGATTCTAGATTTTTATTATTCAAAAAATAATATTTTATCGGTATGTAAAAATAAAACATTCCATGTTGGTAAAAGTGATAATGTATAAAATAAAACGCCCTTATTTTTTAAAAACTTATATCTTTAACAAAAAATAATCCCCAATTATGAAATTTATATACATACTTATTTTTTTATTTTCCATTCCCACTACTTTCAGTCAAGAAACAATTTACAAGAAATATGACTCGGAAATATTAAATGAAGTGAGAGATGTTTCTATCTATCTCCCCAAAAGCTACAACAAAGATTCTATTTCAAATTTTCCTTTAGCTATAGTTCTTGATGGCCATAAATTATTTGATTTGTATGTTGGAACATCAAATTATTACTCCTACCAAGATAATGCTCCTGAACAAATTGTTGTAGGAATAGACATGAAAAACACTAGAACAAAAGATGTTGGTTTTGATGTTATTACTAGTGAACTAACTCCAGACTCAAAGAATTTTTATCGTTTTATAAGAGATGAAATTATTCCTTTTGTAGAGGCAACTTACAAGACCTCACCATTCTTAACTATTGTTGGTGAGAGCCTCACTGCTAACTTTATTACACACTTTTTAAGAGAAAAGTATACAATTTTTAATGCTTACATCTGTTTAAACCCTAGCTTATCTGAAGATATAAACACGCAAATTGAATCTTATAAATTATCGAACTTAAGTAATGAAGACAATACATTCTACTTTTACATAGCCGGAAACCCATATGCTAACGACAAAAAACTAGCTAAGATTAAAAAGTTTGCAACTTATATGAAGTCTGTGGATATAGATAATTTTAATGTTGTTTACGATGATTTTGCTAACTCACCAAGTTCTTCCTCAGTTATTGGTGAAGGAATCTCTAGAGCTTTTGCAAAGGTTTTTGAAATTTATTCTGGGATTACAAAAGATGAATTTGAAGAGAAAGTAAAAAATTTAAGCCCACCTGATGCCATTTCATATTTGGAGATAAAATACTTAGATATTGAATTTTTATTTGGTTCTAACATTGGAATAAGGCCTGCTGATGTATTTGCTATTGAAGATATAGTTCTAGACAAAGAGAATGGTGATTATTTAGATGATTTTGGTACTATGATTTTAGAACTATTTCCAACCTCAGAGATTGGTCATTATTATTTGGGTAAATATTATGAGAGTGGTAAAGATTTTAAAGGTGCTCTTGAACAATATCGCCTAGGTTATGGTAAAATGGATCCTAAAGACCCTAATGCAGATTTATTTTACCAAAATGTAGAACGTTTATTAAATAAAGAAAATTAATTTTTTTCTATTCTGTCGGAATACAGATTAATTTTTTTATCCCTGTATAGTGATCCAATTGCTCTTTTAAAGGCTTTTTTACTCATTTGTAAATGAAACTTAATAGATTCAGGAGAGCTTTTATCAGTTAATGTTATCGTTCCATTATTTTGATCGAGGTGATGTAGTATTTTTGAAATATCATCTTCAATGGTATTTCTATATCCCAAGGGCCTCATTGATACATCTATTTTTCCATCCTCTCTGATGTTTTTGATGTATCCTGTAGTAGAAACACCTTCTTCTAAATCTGAAAATACTTCATTCTTATACACCAACCCTTCCATTGATTCTTCAATTAAAACTGTAAATCCAAGAGCTGTCTCTGTTCCAATAATAATAGCTACTTTTTGTCCTATCTCTAAGTCCATTTAATTTTATTTTAAACTATTGATATATTCTTTTAAAACCAAGTCATTTTGTGAACTAGGAGTAAAAATTTCAAGTAATTTAGGTTGTGTAGATTCTTTGTAAAAGTCTGCAAGCTCTTCATCTAAAGTCTCAATATCATGTGATTTACTATAATCTAATCTATGCATTTTACATAAATGTTGCGCTGTTAAACAGTGGGGTGTTTCAAAGAATTTTAAAGCACTTGATTTTTTTGGTCCCGGTATTATTTTAAAAATACCTCCACCAGAATTATTAATAATAATAATTCTAAAATTAGTTGGAATATAATCATTCCAAAGGGCATTGCTGTCATAGAAAAAACTGAGATCACCAGAAATTAACGTAGTTCTCTTTTTTGACATGAATGCGGCTCCTATAGCCGTGCTAGTACTCCCATCTATTCCACTAGTTCCACGATTACAAAAAACCGTAATTGTTTTATTCATCTCAAAAAGCTGAGAATATCTAATAATAGCACTATTACTAAATTGAACCTCTGAAAAATCTGGAAGTACGTTTAATATCTTCTCAAATACTTTTAAATCTGAGTAAATGGCGTTTTTAATATATTGTTTGTGTTTTTCTCTGGTTAAATTTTTATAATGAGTCCAGTGATATTCGTAGTTACTATTGTTATTAAAATCTACTAGCTTATAAAAATTTTCAAAGAAAGAAAAACTATCCGTTTTAATGTGTTTACTTAAAACATGATACGTATCAAAAGCTCTTAACTCATTAATATGCCAATGTTCTGATGGTGAATAATCTCGTAAAAATTTTTTAATTTTTTTAGACACTATAATCCTCCAAAAGTTAAAAGTATATCTGGCTGAAGGTTTGAAAACTCTTCTTTTGTTAAATTAAAAATTAGATTGTCTATAGAATTAATAAACCTTTTGTTGTGAAGGTTAGAAGTAGTTTCTGTGAGGACTAACACAGAAGGATCATCAGCAACTTTATCTAATAAAATTTCTAATGCTGAATTAGGATAATGCACCCCTACCAAAATCATTTTCTTGCTTGCGCTATTCCATTGTTGAGCCAGATTTTCATAATCGATAACAACCTCAGTGTCTGATTCTTCTTTTATTAATGAGAAATCGTTCATAACACTTACTGTTTCATATAAAGGTTCATCAAAAGGCACATTAATATGAATAGGACCTTTTACTTTATGAAGCAATGAAAAAGCCTTTGATAACTTTATTATATTATTTTCAGAATCATTTTCTTTCAAATTTGCACTGAATAAAATATGATTCTCAAATACATTTTCTTGACGGATAGTTTGGCCATCACCAATATCAATTAAATGAGAGGGTCTGTCTGCAGAAATTACAACCAAAGGAATTTGACTGTAAAAAGCTTCTGCTATTGCTGGATAATAGTTTAACATGGCAGAACCCGATGTACAAACTAAAGCAACTGGCCTTTGTGATTGTTGAGCAATTCCTAAAGCAAAAAAAGCAGCACACCTCTCATCAACTATACTTAAAGCTTCAAAATCTTGATGATTAGAAAACCCTATTGTAAGCGGCGCATTTCTTGAACCTGGTGAAATAACAATAGTCTGGATTTCAAATTGGTGACAAGCAGCGATAATAATTTGTGCTAATTCTTTTTTAGGATACATTTTCTGTTAAAAAATTGATCAATTCCTCGTTTGCAAAGTTACTGCCTTTATCTAGGATTTAATTGTTAAAATAAAAAAATCAGGAAATAAAAAAGTGACTTACTTTTTTATTTCCTGATTTTACTGATTATTTGAAATCAAGTACTTTAATTTCCTTTTTTGAAATCAGCTAAAAACTTAGCCAAACCAATATCAGTCAGTGGATGTTTTAACAAACCAGAAATGGCACTTAATGGACCCGTCATCACATCTGCACCTATTTTAGCACAATCTATAATATGCATAGTATGCCTTACTGAAGCTGCTAGTATTTGGGTATCATACATATAATTGTCATAGATTAATCTAATCTCAGAAATTAAATTTAATCCATCTGTAGAAATATCATCTAATCGTCCAATAAAAGGAGAAACATAGGTAGCCCCAGCTTTAGCAGCTAGTAATGCTTGACCAGCTGAAAAAACTAAAGTAACATTTGTTTTAATTCCTTTATCTGAAAAATATTTACAAGCTTTTACACCATCAGCTATCATAGGTAGCTTCACAACAATTTGAGGGTTTAAGGCAGCTAAAGCTTCTCCTTCCCTAACCATTCCTTCATAGTCTGTAGAGATTACCTCAGCTGAAACATCTCCATCTACTTCCTCACAAATTGCTTTGTAATGATTGATGATGTTAGTTTCCCCCGTAATGCCCTCTTTAGCCATTAAAGACGGATTGGTGGTCACTCCGTCCAAAATACCCATTGCTTGGGCTTCTTTAATTTGTTCTAAATTGGCAGTGTCAATAAAAAATTTCATATGATTTGTTTAGTTCTTAATTATAATTTATAATGATTCATTAGTAGTTTTTCGTAAATTTTACTTGGTAGTATTTTTTTTAACACAATGGAAAATTTCTCCATAAATGCTCCTACTTTATAGTGCACAATTGGTTGTTTTAAGTTAACAATCTGATGTATCTTTTCGGCCATTTTAATTGGATTCATTCCACTATCTACATGTGAATCCATTAAATCTAAATTCATCTGATACTTTTCTTTATAGGCAGAGTTATCAAAAACAGGAGTATGATATCTACCAGCTGCAATATTGGTAGCAACATCGCCGGGAGCAATAGTAACTATATTAACACCAAACTCCTTTACCTCCATTCTAGCCGCCTCTGACACTAAATCTAAAGCTCCTTTTGTTGCAGAATACACACCTCTATAAGGTAAACCCATGTATCCAGCTATTGATGTGACGTTGATGATGGTTCCAGATTGCTGTTTACGCATCTGAGGTAGAACTGCTTTCATCATGTCTATGGCTCCGAAAAAATTAGTTTCAAAAACTTTTCTCATTTCACTGGTGGGTGTATCTTCTATGGGACCCGTTATTCCCATTCCAGCATTATTTACAAGCACATCTAAACGACCTTCTTTTTCTAAAATCAAATCTATAGCTAAAGAGATCGTTTCAGGCTTTGTAACATCCAAAGCGATTAAAGAGTAACCGTTATTATCATTTTTCTTAGGATTTCTTCCAGTACCATAAACCTTTAAGCCTTTAGCTGATAAAAACTCAGCGGCAGCTTTTCCAATTCCTGAGGAAGCACCTGTGATTAAAACTACTTTGGACATAAAAAAATAAAAAAGATTAATTTTTACACAAATATCCAAAAAGAAAGGATGTAAATCTTAGATTTTAATTGCTAGATATTAACAGACTTATGAATAATGATAGATAAAAGAAAAGAAAGTTAGAAACAAAAAAAGGCAAGCTACCTACATCACACTGCTACAACCAAGTACTCTTGCTGCGTTCCCGCCCTGGGAGATTCCGAGGGAGCTAGTTGTGTAGGACTTGCCGAGGCAAATTTACAACCAATTTTTATTTAAACAAATGAAACTTTATCCTTTTTTAATGTAACTTTTATAACCTTTTGTACTCTAACTAATTATTACAGCTTCATCAAGAGTAAAGATTACAGTGATGAAAGCCATATATTTGTAAAAAAACTAATTAATATAATAATCATGGAAAATCAAGTTTCGAGTAAAAGCACAATGTTAAATTATGGACTAGTTTTAGGTCTAACAAGTATTTTCATCAACTTAATTGCCTATGCAATAGGCATTCATCTTGACCAAGACTGGAGAGTTGGCACGCTAGGTTTTGTAGCCATGATTATTGTTATAGTTTTGGGTATTAAAAATTTTAAATCTGCAAATAACAACCTTATAACTTGGGGGCAATCTGTTAAGATTGGTGTTGGAATTTCTATCATAAGTGGTTTAATTGGAATCATTTATAATTTAATTTTTATTAATTTTATTGAGCCTGATTTCATGAATCTTTTGATGGAAAAACAGGTTGTTGCGTGGGAAGAATTAAATATGACTGAAGAACAAATTGAATCTTCGAAATCAATGATGGAAAAATTTTCTAGTCCAGCAATCACCTCAGCCATTGGTATCATTGCTGCTGCATTCTTTGGTTTTATCATCTCTGCTATCGCAGGAGCTATTATGAAAAGAACAGAAGAAGACCAATACTAGAAATTATTTTTAATGTAAAGAATAGTTTAACTTTGCGTCATAAATAATTATCTATGGACATATCGGTTGTCATACCATTATTTAACGAAGAAGAGTCTTTAAAAGAACTATACGATTGGATTGCATCTATGATGCAGTCCAATCGGTTTTTATATGAGATCATTTTCATAGATGATGGTAGCACAGATGCATCATGGAAAGTTATTGAAGAAATTTCACAAAAAACTAGCAATATAAAAGGTATTCGCTTCCAAAAAAACTTTGGAAAATCACAAGCATTACATGCTGGCTTTCAAATTGCAGTTGGAAACGTTGTGATTACTATGGATGCTGACTTGCAAGATAGCCCTGACGAAATTCCAGAATTACACAAACTAATTACAGAAGGAAATTTTGATCTAGTATCTGGATGGAAAAAGAAAAGATATGATAATATTATTGCAAAAAATATCCCTTCAAAATTATTTAATTGGGCAGCTAGAAAAACCTCAGGCTTAGATTTACATGATTTTAATTGTGGTTTAAAAGCATACAAAAATATTGTTGTTAAAACAGTTAAGGTACGAGGTGAAATGCATCGATATATACCTGTTTTAGCAAAAAATAAAGGATTTTTAAATATTGGTGAAAAAATTGTTCAACACCAAGCAAGAAAATACGGGGAAACAAAATTTGGTATGAGTAGATTTATCAATGGATTTTTAGATCTTATCACCATTTCTTTTTTATCAAAATTTGGTAAAAGACCCATGCATTTCTTTGGACTATGGGGAACACTCATGTTTATCTTTGGATTCTTTTCTGCTGGATATTTAGGGGTTTCTAAACTCTATAAAATATCACAAGGAATGAAGGCTATTTTGGTTACAGATAACCCTTGGTTTTACATCTCAATGGTGAGTATGATATTAGGTACACAACTTTTTTTAGCTGGCTTCATTGGTGAACTTATTTTAAAAACCAAAGAGGTTGGTAACTATTACACAATCAAAGAAAAATTAAATTACTAATTCCATAAAAATTGGATTTATAAACAATGAAAAATATTTTAGACAAAGCTACATTATGGCTTTCAGATACATTTGATACAGAAACTCAAAATGAAATACAACAACTCATTACAGATAATTCTGATGATTTAACTGATCGATTTTACAAAGATCTTGAATTTGGTACAGGTGGTATGCGAGGAATAATGGGAGCTGGAACCAACAGAATAAATAAATATACATTAGGAAAGGCTACCCAAGGATTGAGTAATTACCTAAAAGAATCTTATCCAAATCAAAAAATTAAAGTAGCCATCGCATATGATTGTAGACACAACAGTGATACATTCTCAAGATTGGTTGCCGAAGTATTGTCTGCAAATGATATCCACGTAGTTCTTTTTGAAGACCTTCGTCCTACTCCAGAACTGTCATTTGCTGTAAATGAATTAAATTGTCATGCTGGGATTGTATTAACAGCTTCCCATAACCCACCAGAATACAATGGTTATAAAGTGTATTGGACAGATGGTGGTCAAATTGTTCCTCCCCAAGATAAGAGCATCATCGATGAAGTAAATTCTTTAGAATTTTCGGATATTAACTTTAATGCAAAACCTGCATTAATTTCTGAAATTGGTGCAAAGGTAGATGAGGCGTTTTGGAAAGCTTCCATAGAAAACGGAACATTTGACATACAAGGAAGAGAAAATTTAAAAATTGTTTTTACATCATTGCACGGAACCTCTGTAAAGTTAATTCCAGAAGTTTTAAAAAGAGCTGGTTATTCTCAAGTTCATAGTATTAAAGAACAAGAAGTACCTAATGGAGATTTCCCAACAGTAAAATCGCCCAATCCAGAAGAACCTGAAGCCCTAGAAATGGCGACAAATCTTGCTGAAAAAATTGGGGCAGATATTGTTTTGGGAACAGACCCAGATAGTGATAGAATTGGAATAGCTGTCAGAGACACTAACGGCAAAATTAAATTATTGAATGGAAATCAGGCCATGGTGGTGATGACAGATTTCTTAATTAAACAATGGCAACAGCAAGGAAAACTTAATGGAAAGCAATTTATTGGCTCTACTATAGTTTCTACCTCCATGGTAAATGATATTGCCAACAGTTATGGAGTAGAAACTAAAATTGGTCTCACCGGGTTTAAATGGATTGCTAAAATGATTCAAGATTTTCCAGAACAAGAGTTTATTGGTGGTGGTGAAGAAAGTTTTGGATATATGGTAGGAGATTTTGTTAGAGATAAAGATGCTGTAACGTCTGCATTACTAGCCTGTGAAATTGCAGCTGCCGCTAAATCAAATGGAAGCTCTTTTTACGATACACTACTGGAACTATACACAAATCATAGCTTTTATAAAGAACGTTTGGTTTCTTTTACAAAAAAAGGGATGGATGGAGCAGCACAAATCAAGCAAATTATGATTGATCTACGTAAAAATCCTCTAACTCATATCGATGGTTCTAAAGTAACTTTTGTAAACGACTATGACGCATCTACTGAAAAAAACATGAGTACAGGAGAAGTAAAAATTATGGATCTTCCTAAATCAAATGTATTAATTTATCACACAGAAGACGGAACTAAAGTAGCTGCAAGACCTAGTGGTACAGAACCTAAAATTAAGTTTTACTTTAGTGTTCAATCTAAGCTAGATTCTGTTGAAAATGCCATTGATAAAGAACAAGAATTGGATGCTAAAATTGATAGAATCATAAATGAAATGAATATTTAATGATCTACTTTAAAAAAATATTACGATATGCTTTACCTTATAAGAGGTTTGCATTCCTGAATATTTTCTTTAATATTTTATATGCTGTTTTCTCTGCGTTGTCTTTTGTTGTTTTAATGCCTTTATTTGAGGTCATATTTAAGACAGACAAAAAAATAGTGTATGAAAAACCTGTTTTTGAGGGCTTCACAAGTGGAATGGAATATTTAAATAATTATTTCAACTACTACGTTTCTACAATCATAGGGGAAAATCAAGAAAAAACATTACTCTTTGTAGTAATTTTAATTGTTGTGATTTTTCTATTAAAAAACATGTTTGGCTATTTATCTTTTTACTACATCACATTTCTTAAAAATGGGGTTTTAAAAGATATTCGTAACGATTTATATCACAAAACTATTTCTTTACCAATTTCCTATTTTTCTGAAAAGAAGAAAGGGGATATTATGGCAAGAATTGGGCCAGATGTTATTGAAGTTCATTATTCTTTTCTGTCAATTTTAGAATTGATTTTTAGAGATCCAATAATGATTTTGATTACTATTATTTCCATGTTATCTGCAAGTGTAAAGCTGACATTTTTCATTTTCATTTTTGTTCCTGTTGCTGGTTTTATCATTAACATTATTGGAAAAATTTAAAAAAGACCTCAGATAAAGTACAAAGAGAGCAAGGGACGCTATTATCTTTATTAGAAGAGACTTTGTCAGGCTTGCGCATAATTAAGGGTTTCAATGCTGAGAAAGTTTTTCATCATAAATTTGAACAATCTACTTCTAAGTTTGAACAATTTTCAAACAAACTGATGATAAAAACACAATTAGCTGGACCGGTTAGTGAAATTTTAGGAATCATGGTTTTTTGTGTTTTAATTTGGTATGGTGGTAATTTAGTCTTAGTAGAAAAAACAATACCTCCAGCTGTTTTTATTCCTTTTCTAGGTCTTGCATACAATATCATTACTCCTGCAAAATCAATTTCTAAAGCTAGTTTTACTATCAAAAAAGGAAATGCTGCAGCAGAGCGAATATTGGCAATTTTAGAAACTGAAGATCCCTTACAGGATAGCCAAAATGCCATTTATAAAGAAGACTTTACTTCAGAAATTGAATTTAAAAATGTGTCCTTCAAATATGAAGATGATTATGTATTAAAAGATTTTTCTCTTAAAGTTCCTAAAGGAACTTCAGTGGCCTTGGTAGGGCAATCTGGTAGTGGAAAATCTACTTTAGCTAATCTAGTAACTCGTTTTTATGATGTAAATGAGGGAAATATCTCTATAGACGGAAATGACGTGAAAAATATATCTAAAAAATCATTGTTAGGTTTGATGGGAATAGTAACTCAAGATTCTATTTTATTTAATGATAGTGTTTCAGAAAATATTAAACTAGGGAAACAGGATGCTACTGAAAAAGAAATTAGAAATGCTTCTGAAATAGCGAATGCTCACGAATTTATAAATGAACTCCCAAAACAATATGAAACCAATATTGGAGATGGAGGTAATAAATTGTCTGGTGGCCAAAAACAACGAATCTCTATTGCTAGAGCAGTCTTAAAAAATCCTCCAATTATGATTTTAGACGAGGCAACCTCTGCATTAGATACAGAATCTGAACAATTGGTACAAACAGCTCTAGAAAAAATGATGAAAAACAGAACATCTTTGGTCATAGCACACAGATTATCTACCATACAAAAAGCTGATAATATTGTAGTTTTACGCAAAGGAATCATTATTGAACAGGGGAAACACGAAGAATTATTAGCTAAAAAGGGAGAATATTTTAAGCTAGTAACTATGCAAACGCTACAGTAATGATTTTAGAAAAAATTATTTTCACTCTGTTATTCAAATGGAAATATTGGATCGCAATTCTTCATTCTAAATTTCTCAAAAAAAATAAAAAACAGCGCTTTCAAATCAATTACCTATGTTGCAAGAGAAGCAGATAAAGATTGGATATTTGGTGCAAAAGTGAGAAGACTTGCAAAATTCTCTGGATTACATAGTAGCACTTATTTTCACAATAGATTACGTGACTTACCTGACTCTGATGGATATTTTTTTGTATTTCATCAATACTTTTATAGAGCAATACGTCATAATCCGAAAATTTTAAATCGAAAAAATATTGTAATGTTTACGCATCCCAACTGGACCTTTTCTTTTTCAGAAAGTCATGTAATCTGGTGTTTAAATAAAGCTGATAAAGTTATTTGTTTAAATTCTAAGGTTCAAAAAGAGTTAATTGCTGCTGGATTAGATGCTAAAAAAACCGAGCTCATTCACATCGCTTCAGATCCTGATTTCTTTTACACACATGAACGAGAAACAGGTGCTGTTGGTTTTTGTAGTGCATTTGGTGAGCGTAAAAACCCAGAAATGGTATATCAGTTGGTTAAAAATATGCCTGAAAGAAAATTTTATCTAATTGGTAGGTATTGGGAGAATTATGAAAGGTATGATGAAATGAAAAAAATGACAAACTTCACCTATTACAACAATGAATCCTATGACACATACCCTGATTTATATAATACTATAGATATATTTATTTCTCCATCTACATTGGAAGGTGGCCCTGTTCCTGTATTAGAAGCCATGTTGTCTAATTGTTTCCCTATAGCCTCAAAAACAGGATTTTGCCCTGATATAATTTCGGATGGCAAGAATGGATTTTTATTTGATATAGATGCAGATTATACAGAAGTAATACGACTTATTAAATTGGCAGACTCTAAGACTATAGATGTAAGACAAACTGCTTTGGAACATTCTTGGAAAAACTGCTCCCAAAAAATTGACAAGTTATTTCAAGAGTAGATTACACAATTTTTAAACCAAGCTCCTTCCCTTTTTGAAGCATATAATTATAGGAAGCCTTGTAATCATTTGGAATTTCACCCTCTAAAATAGCTTCTTTAATAGCCTCTTTTAACTGACCAATTTCTCGACAAGGCTCTAAATTAAAGGTTCTCATGATCTCCTCACCACTAATAGGTGGTTGAAAATTCCGAATATGATCTCTTTCTTCTACTTCTTTTATTTTATCGCGCACATTTTTAAAATTTTTATGATAGCGCTCAAATTTTTTTGGATTTTTTGTAGTAATATCAGCTTCACATAATGTCATTAGTGCGTCTATATCATCACCTGTATCAAACACCAATCTTCTAACAGCAGAGTCTGTAACTTCTGATGCTAAAACAATAGGTCTAGAACTTAATAATACCAATTTCTGCACAAACTTCATTTTTGAATTTAATGGCATTTTTAAACGTTTGAACAACTTATAAACCATTTTAGATCCAACAAACTCGTGTGCATGAAAAGTCCATCCTACTTTCTTATCAAATCTTTTGGTAGGTGCTTTTCCAATATCATGAAGTAAAGCAGCCCATCTTAACCAAGTATCTTCTGTAGCTTTTGAAATATTATCAACAACTTCTAGAGTGTGATAGAAATTATCTTTATGTTTTTGACCCTCTACTTCTTCAACGCCTTTTAAAGCAATTAATTCTGGAAGAATCATTTCCAATAAATTTGTTTTTTCTAATAGTAAAAACCCTATGGAAGGTTGTGTAGCGTCAATTATTTTATTTAATTCTACAACGATACGTTCCTTTGTAATAATAGCTAAACGAGATGCATTCTTTGTAATTGCTAGTAAAGAGTTTTCCTCAATTTCAAAATTTAATTGAGTTGCAAATCTAATGGCACGCATCATACGAAGCGGATCATCAGAATAGGTGATGTCTGGATTTAAAGGTGTTTTAATAATTCCTTTTTCTAAATCCTTTAAACCATCAAAAGGATCTAACAAGGTTCCATAATCATCTTTGTGTAAACTTATTGCTAAAGCATTGATTGTAAAATCTCTTCTATTTTGATCATCCTCTAAAGTTCCTTCAGAAACTTCTGGATTTCTACTATCTTTAGCATAAGATTCTTTTCTAGCCCCAACAAATTCAAGCTCCATATCTTTATAGACCAACATAGCGGTGCCATAGGTTTTAAATACTTGAACTTTTGGTTTATTTGGTAATAAAGAGGCCACTTTCTTTGCCAGAGCTATACCATTTCCAACGGTTACAATATCTATATCTTTAGCGGCTCCTCTTTGTAAAATGTAATCACGCACAAATCCTCCAATAACATAACTCTTTACCTCTAAAATCTCAGAAGCTCTGGTTATAATAGAGAAGATATCACTTTTAATAGCTTCTTTGTAGTTTTGATTCTGCATGAATTAAGCTCTTATTACTTCAATATCATTTCCAACTAATTTTAAAATTGTTGAAGATTTATCTGTAATTTTATCTTGCTCCAAATTTACTACATAATCTACGCCCTCCAAAATTGGTAGACTTATTTCTGAAAATGATTTTGGAGTAGATTCTCCGCTTATATTGGCTGATGTTGAAATAATTGGTTTTCCAAATTTATTGATGATCTCTAAACAATAGTCATGAGATGGAATTCTAATTGCTATGGTGTTGTCTGAAGCTATGGCATTGGCCGCTAATCCTTTTGGATTTTTATATATAATGGTGGTAGGTTTCTTGGTAGTAGAAATTATATCTATAGCTTTTTGAGGAACCCTATGAACATAAGAACACAACATCTCTATAGAACTTACTAATACTACTAAACTTTTACTTTCTACTCTATTCTTTAACTTAAAGATTTTAGCAACAGCATCAATATTGGTAGCATCACAACCCAAACCCCATACCGTATCGGTAGGATAGAGAATAACATGCTTATTAATCAATGCTTCAATTGATTGATCTAAAATCTTTTTTGCTATCAAATTTTACTAAAAATTTTATTTATTTTGTATCTACGGAACCATGAAATTAATCTTTTTTCTGGAACACCATTCTTTTTAATATACTCTTCAACTGCCTCAACCATTCTTTTAGCAGAATTTCCATCAGTGTATGGGTGGTATTCTTTTAAAATTTTTAAACGCTGTTCTTTAAAAGGATCTTCTATTAAATTTTCAGCAACTCTTTTCATTAAACCACTAAATGACAACTGATTATCCCAATTTATAACATGAGAATTATTTTTAAATGTTATCACAGGCTTGTCTAAAAGAAGAAATTCATAGACAACAGATGAAGTATCACTGATCATTAGATCTGCAATTAATAAATACTTAATAATGTTGCGTTCTTCAATAAAAAGGACATTTTCAAAACTCATTGATAATTTTTTATAGGAGTCTATCAAGTCTTCAGCCATTAAATCGTGAAATTTAATCACAACAAGGTATTCTTTACTTTTAGCTAACTCCTCAATTTGAGTTAATAAATGTGGAGCACTTGTTAATGATGGTGAAAATGTAGGGGCATAAAGAATGATTTTTTTTGCTTTTGACTTCTTCAATAAGAATAGCTTATCTGAGTCATATTTGTGAAGTTCTTTTCCATAAACATCTAGTTTTGGCCAACCTGTCTCTACCACACTAAAATCTTTATGTTTAGCTGCTGCTTTAGAGAACCATCTCGTAAAGTAAGGCCCTTGTGTTAAATACAAATCAAAATAATTACGAATTCTAAAATGTCCTTTTTTTTCTCCGGCTAAGCCATGAAAAACTTGAATTTTAACACCCCTGAGATAATGAGGAACTTCATTCCCAGGAATAAAAATAGCATCACTCTTAAAACGAACTAAATCTTCAATTTTTGATGTACATCTTTGATCTTGATATGGAAATTTCTCCAAGATAGCTGTTCTTACAAACCAAATGTATTCATACTTCTTTCTT
>FUWD013025333.1_pt1 | contig 19016 bp, 21 predicted proteins | sample 1063281 | NCBI WGS metagenome assembly FUWD01 (sample SAMEA79048168, study PRJEB19326) | metagenome | biome: marine | reverse complement strand
GCATCGAGTATAAGCTTCGATAGTTTTTTGATAAAAAGAATCGTGCTGCTCGGCATTGAGTGAAAAAGAATATAAATCTTTCATAACAAACTCCCGCCCTCGCATAATTCCAGCTTTTGCTCTGAGTTCGTTTCTCATCTTATTTTGAAACTGATACACATAAGCAGGAAGATCCTTGTATGATGAAAGATGATTTTGCATCATCTGAACAATGGGCTCTTCGTGAGACCAGCCGAATCCAACTTCTCCTCCAGACTTTAGCTCTGACTTGAACCAGACATCAACAACATCGTCATCCCACCGCTTCGTAGCGGTCCATGTTGCTTTTGCTTGGAGAGAGGACATCACAAATTCTTGTCCACCAATTTTACTCATTTCTTCTCGAACAATCTTTTTTAACTTTTCGACAACACGCATTCCGAGAGGAAGAAGATCGTAAACTCCCGCCATCTCCTTGTGAATATACCCAGCACGAATAAGCAGTTGTGCATTCTTAGAAGTCTCGTCAGACGGTGCGTCTTTGAGTGTTTTGGTGAAAAGGTGTGATTGTCTCATACGTAAAATTGCAAAGCTTATATCAACCAAGTATAGCTTCTTTTGGTCTAATTGGAAGGTGACAAACAACCGTCTTGTGTGGCAGATACTGAAGGGTATTTACTTTTATATGTAAATATAGTATATTATTTTTGATGAACATTATAGACCGTCCCTTTTGGGATCATATCAAACGTCTGCTCGGCTTTGGTCGGGAAGTTATGGCTTGTGAGCTTTCGATAAAAGAAATCACAGATAAGTTTCATGAAACTAAAGGCCTAACTCTCAGTGTGATGGTTTTCTTAGATATATTCAAAAATCACCCTGATTTCAAAGGAGTAAAGAAAGCACTCCTCAGTCTCGTCAATTCGAAGCTTCGCGAAAGTTACAGAGAAGCGCTCGAGGACGGTTCTCTGGGAAGACTTTCCGAGTGCTGCGCTGAGACCGATATCTTTATTAAAAAATATACCCTTGCAGAATCCTTTTTCTTCTACGCTGACTGCATGCACATGTGGTGTAAGGTCACAAGAGAAAGGAGAGATCTCCTCAAAAAGACCAACCTCGACAAGGAGGACCCGAGATGGGTCGAGCTTAAAAAGTTTGGACACCCAAGCGTTCTCGACGAATAAGCCCGATTCGCTCTCACGTGCAGCCTTCTCAAGAAGGTTGCACGTTTTTTTTATCAATGAAAACCTTGCTCACATTGCGAGAGCAAGGTTTTAGTATTACAATTTTCTTCTGATTAGTCCTCACAACATTAATCTAGAACAAATTCTTCACATCAACCACAGTAAGAACGAGCATCAAGAGCATCAATGCAATAAATCCGATGGTATTCGCCCAGACCTGGAACTTGAGTGGAATTGGCCGACGAATAATCGACTCAACGAGAACGAAGACCAGTCGCCCTCCATCAAGAGCAGGGATTGGGAAGATATTAATCACTGCAAGGTTAATCGAAATTACTGCAGCGAGTGTGAGGAGATATGAGAATCCAACCTCAGCAGCTCCTCCAACAATACCCACAATTCCGACTGGACCAGAGACCCCTTCAAGACTTCCCTCTCCACGGACCGCATCAGAGATAAGTGTCCAAAGTCCGACAAAGGTCTCTTTGATAAAGAAACCTGTGAGCACGAAACTCTGCCCTATCGCTTCAATTGGACCTGACTGAATTTGAGCCACATTCTCGACCCCAACTCCGATGGCCTTCTTCCCTTCGACGATACCTTCCCTTGGAACCACAATTGCAAGAAGATCTTGCGATCCACGTGTGTACGAAATATAGATCTCACGGTCTTGATTCTCTTCGATAAATTCTACGAAAGCTTCTGTATCCTGGACTGGAGAGACAGCCTCACTACACACAGGATCGTTATTAAGAACACAATTAGCTGCAAGACCTTTTATCTGGTCTCTGTATTGAAGACCTGCACTGAGCGCTGGGGCATCTTCTCCAGAAAATCCAGTAATCATTAGGACTTCCTGTTGATCTGCAGAGTCTGAACCAAAAGCATCAAGCCCAGCTGGTGCAATGAATCCCATCATGATTGAAATCCATAACAGGAGCCATGCAAAGAGAATATTAAAAACGACTCCAGCAACGAGAACAAGGGCCTGTGAGAATCGATTTTTAGAAGTGAAACTATCACCATCTTGAGCTGTTTCTTCGGTTGGATTTTCACCGTGGATCCGAACGTACCCCCCAAGCGGAAGAGCATTAATAGTGTATTCCGTCTCACCATATTTTTTCGAGAAAAGCTTCGGCGGGAACCCAATTGCAAATTCGTGAACTCGCATTTTGGTCGCTTTCGCCACTAAAAAGTGCCCAAGTTCGTGAACAAAAATCAATGCCCCAAGAACAATAAGAAAAATTATAATAGACATAGACTAAATGTTAAGAATTTCTTCTTTTTTAATCTTTGTTGCAAGCTCGATCTCTAAGTTTGTTTTCTTCACAAGGTCTTGAACTTGATCCTGGAAAACTTTTTTCTCATCGTCAGAAAGCTCAAGGGCTTTGATCTCATTCATCATCTCTTCTCGAACTTGTCTTACACGAATCTTTCCTTCTTCCATTTTCTTTTCTGCAACCTTCGCAATTTGTTCGCGTCTCTCCGTGGTCATATCAGGAATAATCATTCGTACTCCATCGTCATCTGCGGCAGTACTTACTCCAAAGTCGGCAAGAGAGATGGCTCGCTCGATTCCCGGGATCTGTGTTTTATCCCACGGTGAGATTCGGATCGTCTTCGGATCTTCGATTTTAATACTCGCCACCTGGTTAAGGGGAGTTTTTGTTCCATAGCTATCAACCATTACATTATCAAGAATGGCGATTGAAGCTCGTCCAGTCTGGATAGTTCCAAGATCTTGGATGAAACGTCCGTGGGCTTCGGTAAATTTATTTTCTGCATTTTTGATATCAAACATGTCGGTAGTATATCAGGAATTAGAAAATTTGGGAGTGCGAGCCTATGTTGATTAGTATAATCATTCTCTCGACGACATCACGCTCATACACAAGAAGAAGGTTGGGTTCGATATGTAGTTCGCGATATATATTCATATTCCCACGAAGTGCATGATCCTTGTATTTTCGAGGCAGTATCTTTCCTGATTCTAGAATACTTACTACTTCTTGGACTTTTTTATGCTTCCTCTTAAAAAAACGGAGTCGTCTCATCGAACGTCTATACTTACTCGTTGTTGCAATATCGTAATACACTTACACACATTACACGGCACGGATTACATTTTCTTAACGAAAACCTCACGCTTCTTTCTATTTCGTAAAAACTCCTCTTTCGCCTCCGCTCCTTCCCGAATCATCTCAGCCTCCTCCTCTGGCGTGTAACCATTCTCTGTTACAATCTTGAAAGGAACCCTCTTATGATTCACTATTTGCTTGAGAAAAAGCCTAATCCCTGCCGAAAGATCGAGCCCAAAGCTCTCGAGGATCTCTTGAGCTTCTTCTTTGTTCTTCTTGTTTACTCTGATATTGATGGTTGCGTCTGATTTTTTCATAGTTTAAGTATAACAAAGTGTATGTACGTTGTCTATACATAAAAATCCCAACAAATAACCAAACGTTCTTTTTTTTGGGGAGGAGGATTATTATTATTATTTTGATAATGCTATTTTATATCTTCTCTGCATGTTGAGGGTATCGCTTTCGTAACGTATCTTTCTCATTCTCACTAAGGCTGTTGAGATAAAGATCTCCACCCACAGTTTTAGGTAAGATAAGACCTTCTGCTGATTTAAGACCGTTGAGATAAAGATCTCTACTCATAGTCTCAGGTAAGATAAGACCTTCTGCGTTGGTGAGGCTCCTGAGATTAAGATATCCACCCACAGTCTCAGGTAAGACAAGACCTTCTGCGTTGGTGAGGCTCCTGAGATTAAGATATCCACCCACAGTTTTAGGTAAGATAAGACCTTCTGCTGATTTAAGACCGTTGAGATAAAGATCTCCACTCATAGTCTCAGGTAAGATAAGACCTTCTGCGTTGGTGAGGCTCCTGAGATTAAGATATCCACCCACAGTCTCAGGTGAGATAAGACCTTCTGCGTTGGTGAGGCTATCGAGATTAAGATATCCACCCACAGTCTCAGGTAAGACAAGACCTTCTGCGTTGGTGAGGCTATCGAGAATAAGATCTCCACTCATAGTCTTAGGTAAGATAAGACCTTCTGCTGATTTAAGACCGTTGAGATAAAGATCTCCACTCATAGTCTCAGGTAAGACAAGACCTTCTGCGTTGGTGAGGCTATCGAGAATAAGACCTCCACCCACAGTTTTAGGTAAAGTAAGACCTTCTGCGTTGGTGAGGCGACTGAGATAAAGATCTCCACTCATAGTCTCAGGTAAGACAAGACCTTCTGCGTTGGTGAGGCTCTCGAGAATAAGATCTCCACTCATAGTCTTAGGTAAGATAAGACCTTCTGCTGATTTAAGACCGTTGAGATTAAGATATCCACCCACAGTCTCAGGTAAGACAAGACCTTCTGCTGATTTAAGACCGTTGAGATAAAGATCTCCACTCATAGTCTCAGGTAAGATAAGACCTTCTGCGTTGGTGAGGCTCCTGAGATTAAGATATCCACCCACAGTCTCAGGTAAGACAAGACCTTCTGCGTTGGTGAGGCTATCGAGAATAAGATCTCCACTCATAGTCTTAGGTAAGATAAGACCTTCTGCGTTGGTGAGGCTATCGAGATTAAGATCTCCACTCATAGTCTCAGGTAAGACAAGACCTTCTGCATTGGTGAGGCTATTGAGATTAAGATCTCCACCATAATACACACAGTCACCAGACAACGCCTCGTCTTGAGTTAGTGCAATCTGATCAGGTCGACAATCAAACATAGGTGCAAGATCATTTTTCTGATCTCTTCCCTCTTTCACCTCCTCTATCCTCGGATCAACTCCGTATCCAAAGGCTTTGATCTCATCATCGATCTCATAAAGAAAGCGCAAATCTTCGGAAGAAAGGGCTTCGCCGTGCCTGTGCTTTCGCGTCACCTCAGTCATCATCTTCATATCTTCAGACTTCTTGAGGTATTCTACCCCCTTACTTCCGTATTCTTCCAACTTCTCATCAAGGACTGGTTGTATATATTGATCGATATGCTGACGCTTCTCAACACCTTTAATCTCACCAATATTTTCTCCTTGCATACGAATAGCTAACCGAGGGACAATAGCTTCCCCATCATTGTTTTCTGAATAATATACATGGAAGTCACCCCCTTGAAGATGATTTCTAGCAGTAGACTCATTCCTCGTACACCACTCCAACGGATACCCCTTGAGAGATTCGACTAGTTCGTCTGGTTCTGATCCTTGATCATATGTCTTCCAGGCGCCACGAATGTTTTCGAGATTCTCCCACGTGAGTCCACCGAACTTTTCTAATTCGTTTCCATAGATTTTGGAAAAGTTCTCAGACATGAGGAGATTACGCGAATCTTTATCACCCTCAAGAATCTCCATGAGTTCTTGTTCTTTTTTTAGTCTCAATGGGTCTTTCTTCGAGAGACTGTTGATTTCCAAGTGTTTCTGAAGTTTTCCGATTGTCTCAGCAAGACACCCTGCATTAAGGGTTGGGAAAGCAGCAACAGTATCACTTTTTCGCTTATCGAAAGATCTCTTCTCTTTGTTGTATCCACCCATCTGTGACATTGATTTGAAAGCCCAGTATTTTGCCCAGTCTGGATAATCAGCATCAGGGGAAGCAAGATAGGTAATCCAAGGCTCTAACGAGGTCCTTTGATCTTCCTGAACTTGCTCTACCTTTTGTCTTTTGAATTCTTTTGTTATCACGACTTTTTGACCTTGTTGTTCTGCAATTTCTTGTTCAAGAATAAAAACTCGTTCAGGAACATCTTCAGATTTAATCACTAACTGATCGGTCATGATTTTCTTGAACGCTTCAACACCTCGTTCTCTATCGTCTTCATCTTCTCTTCTTAAAATCTCAGTGAACCGATCAAGGTAGTTCTGGATCTTATCAGTTGGTTTTTCGGTCTTTACTCCCTCTCGTATCTCAGTACGCTTTGAAGCAGATTCAACTTTTGGAGAAACATGGAGATCTCCGTACTTTTTCTTTAGGAAGTCAGGATTTGATTCTTCTTTGGGGGTGTAGGGAGATTCGAATTTCATATGTGTAATTTTAGCAGATTTGATAGAAATAGCACTACACCCTCTTAGATTGAAAAAACAAACGGGTGCGTCCATCCGTAACTTATGGAAGATTCAAAGGAGCGAGGGGCTCGGTAACGTTTATTTATTAAGAAGCTACACCATAACACTCACCCCTTCCAACACCTGCTTCAAGCTCCCCGAAGAGATAGTCAGAGTCTTCATCATTTCGAAGATTCTCGCAGCATCTTCTTTCTTCCCCTGTGTAATCAAGAACTCACTGAGTGCTCCAAGGAATCGCATGATTTGTTGTTTGTTCACTCGACCTTTCTTATACTCTGCAAGAATCCCGGTAACCTCCTCGAGACGTGCGGGGATTTTTTTCTTATAAAACTTCTCAGGAGAGATGATAAGATCTTCGAGAATATCAAAAGTAATCTCATGACTCCTCGAAAGGAACGTCGGCAAGATCGTCGGCTCAGTCGTCGCGAAGATGAAGTATGTTCCAGCCGGTGGCTCTTCGATAATCTTAAGGAGACCATTCTGTGACTGAGGACTCGTCCCTGCTACTCTTATTATATATACGGTGTACTTGGTTGGATTCTTCCGGTACGTCATTTCCTGGATCTCACGAACGTGATCTACGGTAAGCTTTTCTTCATCGAGGATTGAAAAAGTAACTTCCTGAGGATTGATAAGATCAAAAACCTGAGTCTTGATCTCATCAATAGTCACGAGTGACCGAATAAGGAGTGTGTGATGATAAAAGTTTCCGTTTTGTCCGAACAAATATTTCATATGAGTATTGTAGCAAGCGAGTGGGGTTTGGGGAAATTGGTTAAAAACCCTTCAAAATTCTACACATGTAGAGTGAGCGGTTTTTCTGAGACAACGATGAATTTGTCTTCTACGAAAATCCTAAACTTTTCAAGTTCGAGGAGCAAGTAAAAAATATATTGAGTGGGCCAAGTGGCCAGCGAGAGATATTTTATTACGCAGCGACAATGAAATTGGGAAGTTTAGGGTTTTCTACCGTTTCGAGATAATAGATTTTTTATACAAATCAATATGCTTCAAAGCCTCCCCTGTTCCTTTTGCAACGCAATACGCAGCATCTTTTGCGAGACGCGCTTTTACTCCAGTTCGTCTATACACAAGCTCTGGAAGATTTCGGAGCTGCGAAGTTCCACCACTCATGATGATTCCGTTATCGATAATATCAGACGCGAGCTCGGGTGGGGTCTCTTGCAAAACATCCTTGACTGCTTTGATCATTTCTCGAAGCTCCTTATTAAGTGCCTTTACAATCTCGTTCGTCTTAATCGTTGCTGAACGTGGAAGTCCCGTCAGGTAATCTCGACCTTTAATAACCATTTCAAGTTCTTCGTCGATTGGCACTGCTGACCCAACAGCGATCTTGATCTGCTCAGCTGTCCGATCCCCAATAGCAAGATTGAACGTTTTTTTGATGTAATCAATAATAGCGGCGTCAATTCGATTACCAGCACACTTCACAGACTTCGACGTTACAATTCCTCCAAGTGAGATCACCGCAACATCAGTTGTCCCTCCTCCGATGTCTACAATCATATGCCCCACCGCTTCGTGAATTGGAATCCCCGCTCCGATCGCCGCAAGAATTGGTTCTTTCACAATATAGGCATTCCGTGCTCCAGCTTTGATTGCAGCTTCAATCACTGCGCGTCGCTCAGTTGAGGTTACTCCAGCAGGAACAGAGACCATTACTTCAGGTTTGAAAAAACTGAACTTACCAAGAGCTTTTTTGAAATAGTATGAAAGCATCGCTTCAGCAACGCGATAGTCAGCGATCACTCCATCCCTCATAGGGCGGTACGCGACAATATCATCTGGTGTCTTCCCAATCATATCCTTAGCAGCAAGCCCAACGGCGAGGATTTGGTTGTCATGCTCCGAAACCGCAACCACAGATGGTTCATTAAGAACTACTCCTTTCCCAGGCATGAAAACAAGTGTATTAGCCGTACCGAGGTCGATACCGAGTTTTGGGTTGAAGAATGACATAGATATGTCTACTTTATACTTTTTTCTGGGAGGCGCAACGTTGACACAGGAAGATAAAGGATGATTCTGAACGAGCCAAAGGTTTCGAACAATCTAATAAGCAATAGCTTCGTTTAAATTTTGCAAATACCCATAGTAAAAAACTACAAAAATTGCAAGGATGACAAGAACACTTATAAGGAGGTATTTGTTTCGATTCATATCTTTATACTATCACACCAGAGACGTAGACACCGCCGAGAAAAAATGTACTATAGCCTTATGAAGATTGTAACGGTAATCCCCTTTGCGAAGAACGTCTTTAAAGAGGCGCTTACTTACTACACCTCAAAAAAAGTGGTCGCTGGGAATGTTGTCAAAATCTCTCTCCGTAAAAAAGAAATTCTTGGACTGGTAACTCATGTTGAGTCTGGAGAAAAATCAAAAACAATTCTCAAAGAATCTCAATTCGCCCTCAAGAAAGTTACAGAAGTGCTCCCTAAGCAAATATTCAACGAAGCATTCCTGAAGACCGTTTCTCACATGAGTGACTATTACGCGAGCTACCCTTCTCTCGTCTTGAAACAAATGGTTCCTCAAATTATTCTCAAGAATCTTGCCACCTTCCCCGAACTCAAACAGGAAGGTGTGCGAGAAGAATCGATGATTATGACGATTCAAGCAGGACACGAGGATCGCCATACTCACTACAGGAATTGTATTAGAGAAAATCTTGCCCAGAAAAAATCAACACTTATCATTGTCCCGAATACCCAAGCAATCAAACCACTTCAAGAAAATATCCACCGAGGAATCCAGGAGCACTTCGTGACCTTCTCTCCCAAAATCGCCAAGAAAGCTTTTGAGAAAAAATGGAGTGAAGCGCTCGGACGAAAAGATCCAATCGTCATCATAGCTACAGCAGGATTCTTTATGATTCCGCGTCATGATCTCCGATCGATTGTTCTTGATCAGGAAGGTCATTCTGGGTATGTCGCTATTCAGCGTCCCTACATAGATATGCGAGAAGCGTCAAAAGCTATGCCCAAAAGAATCATCTCATGCTCATCTTTGGTGATCAGCTTCTTCGTGTCGAGACAATCCATAAGACGCGTGAACAGGAATATCAAGAATACTCGCCTCTCACGTACCGAGCACTCTCGAATGCTGAGCACATGTGCGTCGACATGAAACAATTCAAAAAGTACCCTGCAGCAATCGTCAGTCCCGATCTCGGTGCTATGATCAGTAAAACCATCGAGGAAGATAAGCGGTGTGTTATCTTCGCTGCGCGAAAAGGCCTTGCTCCGACGATTGTGTGTGAAGATTGTGGGCAGCCTTGCACGTGCAATTCGTGCAATGCTCCTGTCGTACTCTATGGAGGAAGTGACCCAACCAAACCAGACAACACCTTCACCTGTCATAGTTGTGGTGATCGTCGACCTGCAGGAGGGTTTTGTCCCCACTGCCAAAGCTGGAAGTTACGACAACTTGGAATCGGAGTTGAGACGATCGAGCAGACTATCAAAGAGTTTCTCCCTAACGCACATGTCCTCACCTTGAGCCACCACAATGCTTCGACACAGACGAGGATCGATACAATTATTGACGCTTTCTACGATACTCCAGGGGCAATCCTCATTGGAACAGAATATATGCTCCCCCACCTTCATCAGGCGGTTGAATACACGGCGATCGGTTCGGCCGATAGTCTCTTGTCGATTCCTGATTTTACAATTCACGAACGAGCACTCAAGATTATGGTTCGTCTCCGTGGACTTTCACGAGAGAAGTTCTTAATCCAAACGAGACTTACTGACATTCCTCTGTTCAAGCACGCAGTCGAAGGAAATCTTCTTTCTTTTTATAAAGAAGAAATCAAAGCTCGAAAACAATTCAATTACCCCCCTTATTCTCTTTTTATAAAAATCACCCGCGCAGCCGAAAAAGAAACCGTCGAGGCCGAGATGAAAGAACTCGAGAAGTTTTTCCAGCCCCACAACCTGCATGTGTACCCAGCTTTCGTCAGTTTCCAAAAAGGAAACTACGTCATGAACGGACTCCTTCGCCTCAAGCCTGAGCAGTGGCCCGACGAAGAGCTCTTGAAGAAACTGCGGATGTTGCCACCTAGTTACAGAGTGGAGGTTGATACGAAGAGGCTGTTATAGGCTTGTTTCTCTCGCAAAATCTGCTATTTTCTGTATACTAACTTTTATGAAGCTACCTATATCATACAAAGGTGACCCTGTGCTTGAGCGACTAGCAGACGTGATTCCTACAGAAGCAATTCTCGAAGATGAGCATCAGGAACTCTTCCAGAATATGCACGAAACACTCCTTACTCAAAAGAACGGAGTTGCTCTTGCTGCACCTCAGGTTAATGTAAGTAAGCGAGTTTTTATCATTGCGCCATTCCTTTTTGAAACCGATGAATATCTTAATCTCGAACCTCAGACCGTTTGTGTTAATCCTAAGATTATTTGGCACTCAAAAGATGACGAGAACATGGAAGAAGGATGTCTTTCGATCCCTGGAGTAACAGGACTTGTTCGTCGACATCCGAGAGCAACCATCGAGGCACAAGATGCAGACGGGCGATTATTCCAGATGGAAGCCTCAGGACTTATGGCTCAGATCTTCCAACATGAAATCAATCACTTGGATGGGATCCTTTTTGACACGATAGCAACTAATCTCAAATACGAAGAAGATCTCCCGGAAGATAACCAAGAGATCCTTTAACCTAAAATACTTTCTATGAAATTTGCTTTTTTTGGAACAGACGAATTTGCTACGATTGTTCTAGATGAACTCAAACTCGAAGGATATATTCCTTCACTTATTGTTTGTTCTCCAGACAAACCACTCAGAAGAAATAAGGGATTCGTTTCTCCTGAGACCAAAACATGGGCTAAGAAATATGATATTGCAGTTTTCCAGCCGGCCGCACTGGATGCCGAAGCAATTGATACTCTAAAAGGTCACGTAGGATACGATTTTTTCGTAGTCGCCTCATATGGACTGATTATTCCTCAAGCGGTTCTTGATGTTCCAGAAAGAGGAACACTCAACGTTCACCCATCGCTTCTTCCCCATTACCGTGGAGCTTCTCCTGTTGAGACAGTCATCCTCGAAAACACTCTAGATACTGGAGTTACCATCATGGAGATGGATAGCAAGATGGACCACGGACCAATCATCGCCCAAACTCCTTACTCATTCACGCAATGGACCAATCGGATTGAAACTCGAGATATACTTGCTCATGTAGGAGGAAAGACTTTGGCCCATAGTATTTCGGGGTGGCTTCACAAAACAACTACGCCGATTGAGCAGAACCACGCTGAAGCTACTTTTACCAAACTCCTGACAAAGGCAGACGCCGAGCTTGACCTAAACTCTGAAGATCAAGAGGGATTGTACCGAAGGTTCCTGGCATTCGAAGGATGGATTCAGCCGTACTTTTTTATAAAGAAAGACGATCAAGAAGTCCGTGTGATTGTAAAAAAAGCCAAGTTCGATACAGAGACTCAAAAGTTCATACCACTTCGTATTATTCCTGAAGGAAAGAAGGAGGTTGATTGGGAAGTTTTCGAGAAGGGGTTGTAGGGAAATCATAAAGGACAAGAAAGATAGGCATCATAAAAGCCCCGTTGCCAAAATAAAAAATCATCTCGAGTAGTGATTTTTATGTCAGCAACGGGGCTTTTTTTCCATTTTTGCCACCTATGTTTAGTTGATCTTTTCAGCCTAAGCTTCAACAACGACCTTTGTAATCGTAATCGGCGTAGCTGGCTGATCCCCAGGAAGTGTCTCTGTTTTTTCAATCTTCGCTACAATATCCATTCCTTCAATAACAGCCCCGAACACTGAATGTTTCCCGTCAAGGAAAGCATTAGAACCCGTATTGATGAAGAACTGGCTTCCATTGGTTCCAGGTCCTGCATTCGCCATTGAGATGGTTCCAGGAACATTCGATAGTCCCTCCACAATCTCATCATCGAATTGATAACCAGGCCCTCCTGTTCCCCACTGAGCTGCAAGTGCGTCATCCTTCGAAAGTGGATCACCACTTTGAATCATAAACCCTTCGATCACTCGGTGGAATCGCACCCCATCGTAGAATCCTTCTCCAGCAAGAGAGATGAAGTTTTCTGCAGTCTTTGGTGTTTGCTTCGTGTAGAGTTCAAGGACAATGTTTCCCTCGGTTGTTTCAAATGTTACTTTTTGTGTTTCCATAGTGTTTGTTTTTTGATTAGTATTTACCTCCTTGGCGATTTCTTCTGAACCATCTTCAGTATTCGTGACCTCTTCATTAATAGTAATGGTATCCCCGATCTCTTCTTGTGGTTTAGTTTCTTTTCCAGCAATCATCAACACTCCCGCAACAATGAGGAGTGCAACAATTACTCCTAGAATATGATTTATTTTCATATGCTTCCTAGTATACCAAAGGTATGAGCTTGTTCAAGAAGACTTGATTTTTTTACTAAGTCGTGCTATTATACTCGTATAGAAATAACTTTTTTACTATGCATTATCTACACCATTTCACAAAAATATTCTTTGCTTTCGCAATCGTTGGAGTAGTTACCACACTACCTCAAGAAGCATCAGCGCAATATAGCCAATATAGTTCAGGATCAACATCTGGAACTGGGGCTTTTTTCACTCCTGATTTTGGAAACACTACACCGGTTTCGTATACAAATACTCCCTATTCTTACGGATATGGAACAAGCAACGACACATATCGGGCGCAACTTCAAGCTCAGCTTGACTCACTCATTGCGCAGCTACGTTTCCTCCAGGGGAACCAACATAATAATGGTTCGTATGGAGATGTAACAAGGATTACCCCTTCGAATAGTACCTACTACGGAAACACATCATACTTCGGAGGAAACTCTTCAAACACTGCTTACCGTAATGCTCAAGAGAAAATTGAAGATGCAGAAGACGTAATTGATGATCTTGATGATATTATTAACGATGAGGAAGATGACAATAATGTCTCTCAATCAGATATTGAGGATGCAGAGGATGAGCTTGATGATGCAGAAAATGAACTTGACGAAGCAGAAGATGAGTTCCGTCAAGGGAATTACATTCGTGCCCTGAGGCTTGCCGACAAAGCAGAAGAAACGGCAGAGGACGCGATTGAGGATCTAGAAGACGCAGGTGCCGACAGTAACAGCTCTGATAAGCGTCGAGCCAAGGATGCAATCGAGGATGCGGAAGATGAAATCGAAGAACTCGAAGCTCGTATCGACGAGGCAGAATATCGTGGAGTTCGAGATCGATACATCGATGATGCTGAAGACGAACTTGACGATGCAGAGGACAAGCTTGATGATGCTGATGATGAATACGATGATGATGACTACTCAAACGCTCGAAAACTTGCAGAAGATGCAGAAGAAATTGCTGAAGATGCAATTGATGACCTCGAAGACGAATTCTAATACGTTGATTTTTAGAGAAAAAACACTCCGTTCGATCGGAGTGTTTTTTGTTTATTTTGAGTAAAGATACTTTCTTCAAAAGACTCCGGATCACCTCATTAATTGTCTAAACTGCGATACACAATATCCACCAAATCAGACCTCAATTCACTTATTGCTTTTCCACTCTCTGGTCTTTTTGGAAAGGTACGATTCGAAATCATTGTAATAGCAACACCGCTCTCTTGATCACACAAGACAAAACATCCGGTAAATCCAGTCTGCCCGAGAGTTCTGTCTGACAGGAGTGTTCTTAAATGAGGTTGAAGCGGTTGTTCGAATTTCCACCCCAAACCCGGAGTCTCAATAGAAACCCTGAATGGAATTACCGGCATATTCTCGATCATTTCTTTTGAAAAATATCTTGTACCATCTTTGATTCCACAATCCAGGATCACCTCCAGCAGAGTCAGAAGGTCTGGAGTATTGGAGAAGAGCCCAGCAACTCCTAGGTGGCACTTAGCTTTGAGCGAATAGGTGCTTTCGTCATGAACGACACCCTGCACAACCCCGCCCCTCCACTCGTCAATTTCGGTCGGCGGGATATTTTCTTTCTGAGAATCTTCCGGGTGAAATGTTGTATCATTCATTTCTAAAGGATCAAAAAACGTCGCTCGAGAAAACTCTTCAAGCGATGAACCGGTAACATTCCTCACGATGAGACCTACGAGCATCGCAGTAGCATTGGTATACAAGAAATTTGTCCCAGGCTCTTCTCTCAATTCTGCAGACACTACGGTTTCTATAATCTTCTCAGGAGAAAAGTCTTTCATAGAAGTCATCGAAGGAATCACCAGATTAAGAGTATAGGTGAGAAGATGCTTGATCAGGACTTTTTCTTTAGCTGGGCTATTTCCGAATTCGGGAATATAAGAGACCACCTGATCTTCGATACATACTTTCCCTTGATCTATTAATGTTAGAAGAGAAAGACTTGTCGGAATCACCTTGGTAACTGAAGCAATGTCATAGACGGTATTGTCAGAAACTGCATGAGACGTTTCTTCGTAGGTGAACCTCCCCTCAGAAAATATTGATCGTCTTTGCCCCTTTACCGAAACTCCGAATACGCACCCGGGGAATACCTTTTCGTTTATGGCTTTTTTTATTCTTTGGTGTATTTCTTCTTTCATAGGCTTAGTATAGCAAGAAACTTCACATGAAAAAGACCACCTCTCATAACTTCTTTCGTCTTAGTGTAGTGAAGTTCGAGCCCAAACTGTACATACTACCTATGCTCTCCATGAATGAAATAAGCTTCATTGGCAGACACAATCATCAGTCCTCCTCTACCCCTGCAACGCTGGAATGATCTGTTTTTTCCTCGAAACAACTCCAGGAAGGACCACCTCTTCATTTTCTTTGAGGTCGACTCCAAATGCTCCCTCGACCATCATCTCTCCGAGTGCTGAAGCAACGATAGGTGTTGCCTGTTCTTTGAGAATATCAATCACAAAAAGGAGAACCTCATCAACCGCTTCGTCTTCGGCAATGTGTTTCAGCATGGCATCTTTGATAACATCCTTCTTATCAAGAACACCTCTCGGGTGAGTCGTCTCAATCACACTTACTCTCACCTTCTGCTCATTCATTTCAAAAACTTTACTATCCATCAGGATCAACTCCATTGGATCAACATCTGTAATATCAGACTTCGCCTCGAACATTTTGGTCGCCAGCTCATTAATGTCAACACCAATTTGCTCGGCAAGAGTCTCAGCAATAATCTTATCTTCGGGAGTGGTGGTCGGGCTTCGGAACTCGAGCGTATCCGAAATAATCGCAGCAAGCATAATCCCTGCAATGTCGTGAGGGATTGGGTGAAGCTCAGGATTCATGACGGTATAAATAAGTGAAGCAGTCGAAGCCATCGGACGAAGCGTCACAATCACAGGAGTATCAGTCGTAATTCCCCCAGACAACTTATGATGATCAATAATCTCAAGGAGCTCACCATTCAAGACGTCATCAGGAAGCTCAAGAATATTATTGGTATCGACAACGACAATCTGATCTTCTTTTGTAATTTCGTTAAGAACTTCAGGTGTTGTAACGTCAAATCGATCGAGTACGTATTGAGTTTCTTTATTCAAACTCCCCAGCACAAATGCTTCAGCCTTCTTCCCTAAGACCTCATTATAGTGCCACGCATAGATAATTGCCGAAACAACCGTATCAGTATCAGGAACCTGATGTCCAAAAATTTTAATGGTCTTCTCTTGTGTTTTACTCATACGTATTAATAATTTCTTAGAAGTAATATAGGTTGTATTATAAAGATCATGAGGGTTTTTACAAGAATTTTTTTGGGAAAAATGATGTCGAATATGATAGAGTAATGATATGAATCAAGAGCTTATCTGGAAAATCGAAACACTTTGGGAAAAAGCCTGCACAAATATCCACGAAAAAACTACCGAATCCGAAAGACATGACCAAGCCTTCACCCCTCAAGAAGATTCTTTTTTTGTGCCTTTTACCTCGCCCGACGACCTTTCTCTTTCTGATACAATAGCCTTCACCGATGATCATGGAGCCTATTCAGGACTTGCTCAAGATGGAGTCTTCCATGAGAAACCTAAACCTTTTATGTTTTTGATAATCACAACAAAGCTCTCATGGCTTTCCTAGAGATTAAGAATCAAACAGGTTCTCCGATCAATGTGGTTCATATTGATGCTCATCCTGATGATGCAGTCTTTGGGTACGAAGCTAACGAGATTCAAGAAATAACCCCCAATAATATTGACGAGGTATATCGGAAAAGCCGTATCTCAGACTTCTTGGATTGTGCCGAGAAAGGTCAGCTCATAAAATGTCTCAAGAGGATTACCACAGAAGCTGATTTTATGAAAAGACCGACTTAGGGAGTCTCGAAGCTTCAACAGATCTTCCAGGAGAACCTTTTGTTCTCAGTCTCGACATCGACATCTTCGGACCCGAAGGCGCGTTCACCTCACTCGAATCCAAGATCACAACGATTGCTCATTACTGGCACCACGCTTTGGCCGTTACCGTCGCAACAAGTCCTGGGTTTATCGATCAGGAAGATGCGATTGAGTTTGTAAAGGTTTTTATGAAGAGGTCTGAGAAGATCTAACCTCAGAATCAGGATCTCCCAGATTCTTTATAACCCAACCACCAACATCAAAAACCCCAATACTCGCCTTGGAACAATCAAGACTGTACTCATCAAGAGTTGGACTTCGGTCTGTTGTGGTAATCTCTGCTTCATATTGAAAACCTTCCATGTCAGTCACTCGGACAACAAAACCTCGCTTGAACCAATTCTGAATTTCGAATCTTTCAACCTCCTCCACCACCACTCCAGTCTCCTCGGTGAATTTTCCTAAGAGATCAAGGTCTTCTTTCTCTGGTAAACAAATTTCAGATTGTCCATTCAGAATATTAAAGAGTTCGGGTCGCCCATTCCTGTAGACGACGAGATCTTGTGCCTCTTGCGTAAAAAGAATACCTGCAAGCCCAGAAAAAAGTTCTTGCTCCTTCATTCCAGAATCTGTATACGTCAGAGTTCCTCTCAGGAAGAGAATCGTGAGATCCTCTTCTTTTTCTAGATTAACCCAATAAAGTCCATTGTAGTTTTCTTTGAGGAATTCCTGAACCTGAAGTCGGATGCCTTTCGTCTCTGCACTCCCAGAAGCGGTCACTTTCGGACTATCTAAGATATCATCGATACCTCTTATTTCTTGATCAATCCTCGTAACACCATCTTTTTCATACAACCTATCAACAAAGTCTACGCGCAAATCAACGAATGACTCCTTCTCTTTCTCTTGAAGACTCTCTTTTCTTTCTACATTCTGAGACATAAAGAAAAAGAAAGCGCTGGCACCGATGATGATAGTGACTATAAAAAAGTTTTTTGCTCCATTATCCATACTTCGATCATATCAAATCCTTCAACAACTGTATAGAAAAAAAGACAGATCTCTCTGTCTTACTTTCGTTAGGCTGCTGCTTTTGCAGGAGCTGTTTTTTTAGTAGTTGCTTTGCTTCCTTTTCGAGAAGCCACTTCTGCTTTTGAAGCTGTTGAACTTATTCGAACGTTAGCTGCTTTCTTTTCAGCTCGTTCTGCTAACATAACCTGCTTAATTGCAAGTCGTTTTGCTGTTTTATGTGATCGGGTTTGTTTTCCTTTCCCGACTCCGGTTGCGCGTTTTGCCATATGCGAATACTATACACGATAATAAAAATAAAGCGAGGGGTTTGTCAGATTAAATCGATTTCCCAACGACATACCCTGTTGTCCAACAAAGCTGCAACGAATAACCACCCGAAGGACGATTAATATGAAGAATATCACCCGTTACATAGAAGTTCGAGTAAACCTTTGATCGCATAAACTTAGTATCAACTTCGGTGAGTGGAATTCCACCATCTGAGATTACCGCTTTGTCCATACTCATGAGATCAAGAATTGTAAGTGGGAAATCTTTCATGAGCTGTACAAGGGCTTTTCGTTCTTCTTTTGAAATACTATGAACCTTCATTTCTTCATCTGCAATAACGCCAAACGACAAAACTGCCGAAGCGAACCCTGGCGGAATAATCTCTTTGATAACATTCTTGAACTCTTTATTCTTATGATCATCAAAAACCTCCAAAACCTTCCGCTCAAGAGCTCCAAGATCATCAGACGGGAAACAATCAATTTTTGCTGTCACCATCCCCTCATGTAAAAGATCTGCCACCTTATATGAACTATTCAAAATAAGCGGCCCTGAAACTCCAAAATGTGTGAAGAGGATTCTTCCTCGCTCACTGAAAGATTTCTTCCCATCAACAGAAAAAGTGATCTTCATATCATCGAGTGATTTTCCTGAGAGGTCTTTTACCCACTGTTCTTTGACCTTAAGAGGAACAATATTCGGTGCTGGCTCCTTGGCGGTGTGACCAATATCTCTGAGCCACCCGAATCCGTCACCTGTGGATCCCGTCTCCTGATGAGAAGCTCCACCCGTTGCCAGGGCATAATTATGAGCCTTCTTGAGCCCCTGAGCGGTCCCGACACCCGTAATTATACCCAGATCTTGATCAGCTTCGATTCTCTGGACCGGGCACCCTAGCAGGATGTCAACATCATATTTCTTGAGCCACTCAACCATAACGCGGCAAACATCAGTCGCTTTGTGAGTGTGAGGAAATGCCCGATTATTTGCTTCGACCACACAAGGAAGTCTTTTCTCTTCAAAAAAGTCAAACGTGTCCTGAACGCCAAACTGAGAAAAAGGAGAAAAAAGAAACCGCCCAGCATCACCGAAGTTCTTAAGAAATTCTCTTGTATCGAATGT
>FUWD012815662.1_pt1 | contig 19052 bp, 19 predicted proteins | sample 1063281 | NCBI WGS metagenome assembly FUWD01 (sample SAMEA79048168, study PRJEB19326) | metagenome | biome: marine | reverse complement strand
CCGTGGAGCCGCGCATCCACGGATAACCCCGGCAAAATCATGGTTCAGGGTGAGCTTGAACTCCCCTTTCCGTTCAAGACGGCGCACATCCCTTGAGGGGCGGAAAAGCTCAAGAGGGAACACCGCCCGCATATGGGGACGGCACCAGTAAAGCTCTCCATCGTCGGGATCCGACATGGGGAAAAACCCTTCCCGGTAGGCCTTCAGAAGCGTGGCAATGGCAAGCATGGAATCAAAAAGGAGGAAAGATAGAGGGAAATTTCAATGAAACCGAAGCAGCACATCAGCGGCTTCCCGCTTCGGCACATGGTGAATGTCGTTTCGGTCGCGGTAGTAGCCAGTGCCCTCACCCTCCCCGATCCTGTCAATAACAATGGTTTCAGCTGGTCTGCCAAGAGCTATGACCATTTGAACAGCGTACTGGTCTGGAATCCGCAGCAGTTCACGAACAGCACCCTTCTGCACTGAACCCACAATACAGCCGCCAAAGCCCGCAGCAGTGGCACCAAGAAGAATGGCTCCGGCAGCAATGCCGCAGTCGCAGGATGAGTCAGCAGCAATGGAGAGATCATTGAGCATCACCAAATACGCGGTTGGCCGCTCACCCTCTTCCGGCCCTGGCCAGTCCTCAAGATAGCCCGTCCACTGCAGCAGAGGAAACAGCCCGGCACATTCTGCCATTTCGGTAAGGGCAATATAACGAAGCGGCTGCAGGTTGCGCGCCGACGGCAGGCAGGTGGCAATCTCCACAAGATTGCCTACAGCCTCTTCGCCAACCGGAGCACCACCCTCAAACCGACGGCAACTCCTTGAGCGACTCACAAGATCTCTGAACTGCATAAAGTCATTTTCCTTTACTTCCGTCAACCCTTTTCACGCCATGCCGCCCCAGCGAAATGGGCAAGGTCGTCCCACCGTCCGCTTGCTATCCATTCGGCAATATAATCGACCGTATGGGCATAGTGCAACGGCTCCCGACCTGGCATTTCAAGCCAGGACCCAAGAATGGTGCTGTCGAGCGAGTGCATTGACATTCCATAACCAAGCTGTTCCATCGCCATAGCATTCGACTCCTGTTCAATCTGGCCGTCAAGCGGCCGCAACAGAAGCTTTCTGCCGAGATGCAGTGCCTCTCCGGGAAGCTCGAATCCGGCATTGCACACCACTCCCCCACACTCCATAAGGTCACGGAGAAATCCATCACGGGAATACCCGCGAAAATGCATATTTCCCTCGTCCCGGTCGACCTCAACCTTCCCGTAAATATAAAAGCTGCAATCGCTGAAAGGCGAAACAAGCCGGGCTACATCGTCAATTTCTTCAAAAGGGAGATACACGAGAATTTTACCCTTTAGCGGAGCAACCGAGGCAACTCCGTAAAGCGAAGGGGGGATGACGGGAGGAAAAATTGGCTGATTGAAATGATGCCAGTGAAGACCCGCGTTATAGCGGGCAGGAGCAAAATTGAGCAGCGTATATTTCTCAAAAATATTGCCGCGGGCCATGGGAACCGGATAGGGAAATGCATACTGATGGCCGAACCCGAGAGAGGGTATGTTGCGTATGCGAGCCACCATGGAGGTGATCGGCTCAAAATCGGTAATGATGAGATCAATTCCCGCCGTATCAAGCCTCCACACATCATTCATGAGCTGACCCAAATCCAGCTGGAACATCGTCTCCATATAGTTCATCCGTCCCCTGTAGGTAATGAGAGTCATCCCCTTCATCACCCGGCAGGGCTGGAACACTTCAATCTCCTTCAGTTCCTCCTCCTTCCTGCCGCTCACAATCACCTCTACCTCGTGCCCATCGGAATGGAGTTTGCGGACAAGTTCCCTGCTCCGGCTGATATGGCCATTGCCGGTACCCTGCACACCGAAAAGGATCCTCATGCTGCTCTTTTCTTTTATTGAAAAAACGGTTGCTGAAGTTACGGAAGAACCTTGAGATTTGCATACTGCACCATCAGGGTTTTCTCGCCCGAACCCCTGAACAGTATTTTGGCTTTCTGCTGTGCCCCACTCCCCTGAAGCTCAAGAACGGTACCCGGCCCGAACACCGCATGGTGAACCCGCGCACCCTTCCTGATCCCCCCCTTATCCTTGGGAGGAGGCGTGTTTCCGCCTTCAGGCCGGCGGAGAGGCTCAGCTCTTCGTGGAGAAACGCGCGCCCCTGGCCCTCCGCTGTGCACCCTACCCTGTTCGGTATGCACAATATCGCCGTCAATCTCATTGATAAACTTGGAGCGGAGGCAGTGCTGCGGCTGACCGTAGAGGTAACGGCTCTGTGCCCACGACAGGAAAATCTTTTCACGAGCCCGTGTTACGGCAACATAAAACAACCGCCGCTCCTCCTCCATCTGCTCGGGCTCATAACAGTTTAGAGGGAACAGCCGCTCCTCAAGACCGGTAATGAACACCACGGGGAATTCCAGCCCCTTGGATGCATGCACCGTCATCAGGGAAACAAAATTGTCGGACTCCTGCGTCTCGTCATAGTCAGAGGCAAGGGCAATATTCTCAAGGAAATCTCCAAGCATCCCCGCATCGGAGTTATGGTCCGAAAAATCGCGGGCCATACTGAGAAGTTCCTGTAGGTTGTCATGCCGGGCCATTGATTCCGGGGTGTTTTCCGCCTGCAAAACAGACAGAAGCCCCGTCTGCACGAACAGCTCATTGAGCACCTCGTATACAGTTCCCGTTTCAGCAATCGTCCTGAGCGATTCAATCACTGAGGAAAATGAAGAGAGGGCATTGACAAGCCGTTGCTGATATCCCCCCTCATCGGCACAGCGGATAGCCTCATACAGGGAAATGCCGCGCTGGAGGGCAAAATCGCGGAGCTTGCCAATGCTCACATCACCGATTTTTCTGGGCGGGAAATTGATAATTCTGAGCAGCGACTCGCTGTCGCGATCGTTCTGCACAAAACGGAGATAGGCAACAGCGTCCTTTATCTCCTTGCGTTTGTAAAACGAAACACTGCCAAAAATCTTGTAGGGCAACCTGTGCTGGCGCATGGTATCCTCCAGCACCCGCGACTGGGCATTTGTACGGTAAAAAATAGCGAAGCTCCGGAAATCCATCTGCTTTTCAACCGAAAGTTTTCGGATCCAGTCCCCAACTTTTTCAGCCTCCTGCCGCTCATTGAACGCTTCAATGAGTGTCAGCGGCTCCCCCTTCGACCCCTTCGCAACAAGCTCCTTTTTAATCTGGCGCTGGTTCCGGCTGATCACGCTGTTGGCCGCCTGGAGTATGGTCTCAGTACTGCGGTAGTTCTCCACAAGCTTGAAGGTCCTGGCATCCTCATAATCATCCTGAAAGTTCAAGATGTTGGAAATGTCGGCCCCTCGCCAGGAATAGATTGACTGTGCGTCATCGCCCACCACAAAAATGTTGCGATGGCGCGATGCAAGCATTTTCGTCACCAGATACTGCGCCCTGTTGGTGTCCTGATATTCATCAATAAGAATATAGCGGAACAGCTCCTGCAACTCTTCAAGCACATCAGGATGAGCACGGAACAGCTCAAGGGGCTTGATGAGCAAATCATCAAAATCAAGAGCGTTGTTCTCCTTCAGCTTTCGGGCGTAAAGCTCATAAATCTGCGACGCCTTCTGCTGGTTGTAATCGGCGGCATTGCGGTGAAAATCAGCCGGCAGGATAAAGCTGTTTTTTGCCTTGCTGATAATGCCCTGAACCGTATTTACCGGCACGGAATCCTGAGAGATGTTGAGCTCCGCCATGCATTGGCGGATAAGGCTCTTACTGTCATCGGAATCAAAAATCGAAAAACTCCGGCTGTAGCCGAGACGATCAATATAATCGCGAAGAATTCGGGCAAAAACGGAATGGAATGTGCCTATCCAGAGACCTCCCGAACTGCCCGGCCCCAGAAGCTGATCCACACGATGGCGCATCTCGCCTGCCGCCTTGTTGGTGAAGGTAAGGGCAAGAATATTTCGGGCCGGAACACCCTGAATGCCTATCAGATTGGCGATACGATAGGTAATGACGCGGGTTTTTCCCGAGCCTGCGCCGGCAAGGACCATTACCGGCCCTTCAGTTGCGCTTGCGGCGTCTCGCTGCACTGCGCTGAGGTCTTGCAATAAATCAGTCAAAAATCAGAGAGTACCCGTTAGTCAGTTGAGGGAGAAGGGATGATGCGACAACTTAACCCTTTTTACAGCTACTTCACAAACCACCGCACCCCCTTGAGCCCCATTTGTTTTTCCTCTTTTTATCCGCATCTCCTTCAGTAATTGAGTAACGGAGTTCCTATATTGAAAAACAAACCAGACATATCAACCACTTGAAACCGCAGGTAATCCATGTTTCCTCTCGTTTACGAAATCAACACCAGAATCTGGCTTCAGAAACTCAGTCGTCTCAATGAGCACAGCGTAAGTCTGGGCAATGTCCCCGAATCCGAGTTCCAGTTCTTCAAAGAATCCGGATTCACCATGGTATGGCTGATGGGAGTATGGACACCAAGCCTTTACAGCAAATCAATTGCCACATCACATCCCGGTCTCCGCGGGGAGCTTCTCAGTCACCTCTCCTCACTCCACCCCGAAGACATAGCCTCCTCACCCTACTCCATACCTTCCTACACCGTCAACGAAGCCCTTGGAGGAAGAAGTGAAATGCTCGTTTTCCGCAAAAAACTTGCGGAATATGGCATCCGGCTCATGCTCGACTTCGTACCAAACCACATGGCGCTCGACAACCAGTGGCTTCCAGCGCACCCCGAACACTTCATCTCTGTTTCCGCAGAGGAACAGAGCCAGGACCCCGATGCCTGTTTTGAATATGCCAAGGGCAAATACCTTGCACATGGAAGGGACCCCTATTTTGCACCATGGACCGACACACTGCAAATCAACTATGCAAATCCCGCCACCCATGCAATGATGACCCAGAACCTCTTCACCATCAGTGAACTCTGCGACGCCGTGCGTTGCGATGTAGCCATGCTGGTGCTGAAAAGCGTTTTCAACACCACATGGAAAAACCTCAGCGGCCATATGAAGGGAGAGTTCTGGGGGCCAGCAATCGCAGCCGTCAAAAAGCTCCATCCAAACTTTCTCTTTCTGGCGGAATCATACTGGAACAAGGAGTGGGAACTGCAGCAGCAGGGTTTTGACTACACTTACGACAAACCTTTTTACGACTTTCTCACAAGCGCACCGGTCAATGGCGACAAACTCATGGGCCACATGAAGGCGCAGTGGAACTATCAGAAACACCTCTGCCGCTTTCTTGAGAACCATGACGAAGACCGCGCTGCAGGAAAAATCGGAATCAACAACAGAGCGGCCGCCATGGTATTCCTCACCGCACCCGGGATGCATCTTGTCCATCAGGACCAGATGGAAGGGTACCGGCACAAAATTCCCGTACAGCTGATACGCCAGGCACCTGAACATGAAGACAGGGAGCTTATGGAGCTCTACAGAAAGCTTTTCCGACTGCAGAGCGAGGAGGTTTTTCAGGAAGGGGAAGTTGAATGGATCAACTTTGAGGGAGCCTCGCACACTCACTGTTTCGGACTCCACCGATTCACCCGCGACCGGCACGCCATGACTCTCGTCAATTTCAGTTCAACAGGAATAGCCACTCAGTTCCATCACCCGGCGCTCAGCGGAATCAGTGAAGAGAAGCTGAACATTCTCAGCACCTCACCGGGAAACCGCGGCAACACAACCCATCTGGAGGGTGACTTACTGAAAACAAGGCTGGCGCCGCATGAAGCGATTGTCGTCACATTCTGAACAACACCCTACACGATTCAAGTCATGAAGATTGTCACTTCCACGCTCTCGCTGAAAAGCCTGAAGCCGATTGAAATCATTGATGTAACCGCTGATGCAGCCAAAGCCGTAGAGGCATCGGGCATGCAGGAGGGGCTGCTCACCCTCCTCAGCCAGCACACAACCGCCTGCCTGAACATCAATGAGAACGAAGAACGGCTGATGGAAGACATGGAAACATTCCTCAAACGACTTGCACCGAGGGACGGAAACTACAGCCACAACATTGAGCCCATAGACAGGCGCGACAACGCCCACTCCCACCTCATCGGCCTCTTCATGAACACTTCTGAAACCATTCCCTTCCGGGAAGGAAAGCTCCTGCTTGGAAGGTGGCAGTCAATATTCTTTATTGAACTTGACGGTCCCCGTCCCGAGCGTAGCCTGCTTATGCAGGTAAGCGGCATCTGAAAAGCATTGTAAATCATGGCAGAATCACACTCCCTGCTTCAAACAGTCAACTCCCCCGGCGATTTGAAGAAGCTCAACATCCGGCAGTTGGAGACCCTTGCCGATGAATGCCGGCGCGAACTCATCAACCTCATTTCCCTCAATGGCGGCCACTTCGCCTCCAGTCTCGGAGTCACGGAGCTGAGCGTAGCGCTCCACCATGTGTACAACACGGAAACGGACCGGATTGTCTGGGATGTCGGCCATCAAGCCTATATCCATAAAATGCTGACAGGACGGCGAGGCGTGATGCACACAAACCGCAAATACGGTGGTATTGCCGGCTTCCCAAAAATCCACGAAAGCCAGCATGACGCTTTTGGAACAGGGCACGCATCCACATCCATTTCCGCAGCTGCAGGAATGGCGTCAGCACGGGACCTCCAGGGAGGCAAAGAAAAGGTGATTGCCGTCATAGGCGACGGAAGCATGACAGGCGGCATGGCCTTTGAAGCAATGAACCACCTCGGAGAGCTGAAAAGCGATGTGCTGGTTATCCTGAACGACAACCAAATGGCCATCTCCCCCAGCACCGGAGGACTCAAGACGCATCTGGTCAACTTCACCCTCAACAAAACCTACAACAAAGCCCGCCGCCTCCTGTGGGAGAGCATGTCATTAATGAACAATGACCTCGCAGAGAAAGCCAAAACATCTCTGCGACGATTTGAAGATGGTATGAAAGCCGCCCTCACCCCGGGAGCGTTTTTTGAAGCACTCGGGTTGCGCTACTTCGGCCCGATAGACGGTCATAACATGGGGCAGCTTGTCCGGGCGCTCGAGGAGATGCAGCAACTCCCCAACCCGAAACTGCTCCATGTCATCACCACAAAGGGGAAAGGGTTCCTGCCCGCTGAAGAGAACCAGAGCGACTGGCATGCCCACAGCGGAGGGTTTGACACCGTTACAGGAATAACCAAAAAAAAAGATAGCCCTTCCGCTGCACCAAAATATCAGGAGGTATTCGGAGAAGCCCTTGTGGAAATGGCCCTGAAAGATCCTGCCATTACCGCCATTACTGCCGCAATGCCCACCGGCACTTCGCTTGACATGTTCCAGAGCGCCATCCCCGACCGTTTTTATGATGTAGGCATTGCCGAAGGGCACGCCGTCACTTTTGCGGCCGGCCAGGCCCTTGAAGGGATGAAACCAGTCTGCGCCATCTACTCCACATTCCTGCAGCGGGCCCTTGACCAAATCATACACGATGTCGCCCTGCAGAATCTCCATGTAGTCTTCGCCATTGACCGCGCCGGACTTGTAGGCGAAGACGGTCCTACCCACCACGGGGCCTTCGACCTCTCCTATCTGCATGCCGTTCCGGGGCTCACCATCATGGCCCCCTCAGACGGTCAGGAACTCGCGACATGCTTCATACCGCGATCTACCACATCGACGGGCCGGTGGCCATCCGATATCCGAGGGGAAGCGCCATCGGGGGTGACCTGCGCAAAAACTTCACAGCACTGGAACAGGGAAAAGGACGGATGCTCAAAGAGGGAACCGGCCCGGTCATCCTTACCCTTGGCACCATGGCGGCAACGGCGATTGAAGCAGGACGACTGCTTGAAAACGAAGGAATCAATGTGGAAATTGCCGACATGCGTTTCCTCAAGCCACTCGACACCGAACTCATTGATAGGCTCGCTGCCTCGGCAACCCATATCGTCACTCTCGAAGAGAACAGCATCATAGGAGGGCTCGGCAGTGCAGTTGCCGACCATCTTTCCGCAGCATCAAAAAAAACCAGACTGCTCAGAATCGGCCTGCCCGACGCTTTCGTCACCCACGGCAGCATGAAAGACCTCTACAGGGAAACAGGGCTGGACACGCCAGCAGTAGCCGAAAATATCAGGGAGTTCTATACAGGAAAAGGAAGCTGAACAAAAGCAGCGGAGAAGAGAAGAATGCGGACGGCAAGATTGGCCAGAAGACCCGCAAGAAGATCATCCATCATAATTCCCCATCCACCCGGCAGCCGCTGGACAAGGTCTACAGGGCCGGGCTTGAGAATGTCGAACAGACGGAAAAAAACAAACGCAAGCACTGCCGGCAGAAGCCCTGAAGGAAGAGCAAGAAGCGCCAGCCACTGACCGGCCACCTCGTCCAGCGTCACCTCAGACGGATCCTCTCCAACAGCATCCTCCATGATGCCACCCGACCACACACCAATCACCGTCGAAAGAAGCACTCCTGCGGCAAGCACGGCCGGCTGTTGAAGAACAGGCAAAAAAACGAAGAGCAGAAGGGCAACAGCACTGGCAACGGTACCGGGAGCAACAGGAAAATACCCGACCCAGAAAACGGTGGAGAGCGCTCTGGCAAATTGGAACTTCACCCCTTCAGCTGCGGCTTTCATGCATCCCCTTCATGTTTCCCTGTAATGACCTGCCAATTGTCTTTCAGATAGGAGACCCCGGTAGCCACCGTCACCACAGTGACAGCGAGCATAATCCAGTCGAGCGTAGGAGAGAAAAGGAAGCGGCCTATCAGCTCAACCGACTGATCGCCAAAAAGTGCCGATTCCTGAAGGAAGATCAGCACCATCACCAGATAGGCAAACACATTCTGCAGAAGGGTTTTATACTTGGCCTGAACGCTTGTCACCACAGGCTGGTTCCTGAACTCGGCCCAGCTCCTGAGCGCCGTCACCACCACATCCCGAACAATCACCAGCACCACCATCCAGAGAGCAATATAGCCCATCCATACATAGACCAGAAACGCCGCGGTTATCAGCAATTTGTCGGCAAGCGGATCAAGAAAAGCTCCGAGACGAGTCACCTCGTTGAACCTTCTGGCATGCCACCCGTCATAGAGGTCAGTCAGTGAAGCCACCGTAAACACAATAACCCCTACAAGCTTGAACAACGGATCCTCATTCAGGAGGAGCAGCACAAACACCGGTACCAGCAGAATCCGCAGGGCGGTAAGCTGGTTTGGTATGGTCATATAGCGTTCAGAATCGGCTTTCAAGGGTAACATGATTGAACGGTGAAAATGAATTTCGGGGTCAAGATACCAAAAATTCAACTCATTTTATTTCTGCAGGAAACCATTCCATACGACTCTCTCAAAAAAGTTTACCCTACCGCAAAGAAACAGCCCACCATCTTCATTCAGAGCACCCCTCAAAGCGTGACAATGGTGACGCCATCATACCCCTCACCCCAGGCTCCGGGACGGTATGACTTGACTTCGGGATGGCGTTTGAGAAGCTCCCGAATCCGTCGTTGGAGTACCCCGGTTCCGGTACCATGAATTATTGTGGCCGAGTGGATGCGGTTCTGGTGAATGGCGTCAATGAACCGTTCCGCCTTCAGCACCGCTTCGTCGCCGCTCAAACCTCTGATGTCGAGCGTTGTTGACTCTACGGGCGTAAGTATGGAGTTCCAGCCTTTCGGAACAGAAGCAGATTTCTCCGTTTTTCGAGTCTGCCGCCGTGAAGTTTTTTCAAGATTTTTCAAAAGCGCCCTCACCCTGAAGTTACCACACAGCACTACTGCGCCCTCACCCATAAGGCTTTCCACCTCTCCGGTTGCCGAAGAGTCCAGAATTCTCACCAAGTCACCTTCACGGATACTCAGGTCTGGGGGAGTTGCTGTTTCCTCATGCAAAGCGGCACTTCTTTTTTCAGCCTCAACCGCCCTGGAGGAAAGTTTTCTGCGGGCCTCCTGCAGCATTCGCGGATCCCTTGGAGCATTGCGAACATCCTGAAGAATGTCCCGGATTTCGCGTCGGGCAAGTGCAACCTCGCGCTGTATATCTTTTGACGCTTTGAGTTTCTGCTCGCGCCCCCGACGCGCAAGGGCCGCCTCAGAGTCGACAACAGTCTGCTCCCGAAGTTTCAGGCGCGCCTCCGCCGTTTCAAGCTCACCCCCGAGAATCCGGTTTTCAGAGAGCTGCCGGTGAAGATCGCTGAGCAGTCCCTCAAGTGCCTGATGCTCTTCATGCATGAAAGCACGAGCTTCATCAAGCATCAACTTCGGAAACCCCAGCCGCTGCATCATGGAAAAGGCAAAACTGCTGCCTGGCACCCCCTTGATAAAGCGGAAAGTTGGCTGCAGGGCCGTGCGGTCAAACTCCATGGCTCCATTCACAACCCCCTTTCGTTCATGAGCATAGGCTTTCAGCTCCCCAATGTGGGTAGTCACAATGGCCTTGCTCCCCCGTCGCATAAGCTCCTCAACAACACTCCGCGCAATGGCCCCTCCCTCCTCAACATCGGTTCCCGAACAAAGTTCATCAATCAGCACAAGAGAGTTCTTGCCGGCACCATCAAGAATGCGGCGCACCTCCCAAAGATGAGAACTGAATGTGGAAAGATCGTGCTCGATGGACTGCTCGTCACCTATTTCAATCCCTATTTCCCCGAAGAGAGGAAAAACGGAACTTTCGCTGCACGGAAGCAGATAGCCGTGGCGCAGCATGAGAGCAAGCAGTCCGACGGTTTTCATAGCCACCGACTTGCCACCAGCGTTAGGTCCGGAAATGATCAGAACTGATTCGTCAACGGAAAGCTCAAGATCGAGCGGGAAAACCTCACGGTCCGGGTGGGAAATAAGCAGCCATGGGTGATACCCCCGGACGAGGCGAAACTCACCTCCGCTACTGATGGCAGGCAGCACAGAGGCTGTTTCAAGTGCAAAACGGGCACGCCCCACAAGGGAATCAAAGAATGCGAGCAGCTGACCGTTATGGGACAAATTCCCAAGGTCGGGACGGAGACGATCGGTCACATCCCTGAGTATCCGGTCAACTTCCCGCATCTCATGTATTTCGCCCTCCTGAATGCGATTGGCAATTTCAAGGGTTTCAGCCGGCTCAACAAACACCGTCTGTCCACTGCCCGACCAGTCCTGCACAAACCCTGGAATTCTGTGGCGGTACTCCAGCTTCATGGGAAGACAGAGACGCGAATTCTTTATGGCAACGCCCTCTTCCATCAACCAGCCGCTCCTCCTGCAATGGCCGAGAATCTTCTCCATACTGCGCATAAGAAGCTGCCTGTCATCACCAAGAGCGTGCCTGATTTTTTTCAGTTCATCGCTTGCCGAACTCCTGACTTTGCAGTCCTCATCAATAACCGCCCTGATGGTGGGCCGTATGGAGGTATCAAGCCAGATCCTCTCACAGAGTGAATCGAGTCGCGGCCAGTTTTCACAGTTTGCGGCAAAGAAGCGCTGGAGTGCCGCTGAGGCCTGAAGCAACTCATCAATATCGCGAAGCTCTTCGGGCTCAAGGCGGGTGCCCTCCATGCCAATTTTCACAAGAAGAGCCCGCGTATCAGGGAGAGCGGAAAACGGTAGTGAAGAACCTTCTTGAAGAAGTGATTTCAACTCAAGCACCCGCTCAAGCTCCACCTGCAGCTCCTCCTGTCCGGAGCACGGGGCAAGCCCCTGAAGGGCGTCCCGGCCGGGCGCCGACATACAGAGCCCGGCGGCGTAGCCGGAAACCCTGTCAAATTCAAGTTTTTTATGATTTCTGCCGTCCATTACAATCGTTTGCCGGAATTTTCCGCTTTGCCCTTTTTTTCTTTAGTTTCGTATAATGCCACACCTGAAGATACTTTATCCTGCCTTGAACCAATAGTATATCATGCCATGCGCCTTTCAGTCAATATAGACCACATAGCTACGCTGCGCAATGCCCGCAACGAACACGAGCCCGACCCGACAGCAGCCGCACTGCTCGCAGAAAAAAGTGGAGCCGCAGGCATTGTATGCCACCTTCGTGAAGACCGTCGCCATATCCGCGACCATGACCTTGCAGCGCTGAGAAAAGCGGTAACAACAAAGCTCGACCTTGAAATGGCCATGACGGACGAAATGGGTGCCATTGCGGTTGCTACCATGCCAGAACTGATTACACTGGTGCCCGAAAAACGCGAAGAACTCACAACAGAAGGCGGATTCGCCATTGAACGGCACTTCAACCGCCTGGTTGACTTTCTGGAGCCGATCAAAGGAGCTGGAATTGAAATCAGCCTTTTCATTGAAGCAGAACAACGAGCCATTGATCTGGCTGAAAAAGTGGGCGCCGACTTGGTTGAACTTCACACGGGAGCATACGCACTGAAATCGGGTGAAGAACAGGCAACTGAACTCAAAAGAATCCGCCAGGCTGCCACATATGCCAAAAGCCTTGGGCTCAGGGTTGTTGCCGGACACGGCCTCAATTATCAGAACATCCACCCCTTCCGCGACATTGAAGAGATAGAGGAGGTCAGCATAGGCACGCCCTCATTGCACGGGCCGCTTTTGTTGGTATTCCAGCAGCCGTCCAGGAAATGCTCGACATCATCAGCTGACATGACCTCCTTATCCAAAGCACCCGTCACAATCATCCTTGCCACCGCCAACCCCGACAAGGTACGCGAACTCCGCCCGCTTCTTGAGGGTATTGACCCACGATTCAGCGTGCTCTCTCTTGCAGAAGCAGGCGTGCAGATTGACATAGAGGAAACAGAAACAACCCTTGAAGGCAATGCCATGCTGAAGGCGAAAACCATTTTCAGCCTGCTCAATGGCCGCTTTCCCTCCATGATCGCCTTTGCCGACGACACCGGACTTGAAGTCCGAGCACTAGAAGGTGCTCCAGGAGTATACTCTGCCCGTTATGCCCCAGTTGCGGACGGAGGAGAACCAACCTATAAAGACAATGTTACCCACCTGCTCCACGAAATGGAGGGGAAAAGAGACAGAAGCGCCCGGTTCCGGACGGTGATTGCACTCAAAGGCATCATTGCCGGAAAGGGAGGCCCGGACGAAGTCGCCCAAAAGACAATTGAGCAGACGATTGAAGGGGCAGTTGAGGGAACCCTCACCACTGAAACTGACGGCAGCAGCGGATTCGGATACGACCCGATATTTATGGTTGCTGCCGCAGGAAAAACCTTTGCCCGGATGAGCGGGGACGAAAAAAACAGGATCAGCCATCGGGCACTCGCCACAAAAAAAGCCATTGCATTCCTTCACTCCATACACTGACCCGTACCATAAGCCATGACCCTTTTTCAAGCCATCATGCTCGGCATAGTGCAGGGGTTGACGGAATTTCTCCCCATCAGCAGCACAGCACATCTGAAAATTGTTCCCGCCCTTCTCGGATGGAGCGACCCCGGAGCCGCATTCACAGCCATCATCCAGATTGGAACCCTCGCCGCCGTGCTCATCTATTTCTGGCGCGACATTGTTTCCATTGTGACCGCTGTCATTTCGGGCCTCATCAAAGGCAGACCGCTGGAAAGCAATGGAGCCAGAATGGGCTGGATGATAGCAGCCGGCACCATCCCGATTGTTGTGTTCGGGCTACTCTTCAAAGATCAAATAGAGACCACCCTCCGCTCGCTTTACTGGATAAGCGGCGCACTGATAGGCCTTGCCATTCTGCTCTCCCTCGGAGAATGGAACATAAAAAAACGGCTCTCCAGCGGGCGGTCACTGAAAACAATGGAACAGATCGGATGGAAAGAGGCGCTCCTTATAGGTCTTGCCCAGAGCATTGCCCTCATTCCCGGTTCATCCCGTTCAGGCGTTACCATTACCGGAGGGCTCTTCCTGAACCTTTCCCGGGAAACCGCAGCCCGATTCTCGTTTCTGCTCTCCCTGCCTGCCGTCTTTGCAGCAGGCATTTTCCAGCTCTACAAAACCTGGGATATCATCACAGCCTCGCAAGGGAACATCATGAACCTTGCCGCCGCAACCCTCACCGCCGCTATTGTAGGGTATCTTTCCATTGCATTCCTACTCAACTATCTCAAGAAACACACCACCACCGTATTCATCCTCTACCGCTTCCTTGCAGGAATCCTGCTTCTTATGCTGCTCTCCACCGGTATACTGCAACCCTGAAACAGCCGGTGGACAGACTGAAACGGACCGCACCCTTCCCCGGTGCAACTTTTTACAGATCAGTAAGGGTTTTTTCTTATATATAAAGAACTTGAAATAACCTTTTAATCACCAATCAGCCATGCCATCCAGCCTTTCAGGCACAGGGCATAATGGCTTTGAAAAAGCGGACTTACATATACACACCAAATGTTCTGACGGAATCTGTACACCTGAAGAGATTGTTGAAAAAGCAGCAGCCGCAGGGCTGAAAGCCATCAGCATTACAGACCACGATTCCGTTGCCGGTATTGACAAAGCAAAGCCATCTGCCATAGAAAAAGGTATCGAGCTTATTCCCGGTGCAGAAATGAGCTCGGCCTACAAGGGATATGACATTCATGTCCTTGGTTATTTTTTTGATTACAAGCAGTCCGCCCTCAAGGAGTATCTGGACCACTGCCGACTCCAGCGAACCGAAAGGGCTGAGCGGATGGTAGGAAAGCTTGCCAAAATGGGCGTCAAGATCGGAATTGAGCAGATCATACTCAAAGCGCAGAACGGAAGTGTAGGACGGCCCCACATTGCAGCAGTGCTGCAAGACGGGGGATATGTAAAAAGCTTCAGCGAAGCCTTCAGCCGCTATCTGGGCGCGCACAGCCCCGCGTATGTCAAAAGCATAGAGACCCATCCGGCAGAGGTCATAAAGCTCATCAATGAGGCTTCAGGTCTGTCGTTTCTGGCCCACCCGGCACAGAGCGTTTCAGACGAAATTCTCAAACAGCTGATCACCTTCGGGCTTGACGGAATTGAAATTGTCCACCCCTCTCATGACAGCTACAAACAGAACTACTATCGCGAAATAGCCAACGAGTATTTCCTGCTCTTTTCCGGAGGGTCCGACTTTCACGGACTCAAGGACCGTGAGGATGAAATATTCGGAAAATTAACCATCCCTATGAATTGGGTAACGAAAATGAAAAGCCGGCTGGTAGAGGCCTGAGCAGATACGAGATTGGGGAATTGATGAAGATTTGCTATTATCACGACTCTCGTTTCAGGCAGCGCTGCACTATGGACAGCGTGAACCCCATAGATCTCTGCACATGCCGGTGACACTCATACGGACCCTCGAAAAAAACCTTGTATACAAGCTCAAGGATTTTTTTCTCACCATGCAGGAATTTTTCCTCTTTGGCGTGCGCGCGTTCCTTACCATACCCAAAATCAGACGATACTGGAGAGACTTTCTCGACCAAGCCAAAATATGCGGAGCCGATTCCATTCCAATCGTGCTGGTCAGCGCCATTTCAATCGGCTCGCTTCTTGCCATTGAGGTAGGAAACCTGCTTGAGGATTTCGGCGCAAAAACAATGCTGGGCCGCTCAACCTCCATTTCTGTCATCCGCGAACTCGGCCCGCTGCTTATGGGACTGATGCTTTCGGCCCGCTTCGGTTCACGAAACGGAGCAGAACTCGGAGCAATGAAAATCTCAGAACAGATTGATGCGCTCAGAGCGTTTGGAACAGACCCGATAGCAAAACTGGTGATGCCGCGCCTTGTCGCAGCCCTCATCATGTTCCTGCCGCTCACCGCTCTCTCAGATTTTGCGGGGCTCTACAGCGCAGCCTACATGGCCGAACATTACCACCATCTCGACCCCGGCATTTTCTGGAACTCGGTCTACCCCCGACTCGCACTGAAAGACTTTGTGGTCGGTTTTGCCAAAGCTCCGGTGTTCGCCGTCATAATCACTCTGGTCAGCAGCTTCAACGGCTTTTCAGCAAGCGGAGGCACAGCCGGTGTTGGCCGCTCAACCATCAAGGGAATCGTGGTTTCTTCAGGTCTGGTGCTGATTGCCAACTTCTATGTCTCGAAGATCGTTCTTGAAAACATGTAAGTGAATGATTGAATTACGCAATGTCAGCCTGAAATACGGCGAGAAAGAGATACTGCATAACATCTCGCTCACCATTGAAGACAACACCATCAAGGCCATTCTTGGCCCCAGTGGTGTTGGCAAAAGCACCATACTCAGGCTGATGCTCGGCCTCATGCGCCCCACCTCGGGCCAGGTTTTTGTGGACGGCGTCGAGATCTCCAGCCTTTCAGAAGCGGAACTGTTCCCCATCCGCCGGAAAATGGGCATGGTTTTTCAGGGCAACGCACTGTTCGACTCCATGACAATCAGCCAGAACCTCGGGTTCTTTCTCCGTGAAAACCTCAATCTTCCCGAAGAAGAGGTGCTCGCCCGGGTTGAAGAGCAGATCCGCTTCGCTGGCCTTGAGGGATATGAAGAGCAGCTGCCCGAAAGCCTCAGTGGTGGCATGCGCAAACGAGTAGCAATCGGACGGGCGCTGATTTTCAGGCCGCACATGATTCTCTTTGACGAGCCAACGGCGGGACTTGACCCTGTTAGCTCAAAAAAAATTCTTTCACTGATCAGCTCTCTGCGTCAGCACAACAACCTCGGAGCCGTCATCGTCACCCATATTATTGACGATGTTTTCAATGTTGCCGACTGCGCCGCAGTACTGTACCAAGGGGAAATTATTTTTGACGATGTTACCCCGAAACTGCATGAGTCCGAGCATCCGTTCATTCGCTCCATCCTCTCCGACAAAATTCTCGAATTGTAAACGACTAAAGAACTCCACAGGTATGAGAAACCCCAACGCGCTGAAATGGAGCGACCTTAAAACTGGAATATTTTTCATTTTCGGTATTGGCTTTGCCGCCTATCTTGGGCTGGTAATAGGGAAAAACAGCAGCCTTTTCACCGGAGTAACCACAGTAAAAGTACTTGCCGAAAACATGCAGGGCCTGGCTGAAAACAACTTTGTCTCCGTGTCGGGCAAAAAAGTAGGCACGGTTTCCAATTGGAATTTGTCGGCAGCAATGACTCGCTCTTTGTTGTGGCCGACCTCCGGCTTCGCGAAGAGTTTGCAGGACTGGTCACCAAAGACTCGAAAGCAACCATCAAGTCATTAGGCGTTCTGGGCGACAAGTATGTTGACATCACCACAGGAAAAGGTGCCCCGGTTGTGGATGGGGACTACATCGCCCTCAATACCCAGGACGGCATGGCAGGACTGACCAGCGGCGCAAAACAGGCCGTTGACCAGCTCAACACACTGCTTGAACAGCTCAACAGCGGGAAAGGGGTGGCGGGACGGCTTATTTCCGATGAAAACATGGGCGAAGAACTTGCCGGCACCATAAAAAGCCTCAACTCAACCGCCGAAGAGCTTGCTGCAATGTCGAAAAAAGCCGCACACGGCGACGGGCTGCTCGCAAAACTCATCAATGACAGGCAGCTTGCCGACAACACCGAAAACACCATTGCCCGCCTGAACCATGCCGCACTGCAGGCCGACTCCGTGATGATGCGCATCAACAGTGGCGAAGGCACGCTCGGCCAGCTTCAGGAGAACCCTGCGCTTTACAACAACCTGACAAAAGCGCTCGGTTCGCTCGACACGCTTCTGGCCGACATGAAAAAGAACCCCGACCGCTATGTCCGCTTCACGCTTTTTTAAACGCCAGACAGCCCTTCGCACTTCACCCGGCAACAGAGGACGCAAGGCACTGCTGCTGCTCATGCTCTGCCTTGCGTTCAGACCCTCCATATCCCACGGCTATGACTTAACGCCTGTTGAGCAGCTTATGCAGGAAGGGGTAAAAAAACACATTTTTCCCGGCGCATCCATTGCCGTCATCCATAAAGGCAAAACCGTTTTCCACCAGGCATTCGGAAACACCAAATGTACACCGCGCCCCACTCCCGCTGACACCACAACCATCTATGACCTGGCCTCACTCACCAAGGTAATAGCCACCACCGCCATTGCAATGCAGCTGGTTGAAGGCGACTCGCTTGAAATCGACCGTCCAGCCGCCCGCTACCTCCCCCAATTCGGAAACAACGGAAAAGAGCGCATCACCGTTCGCCAACTTCTGACACACACCTCCGGCCTTCGCTCCCACGCCGACTACATCGACTCCTGCCGGACGGAAAGTGAGCTTTTCAGAGCCGTATCGCAAGACACCACCTTTACTGAACCTGGAACCCTTACCGTGTACAGCGACAACGGCTTCATAGTTCTCGGCAAAATCATTGAAGCCATCACCCGAAGAAGCCTTGCCGACAACTTCAGAACCCGTTTTTCAGGCCCCCTCGGTCTGCACTCCACAGGCTTCACACCTCCACCGGAACTACTTTCGAGAGTAGCCCTCACAAGCCGGGAGAACACCTGGGATCTCAACTGGAAACGGCCGCTCGTAAACGACCAGAACGCCGCCATCATGGGGGGCGTTGCCGGCCATGCCGGGCTGTTCGGAACCACCGGTGACCTCATCCGTTTCACCCGAATGCTTATGGAAGGTGGAGAGCTGGAGGGAGTAAGGTATTTCAAATCCTCAACCCTCAAAAAATTCACTAAAAGAGAGGGCAAAGAAGAGCGCGCGCTCGGATGGGATCTCCGTTCAATGGACGGCTACGCATCAACCGGCCCGGAGTTTTCAGATAAATCGTGGGGCCATCTCGGCTTCACCGGCACAAGCCTATGGATAGACCCCGAAAAAGATCTGGCAGTCATCATGCTCTCAAACAGAGTCTGTCCATCTCCAGAGAACAAAGCAATCAGAGAGTTCAGGCCCCTTCTGCATACAACTGTTGCCCGGTGCCTCGGCTACGGCCCCACCTACACACAGTAGGGCACCTCCAGGACACCTCTAAAGCATCTCTATTTAGGCGAAAATACCATCCATAGGTACAATGGGCAGTGGAACCTGTTCCACCCCTTCGCTCCTAAAAACCGCATTGGCCGCCATGCGCCCGGTAAAGGCGGCCGCCTCCATCAGAAACACTGGCGCCTCCACCCTCACCAGTCGCCCGCGAGAAGAGTTGCTGAAAGCGTTCACACCGGGCCGTCCGGCATGATCGCCCGGAGCC